>Ga0256407_10000425_pt1 | contig 101762 bp, 91 predicted proteins | sample RumenRJG_04DNA_FD_193489 | JGI IMG/M metagenome (GOLD analysis project Ga0256407, IMG submission 193489) | Bovine rumen microbial communities from Lethbridge, Alberta, Canada - RJG_04 | ecosystem: Host-associated > Mammals > Digestive system > Stomach > Rumen | place: Canada: Alberta... | reverse complement strand
CTGACTTCTCACCCTCAACGGCATAAATCTCTAGCAAAGCTACAAAACTTAAACCGTATTGCATCCATCTGCAAGAATTATTTCATGAAAATGGAACAATCTCTATAATCGGATGCAAAGGTAAGAGATCCTGTCACCTTAAAGATAATAGATATAAGATATGAGATAAGAGTTGCTTTGCAACTTAGATAAGAGATAATAGATAAAAGATAATGGATAACGAATGGGGGAATAGGCACGATAGAAAAAAATATGACGATATGTCGTGTCTTTCGTAAAAAAGTTGTAACTTTGCAGGCTGAAAGCCTGCGATGGTGATTCACAGGGGATTTACGGTCCGCATCATCGCGTATTCGTTAGTAAGAAACTTAACTTGAAAAGAATGAAAAAATATCTATTGCTTATCACGACCTGCCTGCTCACACTCGCTCAGGGTGCATGGGCGCAGGAACCTGTCAGTTACGTGAATCGTACATGGGACGGAAGCAAGGTCGTAGAAACACCCAGCACTTGCACCACCTACACCGAGATTTCGGGGAACAATCCCTCCCAGGAGCAGGCGTTGAATGGTGGATGGTATGTTGTCAAAGAGAATGCCTCAAGAAAGCGAATCATCATTAAAGCTCATCATGAGGTCAACATCATCCTCTGCGATGGCGCAACGCTGAACAGTATAGTAACCTTTGAACATCTTGGAATACCCGCTACCATACTCCATGTCTATGGGCAAGAGGGTGGAACGGGTAAGCTTGTTGCCGATGCCAGTAACGACGAGAAAAATGCGGGCATAGGAGCCAACACTGCTTCCGATGGCTACAAACGGCTAGGCGAACTCTATGTTCATGGTGGAAAGATTGAGGCTCGTGGTGGCAAATATGCCGCTGGTATTGGTGGAGCCTGGTATCTTGGTCACAATTACAATGGAGAAGTGTACGTCTATGGCGGAGAAGTTTATGCCTACGGTGGCGCATACGGCGCGGGCATCGGCGGTGGCCAGAACGACGACGGAGCCGATGTCACGGTCTATGGCGGTACGGTCTGGGCTTCAGGCGGTACCGATTCTGCAGGCATTGGTAGCGGAGAGCAAACCAGTGGTGATAGAAAAGGAGGCACGCTGACCGTTTGGGGCGGAACCGTCTATGGCAGTGGTGATGGCTGGGGTGCCGGCATCGGTGGTGGTGAGGACTCCGACGGTGCGGAAGTTTCCATCAACGGCGGTAAAGTGATAGCTTGGGCAGGTAAAGATGCCGGCAACAAGAACGGCTCAGCCATTGGCAGCGAGGACGGCGACAACCATCGCGGCACGCTCCGTATCCATGACTGCATGATGGTCAATGCCGGCCAGACGCCAAACGGCACATCACTCTTCCCCAAGGAAACGCGCGTCCCCGCCTGCTTCTTCCGTCCCTACGCTATCGTAGAAGTCTGCGACCACCCTTCGGGAATCACCTATACCATCAATTCCGACGGCACCCACACCTCGCATTGCAAGCACTGCGCCGTGTCGGAAACGGCTGAGCACTTCAATAGCGACGGCAATGGCACATGCGTCTGTGGCTACAAGGATGGCGAAGACTACTGTACCATCACCCTCGCCACCAGCCGCAACGGCTCCTACTACGAGGGTGTCAGCGTGATGGCAAATGTGGGCAACAACAAGCCTTACACGCTGCCCGAGTGCTCGAACATTCCCGACGGCTACGAGTTCGCAGGATGGGTTGTCAACCCCACAAGTCAGGCGAATGGCGTACAACCCAACGAGGGCGAGACGTTGCTGGCTGCAGGCAGCGATTATACCGTTACGGCAAACGTGAACATCATCGCGCGCTACAAGCCACTCAACATCAGCCTGGCCGACAATGCCAATAACGAGGAGACCTTGTATATGTATGCCGGCAAGAAGGCACATAGCGTTACCCTTGCCGACCGCACGCTCTTTAAGGATGGCAAGTGGAACACGCTGTGCCTGCCGTTCTCGTTGAGTGCCGAGCAGATTGCCGCTAACGGGTACTTTGCAGGCGCAACGCTGAAGACATTGGACGCCGATGCGAAGAACGGCTTTGACACGACGGACGGCACGCTGTATCTGTCGTTCAAGGACGCAACAGAGATAGAGGCCGGAGTGCCGTATCTTGTGAAGTGGGAGAGTGGTGAGCCTATCACCGACCCCGTATTCGAGGGCGTGACCGTAAGCAGTACAGCTGCTCAGGCAGTGGAGAGCACGACCGCTGGACTGGAGTCCATTCAGATGGTGGGCTGCTACTCGCCCGTAAGCGTGACAGCAGACGACAAGAGCATCCTGTTCCTGAGCGACGCAAACACATTGTACTACTCAACCATTGACCGCCAGATTCGCTCATGTCGTGCCTACTTCTCAGTGCCATACATCAAGAACAACGCTGGAGCTAAGGCACGTGCGTTTGCATTAAGCTTTGACGGTGAAGATGTAACAGGCATTCTTGGAGTCTCGGCAGACTCTACAGATGTGAAAGATGGTGTGTGGTATTCGCTGGACGGCGTTCGCCTGAGCGGAAAGCCGACACAACGCGGATTGTATATCAATAATGGTAAAAAGGTTGTAATCAAGTAATCGATATGATGAAGAAAGTATATATGAACCCCTCTATGAAGGTGGTTAGATTACATCACATGACGCCAATCCTGCAAGCAAGTCTGACAAGTGTCTGTACGAACTTGGGTTTATCCCTGAGCGAACAGGGTGGCGATGCCGATATCTATGATAGATAAGCGTCTCAACAAGTGACACAGGGGGGAGCAGGCGCTTCTGTGTCATTAATGCCACACAGATCTCACGGATCTCATAGATCGTTGTCGTAAGCGACAAATGTCGCTTCGGCTGTAGGAGGTGACAAGGGCCAGGTCCCTGTCACCTATATGATTACCAGAAGAATCGTGGCGGAGGAATTGTTTACCGCAATACGAGAAAAGACTCTCTTACGTGAAATAATTCCTCCCAAGGAGTGATTTTCTCAAATAATATTTGTAACTTTGCCATGTCATTGATGATTATACTTGTCTTGAATTACAGCACTAAGGTAAGTAAAAATCTGACATGACTAGATCCTGTGCCGCTCGGCTCTGCCGCTTTTCAAAGCAAGAGTTTCTTGTTTCTCAGGAACTTACAAATAAAAACATAACTAAAGTGCTGTGTTATTCAGGATAATGAAAGTAAGAGATTTTAAACTTTTCTTTTATGTCTTCTTTGTTGTCATTTTACTGACTGCATGTAGCAAGGAAGACCTCCCACCTACGCCCCCAAACAACAATGACGGCAAAATTACCACAGAACCTGTCATCAGTTTAAATTTGACTAATGATACAATTAGTGCCGAAGCTGGTTCAACAGAAATAAGTTTGAAGGCCAACTGCACATGGAATGCATTTTCAGATGCCTTGTGGTTGGACGTAAAACCAAATGCAGGCAAAGGAAACGCTATACTGAAATGTACATGGAAATCCAATCCCTACCCTCAACCACGAAAAGCTACCATCACCGTGCAATCAGGCGATGTGAGGAAGACTCTCAGCATCTTTCAGGCTGGTTACGAAATGGGCACCCAACCGCAAATTGTGAGTTGTCGCGGAGTAATCGGAAACTATATGAAAAACGAAGACAGCTATTTTGAAATAACTTTCGACCAACCTGTGACTGTTGACAGTTGGCACATGGACATGTACCTAATTGATTTTAGACCAACTTATCTGGAAGGAAACACCGTCGTACGCCAAAAATTTTCTCCGGCATGTATGGGACAAGACTTAACCTTTAAAGCGACAGTCAGCAACAAGAAAGGAAATTCATTTACCCTCGATGTCTCCATCCCATTCTATGATAAGAAATTTTTACCAAAAGGCGAAATCCGTTATGTATTGCCAGCGGAAGACGAACGGAGCGTATGGGTATCGCTCACTCGTCCCAATAAGCTCATTCAGTTGTCGCTCGTCGATGGTCATGTGATGCACGACATAGACCTGCCTTTCGCTCCTTGTTATATCTGCTACAATTCCTACAACAAGAAAATCTACGTTCTGCCGTTCAATGCAGATTACATTTTGGGCTACAGCAATCATCTGTGCATGGTTGACCCACAGAAAGGGCACATCGAAGAGACTATTACTTTTGAGCCCTCACAAAATGCACATCCAGATTATCCTGCCATTTATCCTTATGAACTGCAGTTCACCAACGATGGTCTGGGGATAGTCTTACTATGTGAAAAAGGTGCTTCGGGCTTGGAGTGGCGATTTATCGACAGCGCCAACAAAAACAAGCAGGCAATGAGCGAAAACAGTGATCCGGGAATGACGCTTGAGCACGTCTATCGCAGTCACGACGGGCAAAAGATTTGGGGAAATCCTTATTGCCGCAGTTACGTTCCCATCTACAGCATCAGTCGCAAAGAGCCCACTCTCAAAGAGTATCAGTTGGACTCTAAATTCCGCTCTGATTACTATTACGCTGGAGGCAACATGATGGATATGCAGTTCAGTCGCCTGACCAACAAGGTGTTTATCAGCACAGCTCCTAGGTGTGAGTGTGTTATCAATCTCGATACCGACACTTATTCGAAGGCGTTTACTGCCGAAGCACGCAATTCGAAGGCTGCATGGGACTACTCGAGTAGTCAACGTTCATGGGTTTATCAAGTGTGTGCATTTGACCGACGTTTTTTGTTAATTGACATGGACAGAAACGATGCCGTATTTTTCTGCAATCACATCTGGTATGACACCCCTTGTAATATTTATCACTTGCCAACCTCCGACCAAGTCATCGTTGCAGCCATGAATGGAATTTACGTTTTTGATGCATCAAGGATGAAGAATTGAAGTCTATCTACGATCTTCAAGGGCAGCGACTCAATCGCTTGCAAAAGGGATTGAATATTGTAAACGGTCGAAAGGTGTTTGTGAAATGAATACGTCTTCAAGTAGTTCCTTCTGATGACCGGGCAGGATGATGTGGTGATTGCCGATGGGATTGGTGAGGAAATAGGCGGTTTGATGCTTGTCGGCAAGTCGGATGACTTGCTGCGTGCGACAAAGGTCGGGCTTCGATTGGTTCTCCACGAGGTGGCCTTCGGCAATGAAATGGCGGGAGAGATCGGCAGACACCTTGAAGATAGTAACGGGACCTTCTTTCATAAAGCCGCGTATGGCAACGCCAATACCCGACTCGAAATGGGTGTCATATTCGTAACGCTCCACCATATCAAGGGGGATGGTACAGTGGGCGAAAAGCATCTCCCCCGTTTCAGGGTTGATGCGCGAAGGATTGGCTTGGAAACCAGAGATACCAAACAATGAACGGGCAATCATCATGGTGAGCATGGCGGGCACATCTCCCTCGCAACCAGCCACATAGCCCTCGGCGTTCAACCTTGCCAGCGCCAAGCAGCCCGTATTCCTGACTGATGTGAGAAGGTCGAAGCAGCGCAGCGTGAACCCTTGCAACTGGTACTCAGCAATGATGTCTTTCAGTGCCTCATAGATACGCTCAGCTCCCGTCATGACATCGGTTGTTGCAGGGTTGTTCCTCTTAGCAATGGTATTGAGTAGCTGCTGCATGGGAATGTCGATGAGCGAGATGCCCAGACGGTTTTTCACCACGTCTTTGTCGGCATGACTCGATATGAGCCAGTCGGACGGCTCGCCGATGATTCCCAGCCTCGTGCTTGCAAGCGTTCTTCTTGCCCCCTCTACCCTTTCGAGCATGTGGATGCGCTGAGCAACGTATGACGTACTGCCATGGATGATCTCACCCTTGATGTTGTGCTGGCGCAGATAAGAAAGAATCTCCATGGAAGCGGCCAACGAGTTGCTCTTGTCGGACGTGAGCAGATAGAACGGACGATTGCTCTTCTGCTGCAGCATGGGCAGCAGTCGACGGAAAATCCCCTCTGTACCTCCTGTGCGGACATAAATCAGACTGAGCGGACTGCTACCATAGTCGGCATAGTCGTTGCCCTTCATTTCATACGCAATGCCCAGTCCACCAAGGAACTCCTTAGTGACTGCATTCACGGCCTGTTCGTCGTGAAGCTCAGAGGTGAGTGTGTAAATGGCAGTTTTCAATACTCAATAACTTTAATTCATACCCTTTTGATTATTTCATGCCCGTCCTGCTACTGAAGTTGATGCGGACACCTTTGTCGTCAACCATCATGTCCATGCCGCCGTTGTTACCGTTGCTGGCAGTCGGCTTGCGAACGCCATCCAGAACCTCACGACACATATTCTTGATATCGGAAACACGCTGGGGCGTTTCCAGATTATCACCGCTGTAATGACCGGGGAAGAGGAAACGGATGTCATGCTTCTTCATATAGTTCTCGATCCTCTCGGCGGTGTACATTTCGGTAGAAAGGTTGGTGAATACCAGCAGGTTTGTGGAGCCGAAAGCATCGCCACTGAATCCGTAATGCTTGGCCTTGTCGAAGAAAGTTGCGCCTCCGGGAGTATGACCGGGAGTAAAGATCACCTCTATCTCACGACCGCCAAGGTCGATTACTTGACCATCATTAAGATAACGGATCTGCCCCTTGTAGTTACGCATGTTATTCGGAACGATCGTCATGTCACCTGCATTCAGATAGACTTCAGGGAAAGGACCTACCCCACCCACATGGTCGCCATGAGCATGGGTTAACATCATAGTGACAGGCTTGGAAGTAATCTTTGCCACAATCTTGTCCAAATCAGGTATATACACACCTGCATCTATCAGAATAGCACGCTCATTACCCTCAATGAGGTAGAGCGATTCGTTATAGAGTCTGTGTCCGTTTCCTATCCAGGTGTGCTCGTCGAGCTGGCGGAACACCACTTCATCATCCTGATAAACCACTTTGCCGCGAAGGTCGCGACTGTTGATATCGGTTACCTGCGCCTGAACCATATACGGCATCAGACAAAACAGCATGGCTGCTATAAAACTGTAAGTTTTCATCATATAATGGTAATGTTTATGATTGCCTTCTTTTGGATTCTTTGTGCAAAAATAATAACAAAAAAGAGAATATAAAAGAAAAATGTGTATTTCTTTTGTTATGCTATTAACTTTTCGTACCTTTGGCTTCGCCGAAGGTACTTTCATTCGGAAAAGCGAAAATAAATTGTTATTTCTTTCGCTTTTCACTCATTTATTCGTACCTTTGCACCACATTTCATCATAACCCAACAGACATGAAAAGAGACAACGAGATTTTCGAGTTGATTGAGAAAGAGCATCAGCGCCAGTTGAAAGGCATGGAGCTGATTGCCAGTGAGAACTTTGTAAGCGACCAGGTGATGGAGGCTATGGGCTCGTACCTGACCAACAAGTATGCCGAGGGCTACCCAGGTAAGCGCTACTATGGTGGCTGTCAGGTGGTGGATCAGGTGGAGCAGTTGGCCATCGACCGTGTTTGCAAGCTGTTCGGCGCCGAGTATGCCAATGTACAGCCGCACTCTGGAGCACAGGCTAATGCTGCCGTTCTTCTGGCTGTATTGAAACCCGGCGACACCTTCATGGGTATGAACCTCGACCACGGCGGTCACCTCTCTCATGGTTCCCACGTCAACACCTCCGGTATCCTGTACAACCCGATTGGTTATAACCTGAACAAGGAGACGGGTCGTGTGGATTACGACGAGATGGAGCAGTTGGCCCTGGAGCACAAGCCCAAGCTGATTATCGGTGGTGGTAGTGCTTACAGTCGTGAGTGGGACTACAAGCGTATGCGTGAGATTGCCGACAAGGTAGGTGCCCTGCTGATGATTGATATGGCACATCCCGCTGGTCTGATTGCTGCTGGTCTGCTCGACAACCCCGTAAAATATGCACACATCGTTACCTCTACCACCCACAAGACACTCCGTGGTCCACGTGGCGGTATTATCCTGATGGGTAAGGACTTCGACAATCCTTGGGGTTACACTACTCCAAAGGGTGTCGTGAAGAAGATGTCGCAGCTGTTGAACTCTGCCGTCTTCCCCGGACAGCAGGGCGGTCCGCTGGAGCATGTTATCGCTGCCAAGGCTGTTGCCTTCGGTGAGGCACTGCAGCCTGAGTTCAAGGAGTGGGCTAAGCAGGTACAGAAGAATGCCAAGGTATTGGCAGAGGAACTGGTGAAGCGCGGTTTCCACATCGTGAGCGGCGGTACCGACAACCACTCGATGTTGGTTGACCTGCGTTCAAAGTATCCCGACCTGACTGGTAAGGTGGCTGAGAATGCGTTGGTTGCAGCCGACATTACCGTAAACAAGAACATGGTTCCGTTCGACAGTCGTAGCGCTTTCCAGACAAGCGGTCTGCGCTTGGGTACACCTGCCATCACTACCCGTGGTGCCAAGGAAGACCTGATGGTACTGATTGCTGAGCTCATCGAGGAAGTGCTGAACGATCCCGAGAACGAAGAGGTAATCGCAAAGGTACGTGCCAAGGTGAACGACACCATGAAGAACTATCCTTTGTTCGCCTATTAATATAGAATAAGGTATAAGTATCTATATAAGCCTCCTGAAATAATCAGGAGGCTTTTTATATGATGGCACCTATGATAACAGAAATCGGGAACACCAAAGAAGGTGTTCCCGATTCTTATTTGTGAGGTGCGTAGCAGAGTCGAACTGCTCTATATGGTTTTGCAGACCACCACATAACCGCTTTGTTAACGCACCTTATTTGCTAAAGCGAGTGCAAAGGTACGCTATTTATTTGTATCTTGCAAATTTTTAGGGCACTTTTTTGTTTTCCCTTGTCGTTTCATCTCCTTCATCGAACACCCTTCACAACAGCAACAAGGATCGTCTGCATGATGGAGAACATGATAGATACGCCAAGCGGCATAGGCCACCGCCAGAACCAATATGACACCTAATATAATATATTGAACATTCATCGTACTAATCTTTGGTTCGTTCCACAGGATTGGCATAGATTCCCAAGAAGATATCTTTGAGAACATCTGGCTCACTGATCTCGAACTCGTTGAGTTTCTCCATATACTGCAGGAAAGCATCTTTTTCCTCCTGTGTGTAATAGTTGGAGAAAGTGCGCTGCCCATAGCGCAGATCATGGGCGATATAGTTATTCGGGGTGAGCTGATATGCTTTGACGATACGTTCATCAAGAAGATTTGCCACCCGCTTGTGATACTCGTTGTTGGTACAGCTATTGAACTGCTGAAGGTCGTTGCGGGTTATCGGTTCACAGAACGTAATGTTCACCCTACCCTTCTGTTGAACAATACCCGTAAGGATGCTGTTCAGATCCTCACCGGGCTTCTTGATATACTTGGCATTTCTCGATTCGTACAACTCCAGCGCCTTGAGAATATCGCACGACTCCCATTCGTAAGACACCGAAACGGGTACGATGTGAAGCTCGTCTAAAGCCCCGATCTTATCATCCTGACAGCTCAAGCAGAACATCTTGATAATGCCCTGATCAGTAGCATCTATACCATTCTTTGTTCTACCGTTACGCTGAGCAATCCACACCGATTCATGCTGCTCAGTTATCACATGACGGATATACTCAGAGAGGTGCAGAGAACTCATGTAGAAATCTTTCATGTTACCGCCCCGTTCTACTCGGAACATCTTGTTCGACTTCCCGATATCAATCACCAAAGGCGATGACATCAGGTTCGCTCCGAAGGTGATTTGTGTGGTTTCATGACCGTTCTTGTACAGGATATACTGCATCAGACATGAGTCGAGCACAATATCACGGTGATTCGACACGAAGAGATAGTTCTTATTACGGTCAAGATGCTCAATGCCATGATAGGTGAACGCGGTGGTGCTCCGAGCTATCACCTGTTCGTTTACGCTCTTCATCACCTCCAGCTGGAAGTCACGAATGGTGCGGAACCCCAGCATCATCTCCTTCACCTCCTTCAGCGGACGGTCGGGATAGACATACGAAGAGAGCAGTGCCATGAAATTACTGTTCACGATACGGTTCATGGCCGCAGGAATCTCCTCATCGTAATACGGACGGATATCGTCGAACTTGGATTGTTGCATCTTTTATGGTGTATTAAGAATGATTACGCAGATCGATGAATTTGACGGGTTTCCTACTCTTGGCGGGGAAATTGATACCAGCAATCTCCTTCACCGGCAGGATTTCCACTCGGGGAGCCACACGTATTCGAGCACGGAAACGGTCTTTAAGATCTTTGATTACGTTATTGACGGGCATCTGTTCATACGATTGTTTCAGGCCAACCTTCACCACCACATCATCTGTTCCGCTCTCCGTGTCCTGGACATAGATGACATAGTTCTCGATATAATCGGTATTGTCGAGCACATCGTTGATGGCCGGCGGATAGAGGGTGGTACCCTTCAGCTTGATCATATTGTGCTTCCGCCCTATCAATGGCGTCAGTCGGTAGCTGTTGCGACCGCACTTGCACGGCTCCACCACCTTGGCACACATATCCCCTGTGCGGAAACGGAGCAGCGGCATGGCCTCTACACCCAGTGTGGTAACCACCACCTCGCCCGTCTCGCCATCGGCCACGGGCAGGTCATCCTCACCGATAATCTCCACGATAATCAGTTCAGGATGCACATGTCCGCCCATACCATAAGGACATTCCGAGAAGGTGGCCCCCATCTCGGTACTGCTATAGGTGGCAAAGAGTTGCACCTCGGGCCATTTCTCGTGGATCTTCCTGCCCAAGAGATTCAGGTTGAACTGCTGGTCACGCAGACCTTCACCAATGCCGATGATGCGTTTGACCGACGAGTTCCTATAATCGATACCATGATCCTCGGCATATTGGATGAGTCGTAGGATGAACGACGGTACGCAGAGAATCGTATCGGGCTTGATGCGACGGATGGTATCCCACTGCAGTTCAGGGATGCCGTTCCCCACACGGATGATGCTCGCCCCCAGTTCACGGATTCCCAGGAAATACGCCAGTCCTGCCATGAACCGTTTATCGAGGGTAGTCATCAGCTGCAGGATACTCCCCGGTTTCAGTCCTGCGCACTCAAACGATTTCTTCTCGTTCAAAGCCAGTCGTTGGAGATCATTTTCCGTACAACCAAACGTCACTGGGTCACCCAAGGTTCCGCTGGTGGTGATGTAGTCAACAATCTTTTCTTTGGGACAGCAGAGGAAGTCCTCATTGAAGAGCTGTAAGTCCTTCTTCTCCGTAAACGGGATCTTTACTAAGTCCTCTATATGTCTGATCTTCTGAATATTGATCTCACACTTCTCGAACATCCGTCTGTAGTAGCGCGAATGCTCCTGCAGATAAAGCAGTGTTTCCTGCAGTTTTCTTTCCTGAAAAGCCTTGATCTCCTCTGGAGATTGGCATTCTATATCTATCTTATCCATTTCAAAAAAATATCTAACCATTTGTGCTTGTCGATGCCGAAACCATGTCCTCCCTTCTCGTATTGAAGATAGAGATGCCTTTTCCCTTCGGCAGTCAAGGCTTTGTCCATCAATACCGAATGGTGGTAATCCACCACAGGATCGTCCTTGCAGTTCAGCAGGAACACGGGCGCCTTGACATCCTTGGCACGTCTTTCTAAAGATAACGAGTCTTGCAACGTTTTATTGTATTTGCGGTACTCCCCCAATAAGCCTCTACGACTACGTTTATGCACATACGGTTTCCGCATGGTCACCACCGGATAGATGGCCGCTACGAAGTCGGGACTGTCCTCGATGGCACTGAGCAGCGCCAGATGTCCCCCAGCCGAATAGCCAATCACACCGACCACACGGTGCGACTTCCGTGCCTCCCTGATGGCTTCCTTGATGTCTTCTAACGCATCAGGGTACTGATGTCCACGGTAGAACAACCTACTGTGCATGACATGTGCAAAGATGCCCGACACGCGGTAGTGCAGCAGATAAGCATCGTAGCCCCGTTCCTGCAGAGCCTGGACGGTGGGGGTGCCCTCATTCTTGATGTCAAGCCAGCAGTAGCTACCACCGGGACAGACGATAAAGACCGTATCGGAGGCAACGCGGGGATAGACATGTGTGACCGCCGAAGCCGTCAATGCAGCCATCCATAAGAGCAGTAGCACAACCTTTCTCATCCTGCACTGTTTATTCTCTCCACCAGTACCTTCTCGCCCATGATGGCCTCAGCGGTGTTGATGGCCGTAAGGGGCACGCCGCAGATACCGTGCAGGTTAATGTTCTGACCCGTCAGGAACAGGTTCCTGACCTTCGTATAAAGAGGAATCTGCGAGAGCATGATGTTCCTGCAGTCCTTCCTCATCCCATAGAGCGCCCCCTGTGGCTGGTGGTAGTAGTCGCGGATGGTCAGCGGACTCGACGCTTCGACGTACTGAACGGTGTTCCTGAAGCCAGGATACAACAGTTCCATTTTGTCGAGCACCTTCTCCACATGCTGTTGCTTCCATATTTTGTATTCTTCCCCTCGATGTCCCACACGGGTATTCTCCCAGCGCTCCACCACCGAGAAGGGCATCAGACAGTTGATGATCATCTTCGAGGCATAGGTCTGGGGTGCATCTACCGCATCGGCAGGCGTCATATACATAAACCCCTTCGGCCAGTCGTGAGCGTCATACTCACCATGTTCCCATACCTCCCCGTAGTCATCCTGTTCATAACAGGTATGGTTGATATAGGGGAAAGCGTTCTCCTTGAACTGGATATATAAGGTAAAGGCCGAATAGGTGTTGGGAATCTCGTTGACACGCGTGGTGTACGACTTCGGGAAAGCGCCGGTGGTACACAGCGGAAGGAGGGCTGCGGGATGAATGGCCGAGACAACTTGTGTAAAATCTTTGATGACAGTCCCGTTGTTTGACAGTTCGATGGCCGTTGCCTGATGGTCATCCACGACTATACGTACGACTTCCGCATCGGTTATCACCTCTCCTCCATGTTCGCGAATGACTGTTGCCAAGGCATCTGCCAACTGCTGACTGCCCCCTACAAATCTGCTGGGACCCGTGATATACAACACATTGATCAGGGCATGGATGTAGGCAGGTGTATGACCTTTCACGCCACCGTACATCGGATTCATATATGCCAGGATATCCCTTAACCGCTCATCCTGGATATAATGGGCTATCAGCTCGTCGGCCGACCACAGGAAACGTTCCGAATGGGAGAAGAGTGCATCGCTCCCTCGTCGCATCCAGAACAGGTCTACCTCTTCCGCCAACTCGAACAACGCATCGACATAGTCGTGTATATGCTCCGCCTCATGGGGGAACTCCTTACTGAAATACGTCACAAAGGCTTCCCTACCCTCAGGAATACAGTAGGTCTTGTGATGTTTGAGATAGGTGATGCTGTCCATGCAACCGGCATCCGTAGGTCGCAGGACGATGGTCTTGTCGTTCCGCAAGGGCATCTCTCCCTGATCATCGGTTATGATGTCTATGCCCAGATACCGACAGATCTTCCAGATGCTCCCCCCTTCACGCAATCCGCCGAGGATATGCATCCCCGTTTCGAAGCGCATGCCATGACGGAGGAAGGTCTGCAAACCGCCCCCCAAGGTGTGGTTCTTCTCCAGCACCGTCACCTTGTATCCTTCCTTGGCCAGCAGCGCACCCGTAAAGAGTCCGCCCAGACCGCCGCCTATCACTGCTATTCGTTGCATGCCTTGATCTGTTTGAAGATGGTTTCCGATCCGATGATCTCACTACAGGTGACGATGGTGCCCACCATCACCCCTAACACGCCGTGTGAATTGACGTTCTGACCCGTCAGCAACAGATTAGGAATCTTCGTGCGATGATGTACTCGTGCTGCCGGTCCCATGGTGATATCCTTGGCAATGCCGTACATCGAGCCTCGTTCTGTTCCTGTATAATCACGGTAAGTAAGGGGCGTACTGGTATAGACATGAGCGATTTTTCCACGTAAACCAGGGAAGTCGCGCTCCACAGCTTCGAGCAGTCGTTCTGCCTTCTGCTGTTTGAACTGCTCATACGCCTCGCCGCGATGCCCCACCGTTGTTCCTTCCCAGCGCTCCACCTCATTATAATGCATATACGACAGGATGACACCCGACTCAGCAAAGCGGGGGTTCTCGTCATGACAGAAGTGCATATACAGATAACCCTTCGGCCACGACAGCTCATCGTATTTCTCGCAGTTCCAGGGAGTCGACTGCAAATAGCCGTAGAAATTATGGTTCATGTAGGGCACCATTCCCGGTTTGAAGTGCACATAGATGGAAAAACCACCGATAGTGTTGCGAAGGGAGGTGATGCGCTGACGGTAGGCTGGGCGCAGCAAGGGCGACGAAACCATCTCCAAGGTTCGTGCCGGATGGGTATCAGAGATCACGATATCTGCTGGGTAATAGTCATCTGTCGCTGTTTTCACCCCCACCGCCTTACTCTCTTCACAGACAATCTCTGTGACGCGCTGACGGGTGAGCACCTTCCCCCCTTCCCTTTCGAGCGAGGCTATCAATCCTTTGGCCATCGCATCGCTTCCGCCGATGATGCGGAAAGCACTCTGGTTGTAGAAATCCATGATGAAGGCATGGGTGGCGAAAGGTGTCTTGTCCTTCTCGGCTGCATACAGCGGGAGGTTCCCCACCAGTACCTGGCGCAGCAGAGGATCGCCGATGACCTCATCGAGCACCTCATTGATGCTACGCAGCTGGAAGGTGGTGTTGAGGGCACTGTCGTTCTCCGTGTGTCGCAGACTATGCAGGGAGGAGGCGTTCGCCACCTGTTCCACAAGGGCGAAGTAACGATGCAGGTTCTCACGTTCCTTGGGGAACGACTTTGCCATCTCTTCGATGAACGCCTCCTTGCCGTTGGCAAAACGGAACTGCTCACCCTGAAGGGATACTACATCATAGCCTGTGGGGTCTAACCTACTCAACCCTACATACTCAGATGTTCCCAAGTAATGAGCAAAGCGGTCTAAGGTCTGACCCTTATCGGCACTGCCGATGAAGTGCATACCTGTCTCGAAACGGACGCCACGACGGGTGAAGCACTGCAGACAGCCGCCTACCTGCGTGGCCTGCTCAAGGATGGTTACCTCGTAACCGTTCTTGGCCAGGATCACACCGCACGTCAATCCGCCCAGTCCGCTACCTATGATGACAACCTTCTTCATGTTTGCATTTGATATTTCTCTATGTATTTCTGATACGGACGCCAATAATCGGCCGTCTCTATCTGCTCGCACATCGCAGCATAATGCTCCTTGTAGTAGGCCCGCATCTGCTTGGTACGTGTCAGCAGATCACTGCTGAACCGCTGATCATCCAGTTTGATGCGCTCATGAACCTCCACATCTATCCTACCCTGTCGTAACATGAAGTCTTTCTTGGGCAGTACATGTCCTGCACCATGCAGGATGATGGGCAGGATATCTGCCTGCAGCTGCTCGGCCAGGAAGAACGCTCCCTTATGGAAACGCTGGATGGAACAGTCGACCGACCGCGTACCTTCTGGGAACACCGCTATGGAATAGCCGCGGTTGTATAACGATTTCAACTGATCAATATGATTCTCTATACCATCGCTCACGGGATAGAACTCAGCCCGATGGATGACCATTCCATAGAACGGGTTGTGCCACACCCAGTCGTTCGTGAGGAAAACCATCCTCGGCGTGAGCATCATCAAGCACATCAGGTCGAGGTGCGACTGATGGTTACAGATGATCACAGCAGGTTTCTCGAAGGTCTCGCCCACTCGATTCTCCAAGTGGAACTTCACGCCTGGCACACGATGGATGACAAAGTCGGACACCTTCTGCAGAAGTCGGTGATACCGCAGCTTCTTCTCTTCTGTATTCTTACCGATATGGAAATATAGCCACGTGAACGGAAGCATGAACAGATACATCATCAACAGGAAGAAGACGATGGAGAACAAGGAACGGAGGAAGCGTCCCAAGGTGATAGGTAATGGAGATGAGACATGAGAGGTAAGAGATGAGGGATCTGCAGTCCGGACGCCGCGTGTCAGCCACCTAAACACTAATGGTGGGAGGTAGTAAGCCATCAGTACTACGGTGAACATTCCGATGATGGTAACGGCGGCCAATGACCGCAAAGCTGGGTGCTTGGCGAAGATCAGGGTACCGATACCGATGAACATGAGGATGGCCGACAGCGCCACGCTCCGCTTGTAGGAGGCCAGTCGTTTCTTCCCCGTCGTATATTCATATAACAATCCTTCGGTGATAAATATGGTATAGTCGTCACCTTGTCCGAAGATAAAGGTGGCGAGGATGACATTCACGATATTGAACTGAATACCCAGCAGGTGCATCAATCCTAAGATCCACACCCAGCTCACCGCTAAAGGCAGGAACGACATCAGCGAGAGTTCGATGCTGCCGAAGGAGAGCCAAAGGAAGAAGAACACCACGAAGCCACATACGAAGCCGATGTAGTTAAAGCTGTCAGACAGCACCTTCACCAGTTGGTTGCCCACATCCTGAGCACTGAAGGCATAAGAAGAGGGTGTGGAGTTGTTAACCACCTTCTTTACCATTTCCTCATCGGTGGTCTGCACGTAGTTGACAACTCTTACCGTACCCTTCTCCTTGTCATTCAGGATATAGGTATCTTCCAACAGCGTGACGATGGGTTCGAAGAAGGTTAACGACTGTGGTTCGAAATGCGTTGAGAGCATCTCGAAGAAGGGGTCAAAGGCTTGGGCGTTGAAGCCCTGGGCGGCACATTGGCGTTTCAGTTCAGCGGTCACCGCTGCGGCATGCGACTCCCAGAACTGCTCCCACCGATGGAGTCGTTCTGTCTGAACCTCCTGTGTGGGAAGGAACTGTCCTACCCCACTCACCTTCCCGATGCCTCCTTCCTGTTCAAGGACACGCATCTTGGGCATCACTGCCGTTTCATTCTCACGCAAAGCCTCGTCGAGTGTATTCCCCTCTGCCACTGCATAGACAGGTGCTTCATTCGAGGCTGCAGCAAGCAACTGCATGTCCTTTTGCTGCTGGGCAGTCATGTAATTGATGTTCCGCAGGTCGGAATCGAACGATGTCTTCGTACTGAAATACCCCAAGACGACAGTGATGAGCAGGATACACACGTTGCGTACTGTAGTACTCAGCTTGGTGTACTTGCCTACGGAGCGGTCTGTACTGCAGTACGAAGCGGTCTGTACTGCAGTCTGCGCATTAGAAACCGATGAGTGTCCAGTCTTTCCTCTTCCAACACATACTGGCAGGAAGACCAAGACGAACAGGATGGTACCGATCAGCATTAGGGAACCGAACAATCCTAAGTCGCGCATGGCTGCCGCATCGAGCCACACCAAACACAGGAAGGCACTTACCGTAGTAATATTGCCAATCAGCAACGGTGGTACCATGTCGCGTAATGTCTGACGTGTATCCCCCACTTCTCTGAGATGATCCAGGAAATGCAGCGGGTAGTTCACCGCTATACCGATGATGACCGACCCGATACCCAATACAATGATGGAGACACTGTCGCGGAAAAGGGTCATGCCTGCCAACGCAAAGAGCCAGCCGAATATCAGTGAACACCCTAACCACCACAGGTAGGATAACCGACGGTAATGGACAATCAATATTATAAGTATCAGTACCACGGCCAATGACACTGCTAACATACTGTCTTTCTTGATCTGCCGGGCATTACCGGCAGCCACCAATGGGGCTCCGATAGCCGAGACCTGCAAGGAAGGATAGGCATGTTCCGTCTGCTGCATCACACTGTCGAGCAAGACTTGCAAAGCAGCATTCTGAGCCGACTCGCTCATACCGTATGGAGAAGAAAGGAAGGCAAGGGCACTACGACCGTCGTGGGTGAAGACCGTTCCGTTGACAACCTCAAACGAACTGGTCATGCGGAAGTCCTGCATCCTACCCAATACAGTCGTGAACAGATGGAGCGGATCGTAGCGCAGACTCTCCATCCTGCTTCCCGCCGTGGGCAGGTTCAACAGCTTCTTGTTCTCGAACATCTGTTCCGCGATATAGTCGGACTGCTGTAACAGCGAGTCCATCCTCCTATAGTCATCTTCCTGGAGGAAATACGGGGCGTTCTCTCCGATGAAATCCATCACCTCCATCATCTGCGACTCATCCACGTGTACTTGCAAGTCCTTGATAACACCCGTACTAACCTCTTGGAGCGTTTCCTCAAAGAAGTTCATCGCCTGTTCTATCGAGTCGGATGGTGTCACGTTCAGTGTGTCCTTTGAGGCAAAGACCACCACGATCTTGTCCTGCTTCGTCAACGACTGATACACCTCGGTGTAGCGCTCGTTCTGTTCATCACGTGGAAGGAACTTCGAGATATCCTCTTCATAATGGATGTGCGTGGAGAGTAGCACACACCCCATCAGGAAGACGAGGAGGAAGGCGGTCACCAGCCAACGCTTCCCCGACAAGTAATCGTATATCGTCTCAAAGAGTCTTACCATGATGCACGAGTTGATGGATGATGCGTCTGGGCCAGCCATAGACGACTGCCAGGAAACAAAGAACTGTATTCAGAATACTGATGCGAAGGAAGTCGGCAAAGGGTCGGAAATGACTCACTCGCTCTTCCTTCGGTGGGTAATAGACATGTACGGGCACCTCATGAATGGGGATGTTCGCCCAAGCGGAGAACACCAATAGTTCCAGCTCAGCCTCGTAGCGCGAGGTGATAAACCGCTTGCCTGTCAGACGACGGAGCGGATAGAGCCGGTAGCCCGTCTGTGTGTCAGACAACGCAATACCCGTCTGAACCTTGAACCAGAAATTGGAGAATTTGTTGGCGAAGGTGCTGCCTGACGACATGTTCTCTTGATGGAGGTTCCGGGCTCCGATGATGAGAGAATCAGGATGTTGCTGAAGAGCCTCTAGGAAAACAGGGATATCCTCAGGCAGGTGCTGTCCATCGGCATCAATGGTAATGGCGTAATCATAGTCCATGGCCAAGGCCTTCTCGAAGCCGGCAAGCAGCGCATGACCCTTTCCGCGGTTCTGAGCGTAGTCAACACGCACGATATCCAAACCAGCCTCATCCAGTCGTTCCCGAGTATCATCAGTACATCCGTCAATGACAACGATGAGATCATCAGTCAGCTGCAGGATGCCCTTCACGACATCCACCACCGTCCCTGCGTTATTGTAGGTCGGCACCATCACGCAGACACGCTGCTGCTTCATGATCTCCTTCGTCTTGTTCATCTATAGATGATGGAAAATTTCGTAAACACCGTCTCGTCATAAAAGACCGTTCCCCGAACCTTATACTGATTGTCTGTATGGACAATGGCGCTGAAGGCGATATCTACCTCTGGCGTCTCTATCGGAGAAAGGGGCTGCACGAACTTCAGGTTCGTAATCTGCACCAGTTCCATGTCACGGTTGTGCATCTTCTCCAGAATCTCCGTAATCATCTGGATGATACACACGCCTGGGGTGATCGGACTACCAGGGAAATGCGCCTGGTAGATGACATGTTCGGGATGCAGTTGGATCCTGACTGTCTCACCCTCGCTGACGATGGAAAACATCTTATTGATCAGTCTCATCTTTTATCTCTGTAAAGGTGTATGTAATCTTATATCTCTTGTTGTGCATCACGGTGGTGTTACCGTCGGTATGCAGTTCGCGACGACGGTCGCTGTACTGCCCTGCTCTACTGAACAGGAACTGCAGGTCTTTCCGCAGTACCCTTTTGATGTACCATTTATTCAGGAAGTCAACCACATGCAGAAGACGCACCTTCCTACGGTCGGCACTGACGGTGAAGTCGAGGGCATGGATACCAAACTCGTTCACGATAGCTCCCTTGGAACCGTCTTCATCGGTTTTGATGATGCAGATGCCCGACACATTGGCCTTGGCAGTCTCGATGACCACGTTATACTGCTTCCTGCCTTGTAAGTCGAAGGCATGGAGTTGCATGACCGTCACCAGACTAACGAATAGCAAAAGTACTCTCTTCAATCTTCCCATTGGTCTTGACATGCATGAGTTGGATCACCGTGTTGTCACCGTTCTTCTCGATCATCTCCACTTTAGACACCATCTGCTTCTGACTGTCGAAATGCAGTCGGATGGTCTTGAACAGCGCCTTCATCTCCTTCCCCTTGGGGGTGAGCGAGGCAATCCATTCGTTCCCCTGCGTCATCATCTCCACGGAGAAGTCGCTGTCGTTACTCAGACTCTTCCCCGTCACGCTGTTCATCATCACACGGGCAATGCCTTGGAACAGTCTGCTCGACCGGATGTCAATCGTGTTACTGTTCTTGGAGGTCTTGATATGCACGCGGTTGTTGTTGATGATGAAGACATAGCTGTAGGGGGAGGTGTATTCCCAGCGCAGCTTACCAGCATGATCGTAGCTCATCACGCCCTTCGACACCATCTTGTCGTTCAGGAACGATAAGGTTTTCGTTTGCTGGAAATCACATTGTATGGTACGGATTTTGGCTGCAGCGGCATTGATCTTGGCAATCATCGTCTTTGCCTGGGCAGCAGAAACCTTTGTCTGGGCATGTAATGACAAGCAGGAAAACATACCTGCCGCCATCAGTCCTATGATCAGTCTTATTCTCATTCTCTTCATATTCATTCTATCATTTAGCTATGAGTACACATCCGCTCATGATCAGAAACACGCCAACCCATCTGACCAGCGGGATCTGCTCATGGAAGAACCACATCGCGGCAATCATACCGAATACATAACTCAGGGAGATCATGGGGTATGCCATGCTGAAAGGGAAGTTCTTCACGATATACATCCAAAGCACCGTTGCCGCCGCATAGCAGATACCACACCCCAGGAACCACCAATTGGTGAGGTTCCGAACGAAGAAATCGGACGTCCATGAGAACGTTCCCATCTTGTTAAGTGCGAACTTCAGCAGTACCTGTCCGCCACATAGCAGGATACTCTGGATGATGGATAGGATTATCAGTCGCATATTACCTTCTTTAAAAGAATCCGTGTTACCTGTTGTTCACCCTTCCGACTAACCACCTGCAACTCCTCCACCGATTGTGCGTCGGGAGTTTTACCCTTTGCTAAGCAGGTAGCTGCCGCATAGACGCCGAAGGCAGAGGAGAGATAACCGCCACCGAAACAGTCATGCCAGGAGAAATCATCTGCATCCTGCGGTCCGTCGTTGTCTATAGAGATATCTACCATCTCGCACCATGCTCCTTCGGGATCGGTTGTCAACACCATCGAGACTGAACCTTCGCCCGTAACCAACTGTCCTGGCTGTCCGAAGATACCTGCCTGCTGCATGATGGCACAGAAAGCAGGTGTCAGTTCATCATTCGCACACACCAAGGCATTACTGATCTCTCCATTCTTCAGCTGCATGAACGCATCCAGCAAGGCACTGTCGAACGAGTGCTTTCCGTGAGAGTAGGTGGTGTTATAACCATGACATTTCAGTTGGATACCCAACATCGAGCTGATGGTGTTATGCGTTGACTGCATGAAATAGGTTGGCTTTAGTAACGACTCACCCTCGCGACACATCTGTTCCAAGAAACGTTCCGTATTCTCCCAGCATCCCATACCCGTACCCATCATGATGGCATCGAGATGATCCAGCTGCGCCTCGTTCAAGGCAGCCTGTGCTGTGACGAGTGCCCGTTTCAGTACTTTTCCCATCCTTCTGCTCTGCAAGGGATTCATGTAGGTACGGAAGTCGGGATCAATGGCCGTGGCAAACGGGGTGTCGTATGAGAGCGGATGCTCCATCCAGTTGTCGCAAAGCGGCTGTTGGATGGATATCTGGGCGGCAGAGCGTATATATATATTCGAGGAAGGACGAAGGAGGAAGGAGGAAGGAGCCTTCCTCGATAAAACGAACGAAGTATCATTCCCCCCAAACCCAAAGGAGTTGCACATCACATGATGCAAAGAAAGCGGTGTGGATGATGGAGTGCCTGTGAAGGGGATGATGCCATCTTCCATCGGCTGTTGCCAGTTCAGGTTCACTGGTACGAACTGGTGCTGAAGGGCCAGCAGACAGATGGTGGCTTCTATCGAACCAGAGGCACTGGTGGTATGACCCGTAAACGCCTTCGTAGATGATACGGCTGGTAGGGTTGCACCGAACACCCGTTTCAGGGCATTGCTCTCACTGGCATCATTGTTGGGCGTTCCCGTACCGTGCGCATTCACATACTGGATGTCGCTCGACTCCAATCCGGCCATCTTCAGGGCTTTCTGCATTGCCAGAAAAGCGCCGTCTCCCTGTTCGGACGAAGCGGTCTGGTGGAATGCGTCGCACGCATTACCATAACCTGAGAGGATTGCCTGACAGGTAACACCTCTCCTTCTGGCGGAGTCGTCCGACTCCAATACCAGGAAGGATGCTCCCTCCCCGAGGTTCAGTCCTTTGCGTGTCACATCAAACGGTCTGCATGGTGACTCATCAAGAATCATCAGTGTGCGGAACCCGTTGAGATGGTACTTAGTGAGACATTCGCCGCCACCCACCACGACGATATCATACCGCCCGCTACGGATCAGGTTCGCACCTGTAACAATGGCATTCGCCGCCGAGGAACAGGCCGTAGAAACCGTGGTCGTCATGTCGAAGCAACCAAAGTAATCGGCCATCATCTCCGTGGAGGCACCGCAATCGTGCGTTCCCACATACTCCAGATGCTGACCGTGGTCGAAGATATCCTGGAAATACTGTTCGGTTCTGTCCATGCCACCTACCGTTGTACCCGAGACCAAAGCGATCTTCTGTCCAGGGGCGCCTTCAACAAGCTGCGCTTCCTGCAGGGCCTCCTTTAGGGCGATGATACCCATCAGTGCCGTACGGGTGGTAGGTTCCTTCTGAATACCCAGCAAGGTCTTCATCTCCTCATTGCTCATCCTCACCTCCCCGACAGGCAGTTCTTGGTGTTCCGTCTGTAGGTAGTGAACAGGAGCAATGCCAGAGCGGAGGCACTGTAATGACTCCAGTGTCTCAGACTTGTTCTTGCCAATGGCAGAGATGATGCCCGCTCCAGTAATCCAGACCTCCATGTAACCTACTTTGTTCTGTTCTTTACGATATAGTCGGCCATGGTATCAATAGAGCGGAAGATCTCCTTACCGAGCGAGGGATCCTTGATCTTGATACCATAGTTCTTCTCCATCAGTACGATTAATTCGAGTGCATCAATGGAATCGAGTCCGAGTCCTTCTCCAAAGAGCGGTGCTGAGTCCTCGATATCCTCCGGTTGCATATCTTCCAAGTTCAGTACTTCAATAATCTGTTCTTTCAGTTCTTTCTTCAATGATTCCATGATAAATATAATGTTTATAATGACTCCACGACTTCCAGTCGTGCGAGAAAATGGTCTTTGTCTTCACAATCGAGCCACCCGCAGATCACGCTCTTGGCTCTGCCCTGCAAGATGACTTCCTCGGCCATCGAACGGATCAGTGCAGGATCGTCTTCGTCAAGAACGTAGAAGGAGGTCTCCCCATAATAATGGTTCCTGATGGCAATCTCTCCCGTGACGATATTCGGCAGGGTATAGACGAATAGCGACGGACTGGGAAAGAAATTCTCCATGTCGTTGATCGTCTTCTGGTAGTTCCTGTCGTTACACAACGAACCCGTGCGATTGAAGAGGACGATGGCACGGTCGGCTGTACCCTCATGACGGTCGCCACAGTCTTGCAGGAGCAGTTCAGAAGCTACAAAACCCAACTTGCAGAGTTCATCCATCTTGAAGAACTTCGGATAGTCGTTGATCTTCTCACGATACAGTTCTGTGAGCAACGCACCACCCTGCTTCGTCGTTGAAAGTTTTTGCCCGCTCAATATCGCCTCGTCGGGTGTGATCACTATCTGTGATGAGATGCCGACATGGATATCTTTCCAGGGATGACTTATACCAGCTGACCTTGTGAACAACATGGCTGCATTACATCCACCGAAGCCGGAGAGCAGTTTGATGAAACTGTTCTTATCAGTAGAACGGTGCTCCGAAGACACCTTCACATTCTTGCTTACACCCAAAGAATCGAATCCTTTGGTGCCGAGTATCGTATGGTCTTCCACCGCCCGCATCGAGAGAATGACCTCCATCACGCCTGCGGCGCCCATCGTATGACCGTAATAGCCTTTCAGTGAGTTCACGGGTTTGTCAATCAGTCCTGCCCGTTCTATGGCAATGCTCTCCATCTCATCATTATACAGCGTTGCTGTACCATGAACATTCACAAAGGCGATATCATCCACATCTGCATCTTCCAAGACCGTCTTCAAGGCGCGGTAGCTGCCCTCGCCTGTCCGCGAAGGACCGGAGATATGGTTCGCATCATTACAGATTGCACCAGTTCCTGCTACCCACTGTCCAGACCGGACTTTCTCCACCCTTTGATAGACGATGGCGGCAACAGCCTCTCCGAGGTTCAAACCCAGACGATTGACGTCGAAAGGTTTGCAGAGTTCAGGTGACAATGCCTTGAACGACTGGAAACCTGAGATGATGAAGCGCGACTGCACATCTGCTCCCACCACCACGGCATAGTCGTATCGTCCGCTTTCCAGTGCCCGCACGGCAGCTATCTGCGCACAGAGTCCTGAGATACAGGCATTGGAAACGACAATCGGTCGGTTGGTATTCCCGAAATGTGCCGCAATCTTCCGCGCCGTCTCACCAGGATACGGACTGCTATCGGCAGGTGTTCCATCCCTTCCTTCCAGCAGATCCACATTTCCCTTGGTTGTCGACAGGACAAAAATCACCCGCGGGGAAGAGATGTCGAAATCAATCTGCGGAAGAATATTGTTGATGGCTTCAATCACCAATGTCTCGAAACGTGTCAGCACATCGTTTCCTTTCCACCGCTCCCCTTCCATGAGCGAAGCCACGAAAGGTTCCGGCAGATCCGACCAACGGTATTCCCGCAAGGCAGAACAACCGGCTTTCACCGCCTGGTAGTTCTCTTCGGTCGAACAGCCCAGGGGGGAGATGATGGTATCAGCCACTTTGACAATCATAACACGTTCCATTTTCGTTTCCACTCCTCGTAGAAAGCAGGATTATTCCAAACCAACTGGTAGTCACGATCCATGAACACCTGTATGCTCCTTCCTGTGGCCACCAGTGATTCATCCTCTGTATCATAAATCTCGTAATCAAAGATAATCTTTGCTGCCTCAGTAGGACGGTAGATGATATCTATCCTTGGGTGCATACCATAAAGCAATGGTTTCTTGTACTGAAACGATAAATCCACCAGCGGAGCATAATAACCACTGTCGAAGATACGCATATAACCAAGATCGTACTTCTTACCAAATGCCTCACGGGCATCTTCGAAGTACAACGGGTATGCTCCATGCCATACGATATTCATGGAATCCACCTCACTGAAGCGGATCTCAAACTCCTTGGATGTCTTCAGTTCTCTCATCCTTCTCCTTCGTTGATTGATGTGACTAACTGAGGTTCTAATACCTCCTGTTCGCTGAGCGCGATCTTCATTTCTGCCGTAACGATGGTCTCTTCGTCCACCTTAATCTCTGCATTAACCAGTGTGAGCTTCATAATCTCCTCCACAACGGTAATGGTTGTCGTGAGCGTCTCGCCCAGCTGGGGGACACGCTTCACCACGAGGTTCCTCACTGAACCGATGAACCCCAGCTGCACCTTTTTCTTGTAGATATACTGGTTGATGTATCCCATCCGTGCCGCACAGGTCTGCGCGATGTTCTCGACCAAAGCACAGGCATTCAGATGACCGTCCTCATAGAAGAGGTGATCCTCGCGCACCGTAAACAATGTGGTTGTCCGCTCCTCATCGAAATGAACGAGCCGGTCGATCAGCACAAACGGTTCCTGCTGCGGCAACAGCGTATGTATGTCAATATCCTCAAATCTCATCGTTATTCCAGAACTCATAATAATTGAACCACTGTGTGGGGTACTTCCGTACGATCTCCCCTACCTCATCCGCGAACAGCTGGGCAAGATGTGCCGCCTTCTCCTGGCGCGAGCCTTTCTGCTGCACAACAGTTGTATCGAGGGGGCGGATATACACATGGTAACGGTAGGTCGATTCCTTCATGACGAAGATCGCCAATACGGTGGTCTCATGACTCACTGCGAAAGCGTAGGGTCCCAATGGGAATTTCGCCTGCTGTCCTAACAGCTCGCACATCACGGATCGCGGTGAACCGAAGATACGGTCGCCGGGGATGCTCAGGATTTCGCCATCGCTCAGTGCGTTGTTCATCAGGAACAGGTGCGACATGTCCTCCTTCACGGGAATCATACGGATATTATTCTCCGACAGCAGTCGGTTACGGTTCTCCATCACCGTAGCGGCCTCACCCGAGAAGACCAGTGCATTGTAACGTTTCTCCTTTGCCTTGAAAGCATAGCCCGCAATCTCGTAGTTGCCCACATGACAGCTCAGGATGACAAAGCCATCCTTCTTTCCCGACAATTCCAGGAACAGGTCGTAGTTCTCGATATCGAAGTCGAAATGCTTCCCTGCATACACGGCAAAGCGGTCGAGGATGATCTGTCCGAACTTACAGTGGTTGAGATAAACGTAACGGAACGCCTTCAGAGGACCATAGCCCATCCGCTGACGAAAGAAATGATACATGGAGATATAACCACGATGGGCAAACAGCATATAGAAAGGAACCACAAACACCGCCATCCCTGCATAGACAAAATGCAGGTTCAGGTAACGGAACGACCGTATCAGCGTATGGTGCATCCATGTGGTACCCTCGGTCTTGCCCTCCCACTGACTATGCTCCATCAATGATCAATTTTCTGTTATCAATTTTCAATTGTTCGCAACTTTCTGCTCAATATAGTCGCAGAACTGTGTGAGTGTCTTCACCTCGGCCATTTCCTCAGGTTTGATCTTAAAGCCGAACTTCTTCTCCACGATTACGACGATATCCACAAAGTCAAGACTGTCGATACCCAGGTCATCCTTCAACAATGCCTCAGGGGCAATCTTCTCCTCGTCGATCTCCAGATCATCGATTAAAAACTCTCTTACCTTCTCTTCAATTTCTGTTCTTGTCATAATATGATAATTTTCAATTTTCAATTCTCAATTTTCAATTCCATAATACTATGTCCCTGACCTAAATTGTCATGAATGGTCTCCACCTCCAGACCGGCAGCATGAATCAGACGAATCAGGTCATCGGAATGGAACATCTTACTGTTACCATTGGCCATGGCGGTAAAATACAGACTGATTTGTGTGAGACAGAACGCGGCTGGTTCGTATTTCTGACGGTCCCATAACGTCTCCATAATAAACAGACGACTCTCTTTGTCCATGATCTGTGCAGCCCGTTTCAGAATACTCACGACCTCATCCTCACTGAAGCAGTCAAGGAACTGACTCATCCAAATGGCATCGTAATGCTGATCTACAGGGAACTGATTATTAGGATCAAGCAGATTCATGCCGATACCATGGATGCGCTGAGCGCCAGACAGACCTCTTGTCGCACGCTTCATCATATCAATCTGTTGCGGCAGGTCAAGAATGGTAACCTCCACCTCCTCATCATGATTCACACAGCGCATCGCCCAGCGACCAGTATTTCCTCCCACATCAAGTAAGGTGCGTGGCTTCTTTGCGAAGACAATCTCCAAAGCCTGGTCGAACGAACTGTCGCTGTAAAAATGATCAAAGTTGAACCAGCTACGTTGCACCTGTGGTTTCAGCTCCGACAGTCCTTCGTAGATTGTCGGCCAGTCACCCAAGGCTTTCAGTCCTGCAGGTTTTCCTTCCTTCAGCGCCTCTTCCAAATGAAAGAAACCAAGGTAGTTCACATCGTGATTAAAGTCGATGTTCACCCTTGTAGCAGGATCATTGAGCAAGAACCAACCCGTCTTGGAGAGCTGATAGCGGTCATCGTCCTTGTTCACCAATACGGTACCGATGGTGAGGGAAGCCTCCAGAAGACACTTGACGGCATATTCCGACATTCCTGTTTCCTTCGTCACCTCTTCCACGGTCATGCCCTTATCGCTATTGCGCAGCATCTCGAGTATGCCGAACTTCACCATGAGGCGCGACACCTGGAAGATCACTGGTCCAAAAGCGATATACTCTGCCAGTCGCTGAGCATCACGTGCCGACAGGTGTTCTTTCGTGTAAGCCTTCTCCAAGGCAGGTGCAAGATTCATAAGCAGTTCTATTTGATACTTTTGATGACCAATGCCGAGTTCGTTCCGCCGAAGCCAAAGGAATTACTCAGCACGGTATTTATTTCTGTCTCAATGGTTTGCGTAGCTAAGTTCAAGGGTTCTGAGAACTCGTCAGGGTTCTCAAAGTTGATATTCGGTGCCACAAAATGGTGTTGCATCATCAAGATGGAATAGACAGCCTCACTGGCTCCAGCCATCCAGCATTCATGTCCAGTCATCGACTTTGTTGAACTGATCAGGGCATGCTTGCCGTTAAACAGACGGTCGAGTGCTATCGCTTCGAACATATCCCCTTGATGGGTTGAGGTGGCATGCGCATTCACGTAATCAATGTCGTCAGTTTCCAATCCAGCATCTTGCAAGGCACGTGTCATGGCAATCACGCTTCCATCGTCGCTGGGCTGTGAGATACCACCGCCGTTGGATGAGAAGCCGTAGCCGCATACCTCAGCAATAATAGGAGCACCTCTTTTCACAGCACTCTCATAGTCCTCGAGCATCAACGCTGCTGCTCCCCCACTCGGAATCAGTCCGTCACGGTCGCGGTCAAACGGTCGTGAGGCCTTTGTGGGTTCATCCATCCGCTTGGAGAAGGCATTCAGTGCATCGAATGTCGCCATGGAATAGTAGTTCGTCTCCTGCGCACCACCACAGAGCACCTGGTCCTGCAATCCCTGTTTAATCAGCAGGTAACCCAGTCCGATACTATGACTACCACTGGCACAGGCTGAACTAACTGAGAAGTTCACACCGCGAAGATGGAAAATCGAGCTTAGGTTCATATTCACCGTGGAGTTCATCGACTGGAAGATCAGTCCGCTACCCAGCAGTTGGGAATCGTGTTTCTCGGCCATGATATTTGCCGCTTCAATCACAGGCTTGGCAGAGGAGTCGTTACCAAAGATCACACCAATCTCATTCTTCATCATGAACTCTTCGCCGATACCTGCATTTGCAAACGCCTCACGTGCCGCCATAAAGGCATATTCAGCCTCTTCCGACAGACCCACACGGAGTCTGCGATGCAGCAATCCTTTCAATACGGGTTTCTCAACGATACCCGTCAAAGCCGACTGATATCCATAAGTGATGCGTTCCTGCTCGATACCGATACCCGAACGTCCTTCATATAACGACGTCTTTACGTCTTCTAGATTCGTTCCCAGACATGACCAGATGCCCATGCCGGTCACTACCACTCTTCTTTCCACAATTCTCAATTTTCAATTATCAATTCTACGTATACAGTCCTCCATTCACTTGAATCACCTGTCCTGTAATATAGGCAGCCTCGCTAGATGCAAGGAAAGCCGCGACTGATGCTACTTCCTCTGGTTTACCAAATCGGCCCATAGGAATCAGTTTCTTCAGTTCCTGCTCGTCAAGACCTTCTGTCATATCAGTCGCAATGAATCCCGGAGCAATGGCATTCACAGTTACCTTACGCTGTGCTACCTCTTGTGCCAATGCCTTTGTAGCACCAATCACCGCTGCCTTGGCAGCTGAGTAATTCGTTTGTCCTGGCAGTCCTTTAATACCAGAAAGGGAGGTGATGTTGATAATCCGTCCGTCGCGATGGGTCAGCATATTCTTCAACAATCGACGGGTGATATAGAAGAACCCGTTGAGTGTGGTGTCCAAGACACGCTCCCACTCTTCATTTTGCATGAAGATCATGAGGTTATCCTTGCGAATACCGGCATTGTTCACCAATATAGAGACATAGTCATCTGGGTGTGCTGCTTCCCATTGTTCAATGGCGGATTCTATCTGCTGCGGATCGGACACATCAAAGGGTAACAGTTCAGCCTTGCCTCCCGACTCCATGATCTCGTTGACTGTAGCACGTGCTGCTGCCTCATTACTCTTATAGTTGATTAACACAGGTATTCCTTCGCGTGCTATTCGCAGTGCAATTGCCTTGCCAATGCCACGCGATCCACCTGTTACCATTGCATATTTCATTCCTTTTATTTATAAATAATGTGCAAAGGTACGGATAAGTGAGCGAAAAACCAAAAGTATTTTGAGTTTTTCCGAATGAAAGTACCTTCGACGAAGTCAAAGGTACGGATAAACGAGCGAAATACAAAGAAAAACGTTCTTTTTCTTTTATTTCCGAGTGGAAGTACCTTCTACCCTATACACTCTGGTTGCGGAAGCGAATTGTTTGCGTTTCCCAATCCATCTCTTCGATGATGACAATCGACTCCAGTCGGTAGCCTTCCTCTCTCAGTTCACTGCCACCTTTCTGCTGACCTTTCTCTACTGCGATGCCAATGCCGGCTACTTCTCCACCTGCCTGATGCACCAAGTCGATGAGTGCATGGACAGCCTGACCGTCGGCCAGGAAATCATCAACGATCAGTACACGGTCGGTTGCATGCAGGAAAGGTTTCGATACATACACGTTGTTCATCTCCTTATGAGTGAACGAATAGGCGTGCGATACGTACTTGTCATCGGCACTGTTGACCGTCTCACTCTTCTTGGCAAACACCACCGGAACATCATAGAGGTTACCCACCATCGTGGCTATAGCAATACCGCTGGCCTCGATAGTTAACACCTTGTTTACCTCCACATCACGAAAGCGCCTTTTCAGTTCGGAGGCAATCTGACGCATGATTCCGATGTCTATCTGATGATTCAGGAAGTTGTCGATTTTCAGTATGTTACCGGGCTTGACAACTCCGTCGCTCAGTATCTTCTCTTCTAAAAAATTCATAATATGATCTCCTTTCCACGACAGAAACGATGCGCAATCTGACGGTCATCGCCTACACAGATGAATCGCTCCAATCGTTCCAACAATGAATACTCATCGGGATGCAACACATCATCGTTGATGACTAATGCATCAAACTCATAACCAGGTTCGAAACTACCAACCTTTCCAAAGAAGCTACCAGCCGACTTAGTAGCAATCCAAAACACTTCCGACAAGGTAAGGAAAGCCTTACTGCGGTCATGTTGGTAGTGCATCTTACTTACCTGTACGGCATATGTCAACATGCGGAACATATTCAAGTCATGCCCTCCGCTGATGTCGCTGCCGAGTCCTACACGTAGCCCTTCATCGAGGAAGGTTCGTACAGGAGCCATACCTGAAGATAGATTGAAATTGGATGTGGGACAATGGGCAACCATGACATTATTATGTTTCATCAATTCCAGTTCCTCCCCTGATGTCCAAACGCAATGAGCCATGATGGTAGGAGTCTGTCCGAAGAGTCCGTAGCGGTTATAGGCATCACCATAACAGGTGCTTTCCTTTTCCAGATCCTTCACCCAAGCAATCTCCGAAGTGTTCTCCGACAAATGCGATTGTACTGGCAACTGGTATTTGTTGGCCAACTCGCCACAGGCTTTCAGCAGTTCCGGAGTACACGACGGCACGAAACGCGGTGTGATGATCGGTCGTACTAAAGCATCGGGATGGTTAAACTCGGCTATCAGTCGTTCGTTTCCCTCTACAGCAGCCTCCACATCTTCTGCGAGATTGTCTGGACAGTTGCGGTTCATGGCCACCTTTCCAACCAATGCACCCATGCCCGCCTCTTGATATAGCTGCATCAACAGACGAGTGCTTTCGGTATGAACAGTACCGAACACGCAACTACGCATGGTTCCGAAGAGCCACTGGGTATGTAGGAAGCGGCGATACATACGCTCGGCATAATGGATATCGGCATACTTGGCCTCCTCAGGGAACGTGTAGTTCTGCAACCATGGCAGCAATTCCAAATCCATGGCCACACCCTGGTTATGCACTTGAGGCGCGTGCACATGCATGTCGTTCATGGCGGGAATGAGCAGACAGTTGCCGAAATCAACCACCTCCACATCTTCATGGTCCGGCGAGGTCATCCCGGTGCCCACTTCTATTATACGCCCATCTTCACCCACAGTGATATAGCCATTCTCCAAGACCTCGAAATGGCTCTTCTCCTTCGTATAGAGGATATGTGCTTTATATACTTTTTTCATATTGCAAAGATATGAAAATTCTGACAAAATGAGAAGGAAAATGATAATTTTGTTTTATCAAACATGAAGATTATATATGTTGAAAACAAAAAACTGGTACACACCGAAGTATGTACCAGTCAACAACAATTGAGGTATTTTATATGGATTCACATCCATTGATCATGAGTTAATCATTACTTTTTTTCCGTTAAAGATATATATTCCTTTTTGTGTCGGTTTCTCACTCAGCTTACGACCATCGAGTGTGTACCATGAATGATCCATTGTCCATTTTCCATTATCTACCGACTGAATGTCAGTGGTGACACCGCTTTTCGGGAACACTGCAGGGGCAGTGCTGTAGTAGACATTGTTGTACATGGCACCATCATCAAAGATGGCGATACCTTTGGCGTAGGTAGCCCCGCTCTGTGAACCCATTTCTTCGATTTCGTCTGCACTGCTCACTACACGGGTGTGGACAGCTCCGTGATCCTTCTCGATGTCAACACCAAATGTTTCTTTCACTGCTCCATTTCTGTGGGCCTTGTTACCGATAGCCATGAGGGAGGCATCCGGATAGGTGTAGAAATTGTCGGAGAAGGAAACTGAAGAGATGTTGCTTGTGATATATTTACCTGCGATAGCACCAGTCTCTTGCTCTGTACCTGTCAACGTGTTACCGTAGTAAAGACAATCCTTGACAACCACATTGGTAGTGCCATTTACACCATCGAATCCTAAGTAAGCTGCAATGCCACCTGTGGGATAGCCACTACCATTATTGGTGATGCTGGCTGCGCAGGTACAGCCTGCAATGGTGATGCGCCCCTTGTCCGTATTACCGACGATTCCGCCAACAAACCCCATACCCGTGATGGTAACATTTTCTGTCACATGACAGTTCTCAATAGTTCCTCCATCAGCTATTCTGCCCACGATGCCAGCAGCTATCGCTTTGCTCGTGTTGTTGATAGAGCTATTATCGAGCGTGATGTTCTTGATCGTTGCATCACCACCTATTGTGGCAAAGAGTGCCTGTCGACCTTCATTTTCAAGTGTAATACCGCTGATGGTGTGACCCTGACCGTCGAAGGTGCCTGCAAAGCATTTCTGATCGTTAACGCCGATGGGTGTGTAGTTATTGCTTTCGCCGTTATAGATGATGTCCTTGGCCAGCACGAAGGTCTTACCGGCAAAAGTAGTACCTGTGTTTACCTTATGAGCTAACAGTGCCATTTCACCCTTATAAGTGATCACATACGAGTTATCATCAATTTGTATGAAATCCTCTGCCATATGCGTTTCCCAATAGGTATCTTCGGAAGTGAGATAGCCACCTTCGCCAACATAGGCATTTGCTGCATTCTGAGTTTCTACTTTTTCAAGATCCACCATTGCACCTGTTTCACCAACAAGGCTTTCACATTTTGTAAAAAGCAATCCGCTACCCAAATATGTTAGTTTCGATGTATCCCAGCCATCACCTACATAGATGGTTTTTAATGCTTTGCAACCCGTAAACATGAATGCCATGGATTCCACATTCGATGTATTAAAGTAAATAAGATTAAGTTCTGTCAGTTTCTCACAGCCTGCGAACAAAAAATCCATTCTGGTTACCATGCTTGTGTTCAGATACTGAAGTCCTTCTATCTTCTCCAGGTTATTCATCAAGAAAAACCAGTTCTCCATATTGGTGGGTCTTGCCTCGGCAAACGACGGTTCGAACACCGCTTTTGTATAACTGCCTCTTAGATTCTCGTCGAGCCATGTCCATTTTATTAGACTGTTATCTGTGATGTTCCACTGGAACTTACCGCTGGGGGCTGTATCCGACCCTTTGAAGAAAAGGGTGGACCCACTCTTTTCCACGATGTAATACTTATAGGCTGTTGCCCATGTTCCCTGTACGACTGCGATCAGAAGAATGATCGATAATAATACCTTTTTCATTGTTGTAATTGTTTTTTAATTGTTTAATTGTTTCTGATTTCTGATGCAAAATTACAACCGGTTTTTATACCTTAGAAACTTTTTCGCGTTTTTCTAACAGAGTAGTTACGACAGGGCATAATAATTGCGACAGATTCAAAAACCATGTCTGAATCTGTCGCAAAGAGGATCGAAATGGGTATTCAAGGAACTACCTCACTGCACCTTCTTCTTCCCATTCTCAATCACCACACCATGCGAATTCTCATCGGCAGGTGTTCCATCAATGTGGAAGATGCGGGCTGACTGCTGACGGGCCTGAGCCCTAACTTCACGGACGCCGGTAGTGCCAGTTTTCTCGGCATATTCAGCCTGGGCCTTCTTCATCTGTGTGATGAATGCCTCGTTGCCCTGAAGGGCGCAGAAGCCGATGCTGGCTGCGGTGCGACTTGCATCGACATCGCTCTGCCAGTGAGCACCTACGATAACACGACTGTTACAGTAGTCCCAGCCGCGACTGAAAATCTCACTGGCACGCTGAGGAGCGATCTGTGCCAGAAGCAAGGAGATGCCCCAGCCGCGCAGACTATGTCCTGAGGGATAGCTGCCCTCACCGCGCAGGTCATCCTCCTCGTGCGAAGGCATCGTATCATTAAAGCGCTCAAAGGGGCGCTCACGATGGTAGTATGCCTTGGTCTCCTTGCGCATGGGGTCGGTAGTAGCCAAAGCTGTCACCATCAGCTTATAGATCTCGGGAGTACCCATCTCGCTGATCTCCAATCCGAAGGCATCCTTCCACTGCAGGAACACCTTGGTGAGGTCATCCCATTCAGCATCGGCAATAGCCAATTCCAGACGTTCCTCATCCTCTCGTTGCTGCTTGCCCCAACCGTAACGTACTATGTCGTTTGCAAACTCAGGACTATCGAAGGCGGGCGGTGCCGGCATGATTTCAATCAGCTTCGGCATTTGGTCTAACTCGTAATACGGCTGAACGTTATTGTCTTGGGCATTCACATTCATCACAGTCATCATGGCGAATGCGACTATCATTACTATCTTTTTCATTGTTCTTACTGTTCTATTTGTTTTTACCTGATTTCTGATTCAAAATGACAATATATTTATCGATGCTGTTTGGGGTGGAGTTTCTTATCCATCTTCAACTCCATGCGCAGTTCCTTGACGATAGTCTTGCTGAGATAGGTATGTGCCTTGTGGTTACCACTGGTGAAGACAAACATCAGGCGCTTGCCGCCCAACGGTTTCTTGTCCACCATACATGTGGAGATGCTCGGTTCGCCTAGGCGTTCGCCGCTGGTTACTGCCCTACCCTTGAACTCCGTGGTTGTCTCCACATCTTTATTGAACAGGTCGAGAATAGTACCGAGTGTAGCATTGGCCTCGTCGTAGGTGGCACCAAGCCAGATGCACGTTTCCTTAATGTTGTCCACCTGCATACCGAGGATTTCATCGGCTCCCAAGAACTGGGACACTCGTCCCAGACTCATATAGTAGCCAAACGACTCGTCATCATCCTTGTAGGTGAAGATTGAGTACTCGCCCTTGTCGGTTTCTGCCTCGGCCACTTCCATTCTCATACCTGTCGGCTGCTTCTGTGCCATCACATTCACTGTAGCCATCATGGCGACTACAACCATCATAAATACCTTTTTCATTGTTGTCATTGTTTTAATTGTTTCTAGCATGTACCAGTCGCAATTGTTAAGGTAAAAATACAGTTATTATATAGAAATTATCGAGTCATCCTCACCTCGTAGGTCTTGTTCTCCTTGTAGAAATAAAGGGAGCACTCCATTACTGACGAAACCTCCTTGTGAAGTGTGATGCGGAAAAAATGTTTGCCGTCGACCATTCCTTCGATGATCTTTGCATCCTTGATGGCGTAGAGGGTGTTGTCGTTGCTGTCGTATTTCTCGCGTGTTGACTCGTCGGCCACACCATCCTTGTAGTAGAACTTTTCTGCCTTGTAGTTGTGTTTGCTGGCGCTGAACTTCACATTGAAATTGAACAGTGCTGCATCTTCCCAGCGCACCCATCTGCCGTTGTCGTCCAGAATCATGTCTACATGCCAGGCAGGACCGTTAATAACGTTACGCAGGATCCAGTCCTCATTGCTCTCGCCTTCTTCTTGTTCAGCACAACTGGTTAAACTCATACTCATTGCAGTCATCATGGCGACTACGACCATCATCAATACCTTTTTCATTGTTGTTAATTGTTATTGTTTTAACTATTAGTTTTGGATTAAAACTTGAATTTTACACCGCCCAGGATAATACCCTGTTCACCTACACCTGCCTCGAAGAAGCCGCGGACCTTCGCACCAAACTCCATACCAATGAATGAGAGCTGATACATGAAGAAGGTGTCGTTGTCCTTGTACTCTTTATTAGCCGCAAGGTCCTTCTCATTGGAATTGTGGAACATAACACCAGCTGCAGCCTTTGAATAGAGGGCAAAATGTGACTTATGAACCCAGTCGTACTTCACTGCGGGCATCACCGTAAAATAATCGCGCGTGCGTTCACCTACCTTAATATCATTATCCTTTTTCTTCACCACGTCATCACTATAGTGTGCATAAGCCACAATACCACCGATGGCAATACGCGGGTTATTCAGATGGTAGAAATACTCAATAGCGACAGTACCCAAGTCATCTTTTGTCTTTGCTTCGACACCTGAAAGACTGTCGAATATACCGTTGCTTATACCATAACCCAGACCGTCGAATATGGCAGAAGCACCTAATCCATAGCTCAGACCAATCTCATGACGGGGTTCATTACTCTGTGCATTCACACTCATTGCAGTCATCATGGCGACTACGACCATCAAAAATACCTTTTTCATTGTTGTTGTTTTAAATTGTTTCTGATTTCTGATGCAAAGGTATGATCGTTTTCGTCATGCTGGAAACTTTTTCGTGTTTTTCTATCAGAGTTGTTACGACAGGGATATAATAATTGCGACAGATCCAGAAAACAATGCCTGAATCTGTCGCAAAAGGGTTATTCTGAGGAGTTTTTTTCGAGTCAGGAGGCTTCTCACTCCTCATAAACTAGAAGTTCACGCCGACGGTAAGGAAGATGGACGCATGCTCCTCGTCTCCGTCCTGTTCCACCAATCCGGCATTCACACCAAGGTTGGTATAGAACTGATTATAGGTAAAAGCAACACCTTCGCGAATACCGAAATCGAGTTTCTCATAATCGATACCATACGAAGTATAGAAGCCGGTGAATGGCTGTAATGTCATGTTCTTACCGATATAGAAATGGTAGCTGGCCACAGCTGGAATAAAGATGGAGTGGTTGTGGTCGGTGTAGTCCTTATGATCACCCCACCACTCATAGCGGCATCCTTTATCCATATAATAGGCACCGGTTTCAACATAGATGGGCAGTTTTGCTACCTTGAAATCAACAGCCAATCCACCATAAGGTGCTGTCAACACCTCGGCATTGCCATAATCCATCGTTGAAAACGTGATACCGCCTCTTACACCTATATGCATCTTCGGCGCATTTTTGTAAGCAGGATAGAACTTGGCACTCACTTGAAGTGACGTTGCAACAAATACTGTTAACAGTGTGAATCTCAATAACTTTTTCATCGTAATAATATTTTAATAGTTAGTATATCTCTCATCTTTCATCTCCCATCTTCGGTCTTATAATCCTAATACCTGGCATGGTCTTATGCTGAAACAGGTACTGCTGGAGCGTCATGGGTTCCTCCACCACCTTATGATGGATGCTGGAAGCGTTGAGCAGATGCAGTCCGTCATCATGCCAAACGGCAATACCGATATGCTGCGTATCAAGACCGGCAATTGTTGTGATAATGGCAATGATATCCCCATCGTGGATGGTATTGCGCAGCAGTTGCGTATTGGTGAGCTGTTCCTGTGGAATATAACGGTACTGTCGTCCGTTTATTGCCTTTTCCTGTTCACGGATTCCTGGTATATCACCTGGATTTACCTTGAGCATCCGATAGAGATCAGGATGTTGGGTCATGTAGTTAACCTGAATGGTCTGCACGGCCGTGAAGGGCGGGTTAGGCGACTGTATCTCCTTGCAGAATCCCATGGATGTATTATCCTCGATCCATGAGGTAAAGTAATGCAAACGTCTGACGTACGCTGGCTCATCGCCTTGTGCATAGCGGATTTTCTGCAGGATATGACAGAAGGCCTCAAAAGAATACAGACTGTCACGCACGCACAGGCTCAATGCCAGTGCATTCTCCACCATCGTGGTACAGTCGAGTTCGCGCAGGTTGATAATCAACCGTTCCTTGTCGAACGGCTCAAGGGTATGTCCTACGTAGGGAATATCCTTCAGCTGACGGGCGAAGTGCACCAGCAGATTCCCCTTACGGGGCGCCTCTGTAAGCAATCGCATTACCTTCACACTATCCTCACGCTGATAATGCACCTGTGTGGCGTGGGAGGGAACATACAACATGAAACCACACAGAATCAATATTATTCTATTCATTACTTCAATTCTTTAATTCTTCAATCCTTAAATCCTTCAATGTCCTCTCTTCCTCTTGAAATGCATGCCTACATAGAAGTTCAGACTACCGAAGCTATTATTCGTGGAGAACTGCGTCTTACGGTAATTGTAACTGTGGATGATGGCACTCATACCAGCAAACCAGCGCGTATTGTTCCACACGATGCCAAAACGCCCTGTGCTATCAAATGTGATATTACTGAAGGAGAAATCGCGGAAACGACTCGTCTGACTCTTCCACAGATCACCTTCCGACTCTTTGTAGGCCAAGGACAACGACAGACTGGCGGCTGCCAGCCAGTTGCGAGCAAAAACCCAGTTATAGGCATATCCTCCTGATACAGAGATGTTCTTGTATTTCACATCATTAAACATCAGACCGCTATCGAGCTTGATGGTGCCGTACTTCTCCTCTATATCCGACGGGAGGTTATCCATAGTCTTCTGCAGTTTCTCATAATCCAGATGGATGCTATGACGTGTGTAGCCTATTCCCATCAATGCCGATCCACAACTACGCCGTTGGACAGTACTCTGACTGAACGCCGCAGGATATGAGAACTTCTTGTGATTGAAGATATAATAAAGGTCGAAACCTATGATTCCCACATTCAATCCGGAAAACGGAATATCCACATCACGGATAGTCTTCTGCTGATGATTCAGTCCGATGTTTCGAATCTTATAGTCATTACCTGTTTTCCTGTAGTAGAGGTCGATACTCATCAGGTTACTGTACAGACTGATGTCGAACTCTTTCTTGTTATGACTGCTGGTTAAATGACTGATATCAAAAGTGTATCCAAGGAATATCCATCGCCATCCGAAATAAGGACCGATGCGGTAGGTCATCTCTGGTGCAAACGAAACAGATTGTCCCGACTTGCTACTGATGCGATAGGTTTCGTAGGTATTGGTGTTCTGCAGCATAACTGCATAGTTGTAATGCTGTGGTTCGATGTAAGTGGTGTCTATTTCGTTGAAATCCTTGAAATAACGGGTGAAGAAGTTTCCCACCTTATGGGGAATATCCTCCTTACTTGCCATCACTTCCATGGTAGAGGGCTCAGGAACGAACATGATTGTATCGGCTACGTCATCCATGGCGGTAACCTCTTGTATCACCGCCATCAGTATTCCTGTCAACAACCATCTTACCTTACTTATCATCTCACAACTATCAACTGTCAGAACTTCCCTAACACCCTGTCGAGCACCCAGTTCACGGGCGTGGCACTCACGCTTGTGGCCGTACAGATACCAATACCTTGCAGATCTTCAATCACGGAGCGGATAATAGGCAACTGCACATACGGAGGATTGGGAACAACGATCTCCGTGGAGCCCTCGCTAGTAACTAAGCGAATGGGGTCATAGTTATATACGGAGAAACTCAAGGTGCCCTGCTCACCAATCATCTCAATACAGTCCTCCTGGGCCGACTGATGACCAACAAAACACCAAGAACCGCTGCCGGGAACGCCACTCTCGAAACGGAAACACGCACTCACACTATCTTCCGCCTTGTACAGATGACCGCAATTGGCACAGATGCCATCGGCCTCAGTAATTACGCCGAAAATATCCTGCAGCAGATCGAGTTGATGCGGGGCTAAGTCATAGAAATAACCACCTCCGGCAATGGCAGGCTGCAGTCGCCAAGGAAGCGTTTCCTCAGAGGTGTAATCAAGATCGCGCGGCGGAACAGAGAAGCGTATCTGTACGTTGACGATATTACCAATCACCCCACCCTGAACAATCTCTTTTACACGCTGGAAGTACGGGAGGTAACGACGGTAGTAGGCCACAAAGCAGGGGACACCGGTTTCCTCGCTCACTCTATTGATGCGTACGCACTCGTCGTAGCTGGCTGCCAAAGGTTTCTCCACATAAACAGGTTTTCCCGCCTTCATGGCCATAATGGCGAAGGTGGCATGACTGCTGGGTGGTGTGGCCACATAGATGGCATTTACATCCGGGTCGTTAATAAGTTCCTGGGCATCAGTGTAGTACTTCGGAACATGATGGCGCTCTGCGTAAGAACGGGCACGACGTTCGGTGCGACTCATCACCGCCACGACTTTCGATCCCGTCACCTCATTAAAGGCCGGTCCCGACTTCTTCTCAGTTACCTCACCGCAACCGATAAAACCCCAATTGATCAGTTTCATGGGGACAAAGGTACGAAAAATCTGATTAAGTGAGAGAGAAACGAATAAATTTGTTTATCCGAACGTGAAGATTTTATATAATAAGTGAGTGAAATGCAAAAGGAAAACAAGTTTTTCTTTTCATTTCCGAACGAGAGTACTTTCGGCGTAGCCAATGGTACGGATAAACGAGCACAAATCAAAGAAAAAGCTTGTTTTTTCTTTATTTGTCGAGTGCAAGTACTTTCGGCGAAGCCAATGGTACGATTAAGCGAGCACAATACAAAATAAATATCAATTTATTTTTATTGTCGAGTGAAAGTACTTTCGGCGTAGCCAAACCTATGGTATCGAGGTGCAATATCATAGATATTAGAGTCTGAAAGCATAGGTATTGGAGTCTAAAACCATAGGTATCGCAATGCAAAACCTAACAATTCAATTTTTGAATTCACAAAACTGGCGCAACATACACGGATTTCGCTGGAAACGCCTTTATATACGAGGGAAATGGGTGTTTTCAACATACACGCAACATACACTATACGGGCTTTAACATACACGCAACATACACGCAACATACACGCAACATACACGCGAGATTCACATGAGAGTTATTGTTCCCAACATGGGAATAAAAAGTTCCCAACATGGGAATAAAAAGTTCCCAACGTGGGAATAAAAAGAAACTAGGCTACTTTCTCATAGAAACTAAGCCACTTATCTTCGCAACAACCCGTCGGCGTGTATGTTGCGTGTATGTTAAAGCCCGTATAGTGTATGTTGGTGTATGTTGCGTGTATGTTAAAACTGATAGAATTCCCTTTATATATTGGGATTTCCGTGTTTTTTCGTGTACCTTTGAGTGAATTTTATAAATTGTCCATAAATTGAAGTGACTAATGCCAGTAATGCAAAAAACTTAAGATTGACAAAAAAAGCATTCATTCTTTTGGATGTGCGACTAACTTTCGTTACCTTTGGCTTCGCCGAAGATACTCCCACTCAACAATAAAAAGAAAAAACCGTTTTTCTTTTGTATTGTATTCGTTTATTCGTATCTTTGCAGCAAATAATAGCATTCGTTGATAATTGAATGACAAACATGATACAACTGAAACAAGAAGAACTGATCAAGAGTCGTGGCTACCGTGCCACGATCAAGGCTGCATACAATCTGTTCACCGACAATTATAAGGTGATACTCAAGCATATCTGGCCATATGCTTTGGCATTGGCCGTTATTCTGGGATTTTTCATTTTGAACCAGTTCAAGACCTACGGTCAGGTTCCCTCACTAAGCGACATGCTCGTTTCGTGTGCCCTGATGCTCTTTACCGTTGTTGCTGAAATCGTCTTCTATGGGAGAACGATGATGCTGTTCAATGGACAATCGTTTACGTGGAACATCCTGCGTGCCCTGAAGGCGACTTTATGGATGATACTGCTAACCGTCGTTTTCACCCTCATCATCATAGGTATTTCAGCCGCCTTCGGCTCCTTCTCCACAGGTGCGGCCGATTCCGCAACGGGCATCCCCCAAACGGATCCGATGATCCAGATGCAACAGCAGCAGACGATTTTCGCCAAGAACATGATGATAGCTATGCTGGCCATGACCATACTCTCTCTCCTGCTCCTCCCTATCGTCTATGTCTGCATCAAGTATTTCGTGGAAACGGATACGCACTTCCATAAAATCTTATTCAAGGACTTGAAGACAGGTATGAAACACTGGGGGTATATCTTCCTTACCCTACTTGTAGTAAGCATTTGCATCGCGGTAATCGGACTGATTATATCCTTGCCGCTCATCATTCTGTTCACGGCATATGGCTTCTCCATACAGGGTGTGATGCAGGGCGACGAGGCTGGAATCCCTGGCTATTTCACTCCTCTGGCTTACGGCGTCTCTTTGGTTTCCTATTTCATCTATGCCATAATGATTCTTTTCAGTTTATTCGTAACCTACTATATCTACGGCTCCATCGAAGCAAAGGAACAGGAGAAGAGGAACCTGAAGCTGAATACAGAGTATTGAGTATCACCTATTATTATATGAATCATGAAACCGCAAAAGATATTATTCATCGATCGCGACGGTACGCTGATAGAAGAGCCTGCCGATGAGCAGATTGATGCTTTCGAGAAATTGAAATTCGTCAAAGGAGTGTTCCGCAATCTGGGATTCATCCGACAGAATCTTGACTTCCGCTTCGTCATGGTGAGCAACCAGGACGGACTGGGTACGGAAGCTTTCCCTGAGGACACGTTCTGGCCTGTTCATAACTTTATCCTGCAAACACTCGAAGGCGAAGGGATTACTTTCGATGACATCAAAATCGACCCGCATTTCCCAGAGGACAACCACCCTAACCGCAAACCAGGCATCGGAATGCTCAAGGAGTATATCAATAACCCCGCTTATGATATTCCTGGCAGCTACGTGATTGGCGATCGTGAGAGTGACCGCCAACTGGCTGAGAACTTGGGGTGTAAGGCATTCATACTCGATAAAGATTTGACCTGGGAACGAATCGCAGAACTCCTGTTTGCTGGAGAACGTGTTGCTGAGGTGAGAAGGACTACCAAGGAGACAGATATACACGTCATACTGAACATCGATGGAACTGGTAAATGTGATATCTCTACCGGTTTGGGCTTTTTCGACCACATGTTGGAGCAGATTGGCAAACATGGAATGATGGACCTGCTGATACACACCAAGGGAGACCTCCATGTGGATGAGCACCATACCATTGAAGATACTGCCATCGCATTAGGTGAGTGTATCTTACAAGCATTAGGCGACAAGCGCGGCATCGAGCGTTACGGCTATTGTCTGCCCATGGATGACTGTCTGTGCTCAGTGGCACTCGACTTCGGCGGTCGTCCCTGGCTCGTATGGGATGCCACGTTCCAACGGGAGCGCATCGGTGAGATGCCTACAGAGATGTTCCTACATTTCTTCAAAAGTCTGAGTGACGCGGCCAAGATGAACCTCAACATCAAGGCAGAAGGACAAAATGAGCACCATAAGATCGAAGGAATCTTCAAGGCACTGGCAAGAGCATTGAAGATGGCTGTGAAGCGCGATATATACCACTACGAGTTACCTTCTACCAAAGGGATGCTTTAACGATTATACGTGGTACTTATGCTTTTTCTTGGCTTTCCTCGGAGCCACAGGTGAAAAACTTCCGCCTGCCGAGGGAAGTTTACCCATTGGTACACCACGGTACTGAGCATAACGGGCACGTATCCGATCGACATAGTCAACGGTTTCGTTGGCACGCATGTAACCGTGCTTCACCACCGGGTCGTTATAACCCGCAGGTTCGCGTAGTAACAACATATTGCGTGCCACATCACCCCATCGCTGGGGGTTCCCGCCATTCTTACGGGTAAGGGCCATTGCATCTCTTACATGCATGGCACCTCCGTTATATGCCGCCAACACGAAGTTCTGTCGTTCGGTTACGTTAGGAATATCGCTAAAGGTACTGCTCAGTTCCTGAAGATAACGGGCAGCGGCAGAAATATTTGGCTCTGGTGTATGGATATCCGACATGGCAAGACCTAAATGCGCTGCAGTACCGGGCATAATCTGCATCAGTCCGCGAGCCCCGGCCCACGAGCGTGCCTGCGGGTCAAAGCAACTCTCCTGATAGCACTGCGCTGCCATCAAACGCCAGTCCCACCTTGCCAACGGCGCATACTTCCTGAACAGATCATCGTATTTGGAGATCACACCCGTACTCCTGTTGAGGAACGGTGAATACACATGACGTTTCACGCTTGCGGTAGTCAGCAAACGATGCTCCTCCTGCTTGATATCCTCCAGCATATTCGGCTTGTACCACTGATTGAGCGCTTCGGCAAGTTCCGTGTTATTTGACTGAACCAGCCAACGACCTTCCACACCGCAGAACTTCAGACTATCACTGCCCAGAATGGAATCCGGTAATTCCTTCAAGACGCTGTCGGGTAACATATAGGCAATCACATCAGCCTCGCCTCGTCCCAGTTTCCGAATCATCTCCAAAGTATCCTTGCACAACTCTACCCGCAAGGATACGCCAAGACTCTGTGCGAACTTCTCACATAAGAGGAACTGCGCTCCCATTCCCTTACCATGATAGTCGTAGTAGGTCTCAGGACCAGACAACGTCAACATGATCATCTCACCATTGGTCTCGATATCCCTCAAGGTAAAACCCTCAGAGACTGGGATACTATCCGTCTGCACCTCACCCCATGGGGTGACGAGTCGGGTATCCTGCTTTTCTTTCTTGCATGAAGTCAAACAGAGCATCCCTAACACGATGTACAAACATATCCTCTTCAAAACGCGGGCAAAGGTACGAATAAGTGAGAACAAAAGCAAATAAAACTTGTTTTTCTTTGGTTTTTCGCTCGGTTTGCACTACCTTTGCAGCGTTTTATAAGTAAGAGTACCATAATAGTAAGAGATTATAACGATATGTTAAGGATAGCTGTACAATCCAAAGGTCGTCTGTTTGAAGACACCATCAATCTGCTGACAGAAGCCGATATCAAGATTAGCGCGTCAAGGCGCACATTGTTGGTTCAGTCGTCTAACTTCCCCCTCGAAGTGCTGTACCTGCGTGATGATGACATCCCGCAAAGTGTGGCAAGCGGTGTGGCCGACATTGGTGTGGTGGGCGAAAACGAGTTCGTGGAACGCCACGAAGATGCGGAAGTTATCTCACGCTTGGGCTTCAGTAAGTGCCGATTGAGTCTGGCCATCCCCAAGAGTATCGACTACCCAGGTTTGGAATGGTTCAATGGTAAGAAAATCGCCACTTCCTACCCCTATATCCTCCGCCGTTTCTTGGAGGAGAAAGGTATCAATGCCGACATTCATGTGATTACCGGTAGCGTAGAGATCAGTCCGGGTATCGGACTGGCCGACGGTATCTTCGATATCGTCAGCAGCGGCTCTACCTTGGTAAGCAATAACCTGTGCGAGGTGGAAGTGGTGATGCAGAGTGAGGCCCTGCTTATCGCCAACAAAGACTTGAGTGAGGACAAACGTCAGATCCTTGCCGACATGCTCTTCCGCTTCGAAGCTGTACGTCAGGCAGAGGATAAGAAATATGTGCGTATGAATGCACCGAAGGCAAAACTGGATGAGATCATCAAGGTTCTGCCAGGCTTGAAGAGTCCGACCATCATCCCGTTAGCCGACGAAGAATGGTGCTCCGTGCATACGGTACTCGACCAGAAGCGATTCTGGGAGATTATCGGTAAGCTGAAAGAGTTGGGTGCTCAGGGTATTCTGGTGACTCCCATCGAAAAGATGATATTATAGAGGTGAGAGGTGAGAAGTGAGAGGTGAGAGGTAAAAGGTAAGAAAATGAAGATTATACGATATCCTGAGAGAGGTGATTGGGCAAAGATTGTGGAACGTCCGCACCTGGACGTGTCACAGTTGAATGCCATTGTGAAGAGCGTACTGGATGATATCCGCGCCAACGGTGACAAGGCCGTGATGGCTTACGAAGAGAAGTTCGACCATGTGAAGCTCTCTTCTCTCGCTGTCAGTGAAACGGAGATCAACGAAGCCATGACACTAGTCAGTGAAGATCTGCTTTCATCACTCCGCACCGCCCATCATAACATCAAGGCATTCCATGAGGCACAGCGCTATGAGGGTATCCGTGTAGAGACAGCCCCGGGCGTTACCTGCTGGCAGAAAAGTGTTCCCATTGATAAGGTAGGACTCTACATCCCCGGTGGTACAGCCCCCTTGTTCAGTACAGTACTGATGCTGGCCACTCCAGCAAAGATTGCAGGATGTAAGGAAATCGTGCTCTGCACACCTCCGAACCGAGAAGGAAAGGTGAATCCTGCCATTCTGGCCGCAGCACGAATTGCGGGTGTCAACAAAATCTTCAAAGCTGGTGGTGTCCAAGCTATCGGCGCCATGGCCTACGGTACGGAAAGTGTTCCTAAGGTCTATAAGATCTTCGGTCCTGGTAACCAATATGTGATGGCAGCCAAGCAACAGGTGTCACTGCATGATGTGGCCATCGACATGCCCGCAGGACCTTCAGAGGTGTGCGTGATAGCCGATGAGACCAGTCGTGCCGACTTCGTGGCAGCCGACCTACTATCACAGGCTGAGCATGGTATCGATTCACAAGTATTCCTCATCTCTACCTCAGAAAAGATGATAGAAGAGGTAAGAAAGGAGATTGATATTCAACTTGAACAATTACCTAGAAAAGAATTGGCTTCCAAGACCTTGGAGAATTCTACCTTCGTGTTGGTACACGACGGTGAGGAGGCCATGGACTTGAGTAACGCTTATGCGCCCGAACACCTGATCATTACCACAGCTAACTATCAGGAGTTGGCTGAGAAAGTGGTGAATGCAGGTAGCGTATTCCTCGGACTGTATGCTTGTGAGAGTGCTGGCGACTATGCCAGCGGTACAAACCACACCCTGCCCACCCATGGATATGCCACCGCCTATAGTGGCGTGAACCTCGATAGCTATAACCGCAAGGTTACCTTCCAGCATCTCACAGAGGAAGGTATCCGCAGCATAGGACATGCTGTAGAGGTAATGGCCGAGAACGAGGAACTCATGGCGCATAAGAATGCCATGACTTTGCGTGTTCGCGCAATTGATAATTGATAATCATATTGCCCATCAATCCCATTCTGCCCATTAACCCCATCAACCCCATCAACCCCACATTATCAAACATGAAATCCCTTGAGCAACTCACAAGACCCAACATCTGGAACCTTGCACCCTATAGCTCTGCCCGCAACGAATATGCAGGTCGCGAAGCAAGAGTGTTCCTCGATGCGAACGAGAATCCCTACAACCAGCCCTTCAACCGCTACCCCGATCCGTTGCAGTTGGAGCTGAAGAAACGTCTTTCTGCTGTGAAAGGGGTACCCGAGGATTGTATCTTCCTCGGCAACGGCAGCGATGAGGCCATCGACCTCCCCTACCGCTGCTTTACCCGTCCGGGCATCGATAATGTGGTGGCTATGGAACCCACCTACGGCATGTACAAGGTTTGTGCCGACATCAACGATGTTGAGTATCGTCCAGTATTACTGGATGAACATTATCAGATTACTGCCGACCGACTGTTGGCAGCCTGCGATGATAACACCAAGATAATCTGGATCTGCTCTCCTAACAACCCCACAGGTAACAGTATTCAACGTGAGGAGATCATCAAGGTGATCAATAACTTCGAAGGTCTTGTTATCGTTGACGAGGCTTACAGTGATTTCGCTGCTGAACGTCCGTTACGACTGGATATCCAGAAGTACCCGAACCTGATTGTATTGAATACCTTCAGTAAGGCTTGGGGCTGTGCTGCCATCCGCTTGGGTATGGCTTTTGCTCAGTCTGCTATTATTGATCTATATAATAAGGTGAAGTATCCGTATAACGTGAACCAGCTCACGCAGCAACAGGCTTTGGAAGCGTTGAAGGATCCGTACGAGGTAGATAAATGGGTGAAGATGCTGATGCAGGAGCGTTCCCGTATGATGCAGAACGTGGCACTGTTGCCCATCACCGAGAAGGTCTATCCCACAGATGCGAACTTCTTCCTCGTGAAGGTGACCGATGCCCAGAAGATTTATAACTATCTTGTTGACCGCGGTATCATCGTTCGTAACCGCAACCGTGTGCAGCTCTGTCAGAACTGTCTGCGCATCACCGTTGGAAACAAATCGGAGAACAACGAATTGCTCGCTGCTCTCCGACAGTATTAACGACAAACGGGGGTACGGTGGTACGAAGGTACGTAGGCACGAGATTACCATCACGATATAGTACATTTTTCGTACTCCCGTACTCCCGTACCTCCGTACCTCCGATATACTATTCGGGTACCGCAAAGCGGTCGCCTGTGGTTTCCACCAACTGCTTGGCCACTTTCTCCGGATAGCCTGTACGTTTCACAGTAGCGCCTAAGCCCGTTTCAGTGCGCAGGAACTTTCCGTCTTTCTCAGGCTTCACCACCATATCATTGTATTTCACTACCAAATACCAACCAAGTTGTTTCCAGCGGACCAGCATCTGTTGTGCCTTTTCGATTCCGTAGTTATTCAGGAAAGCGACGGCCTCAGCGGGGTTCTTCTCATAAAGTGCCTGCGCTTTCTCTTCCACTTCTTTCTGAGCAGCGAAATACGAGTTCTCCAAAGAGTCGCGTACCTCCTTCAATGACGGGAACATCTGTGAATAACGCGGATAGACCATATTGCTCACCCAGTTACATACCCAGAAGGCATTCTTATCAGAGAACGTCACATCGTCGGCTCCAGGTGTATTGTAACACTCCGGCTGACGGGTGGAACTACAATAGATAGGCGTGTAGGCCACCATGTTTCCATCATCATTACCGAACCAGATAATACCGCCGATGGCATCCGGCAGCCAGGAACGGAGCTGACAGACATATGAGAACCCAGCCTGCTGGGTAGAGATAGGACGTTCGTTGAAATACTTCTTATCCCCCACCTTGAAGCTCAGGGGTGTAATACGGTAAGGCATCTCCCACAACCCTTGTCCCATGTCATTACTCAAGTCGAAAGGTGTACCTTCGTAGTGATCGCGCATACAAGCTTGCATGTCCTGCAGTGATACCTTCTTGTTTGGTACGATCCACAACGGCATCGGCTCGGCATCCTTCACAATACCTGCAGCATAATCCACATAGCGGTCCATCTCGTCCGAGAAATGGTTGAAGAAGCTCCATACACGAGCCTCACAAGCACGACGACCGGAGAAGTCGGGTGCCGCAAAAGCCGCATTGAACGAGAACTCGGCATCCTTTCCACTGAACCATCCCATGTCGCGGGCATACTGGATCATCCCCTTGGAGAACATCACATTCTTCTTGTCCTTCTGGTTGAAAGTGGTGATACGACTCTGGTTAGCATGGGCACAGATGCACTCATCAGGAATGCGAAGAGCCACCCACACCACACGCGGCGCCTTGTCGGTATGGTACTTCGTGCCTGGTGTTCCCGTGCCCATCATCTCCATGATCCATGCTTCGTTGGGATCACAGATCGTGAAGGTCTCACCTTCCGAGTTATAACCATATTTCTCTACCAAGGATGTCATCACCATGATAGCCTCCCGTGCCGTCTTGGCCCGTTGCAAACCGAGGTACATCAGACTACCGTAGTCGATGATGCCTGTGGTATCTACCATCTCCTCACGACCGCCGAAGGTGGTCTCACCGATCGAAACCTGAAACTCGTTGATATTACCGATAACATTATACGTAATCGGTGCCTCAGGAATCCATCCATGGTTCACATCCGTGTCATAGTCAATGATCCATCGTTTCTCGTCTGCCGTATGCTTCCCTGCCGGGTAATGACAGAGATTGGTAAACATACCATAGCTGTCGGCACTATACGTACAGAACACACTGCCGTCGGTGGTTGCTTTCTTCCCTGCAATCAGGTTGGTGCAGGCCATTCCATAAACGGCCATACCTAAAAGGGAAACTGTTAGAAAAATCTTTTTCATATATGTTGTATCATTTTTGTTTATAACCGATTTCATACGACAGACCCAGGTCGCGTATCTTTCCCGTTACCCAGCCGTCATGGTATTCCGCCTCCACCTCCTTGTCGCCGTCGCAGAGAATGCAAAGATGATCGGTGTCCTTCACCTCGCGGTCAAGACGGATGGAGAGTGTGGCCCAGTTGAAGAGCGGATAAGACACATCGGTGAAGCGGTAGACTTTCGAAAGACCGCCTTTGCTCACTATCGTTGGATTCATCTCCACATCATCGGGCAGCAGACCGCGCCGAACCATCAGTTGCACACCCGGCAGCTGAAAGTTGTTCATACGGTCCCAGTGTAGCACCCATGGCGCATGCTGTGTCCGTTTGGGTGGAATTGTCTGTTTCTTCCCTCGTACCACGAAGGTATATTGCGACTGGTTTCCGAACTTATCCGAAAGGGTATATACAAAGCGGTAATCACGCTCCTCATTGAAGTCGACAATCCCCCTGTTAGCATTGGCATGGATTACAGGAAGCGTGTTTCCCGGCTCGATGAACGATTTCATGAACCACACGCTGGCATAGCGGAAGAATGGATAATCACCCCATGAGTTCACCATGCGGTTGCAGTCCATCGGGATCTTATCCACGTCGCTCGAGAACACCAGCTCGTCGTCAACCATCAGCTCCGTTTTGCGGATACCGTATTTGTTATACGATTCCTCCATGTAGTCGTTCGCCCAGATTCCGAAGCCCACCTTTCCCCAGGCCGTGAAAGGACGGTCGAGATGATGTGTATTGAAGGGGAACCACTGCTGGACAGGCGATTCACAGAATACACCCTTCCCCATGACGGGATAAGCTTTGAAGGCGTGCGCCATGGGTGGCGTGGTATCTTTGATAAGATCTGGGAGGAAGTCGAGCGGATCAACCATGTCCCACGACTTCGTCTCGTGGAGTTCCAGATGCAGGTGGGGAGCCTGACTGCTTCCCGTATTCCCACTGATGGCGATCAGCTGTCCTTCAGACACCGGGTATTCCGACGGAGGAAGGATGATATCTGCTGGTGGAGAAGGTTTCTTGTATTCGTCGATGATGTCCGACTGTCCGTTTGCTTTGCGATGACGACTCACTGCTGCCCGCAATACCGGCACAAAGTCCTTGAGATGACAATACACACTGGTGTAGCCATTAGGGTGTTGGACATAGACGGCATTTCCGAAGCCGGAGATGCCAATGGTGATTCTGCTCACATAACCTTCACCAATCGAAAAGATCGGTTTCCCCACGGCCTGCTGCGTCTTCACGTCGATGCCACCGTGGAAATGGTGCGGTCGGGGCTCACCAAAGTTTCCCGCCAACGATACAGGATAGTTGACGGGAGATGAGAACTGCAAGGATACAGCCAGCAGAAGCGATGTTAACATGCCTTGAAACTTGATGCTAACATGCCTTGAACTCCGTTCGAGTCTGCTCACGCTCGGCCGAATCAATACCAGTCTTGTTCGGCACTCGCTCAACCGCAGCCTTGAAACTCATGTCGAGACCTTTTACGGAATGTGTCAGAGCTCCAACAGAGACGTAGTCAACACCACATTCCGCATAGTCGCGTATCGTGTCGAAGGTAATACCACCGCTCGATTCGGTCTCGTAACGACCACCGATAATCTCCACCGCCTTCTTTGTGTCGGGCACGGAGAAGTTATCGAGCATGATGCGGTTCACGCCACCACAGTCGAGCACCTGTTGGAGCTCATCGAAGTTACGCACCTCGATCTCTATCTTCAGGTCGAGACCTTTTTCCTTGAGGTATGCATGACAGCGGTTGATGGCGTTGGCAATACCGCCGGAGAAATCCACATGGTTATCCTTCAGCAGGATCATGTCGAAGAGTCCGATACGGTGGTTCACACCACCACCGATCTTCACAGCCTGTTTCTCCAGCATACGCATACCAGGGGTAGTCTTACGGGTATCCAGCACCCTTGTATGTGTTCCTTCGAGCCGTTTTACATAACGGTTGGTCATAGTGGCAATACCGCTCATCCGTTGCATGATGTTCAGCATCAGGCGTTCTGTCTGAAGCAGCGAGCGCACCTTTCCTGTTACGACCATGGCCACATCCCCTTTCTTCACCGGGGAGCCATCACCAATCAGCACCTCCACCTGCATGTCGGGATCAAAGCGTGCAAACACCCGCTTTGCCACCTCCACACCAGCCAGAATGCCGTCTTCCTTAATCAGCAATCGACTCTTCCCCATTGCATCCTCAGGGATGCAGCAAAGAGTGGTATGGTCGCCATCTCCGATATCCTCCGCAAACGAAAGATCAATCAGAGCGTCTTCCAATTCATTAACGGATAACATAGTCGTTCATTAAAGATAAACACCAATACCGATCTTCAATCCGATCTTACTGTAGTCAGAGTGCTCTTTGAAACTCTGGTTGTAATAAATAGAGGGTTCAACCGTTACGGTACGACTCAAGAAGAAGGCATAGCCCACTTCCACGCCTGGCATCACGTCGTTATAGCTCTTATAACCGTGCACATAGTTCACCTTGGCACCGAGGAACAGACCGTTCTGCTCGATGTAATAGCGACCGCCTACACCAGCCAACAAAGCATAGCACTTGTCATCAGAGCAGTCAAGACCAGCCTCAGCGGTAAGCATCAGGTTGTCGAGTGCCAGATAGCCCACCTGAGCAGATCCTTTAGCTGCGAATTTCTCACTACCGTTATAACTCAAGTCCAATCCAGACAGTGAAGCACCGATATAGTACTTACCTTCAGAGAACGGTGTTGTGCTCCTGCCAGAGCGATAATACTGTGCCTGTGCGGCCATGGCCATCGTTGTAACGATGAGGAATACTAAAAATCTCTTCATAATTATACAGTTTAAAAATATTTTTAATTCTTCAATCCTTCAATTCTTCAATTCTTTCTTATACCATCCACAGAACCAAGCCACGGCAATGATCAGGGCGGCACCTCCCACAGCATAGCCAACAGTCATATCAAGACCGAATGCATTCTTGGATACCATGATGAAGGAAGAACACACGACCGTCATAAACAGTGCCGGTAACAAGGTTACCCAGAACGGTTTCTTTTCGCGGACCAGATAGACGGTGATGGCCCACAAGGTGAACACAGCTAATGTCTGGTTGGCCCAGCCGAAATAGCTCCATATCACATTGAAGCCATCGGGATTCTCGATGTTATAGAACAAAAGTGCCAGCGTAGCACCAAAGAGCGGAATACAAATCCAGATACGCTTCATGATGGTCTTCTGCTCCAGATGAATAAACTCAGCAATAATCAGTCGGGCTGAACGCAGAGCCGTATCACCACTGGTAATCGGAGCGGCCACCACTCCCAGCAGAGCAAGAATACCACCGAAGGTTCCGAGCCATCCCTCGCTCACGGCTGTTACCACTTCAGGAGCCTGGAGAGTTAACGGCTGACCCAGATCCTGTGCTGCTCCGCCATAGAAGAAGTACATAGAGATGGTTGCCCAAATCAGTGCTACCAGACCTTCTGTGATCATGGCACCATAGAACATCGGTCGTCCCATCTTCTCGCTCTTCACGCAGCGTGCCATCAACGGTGTCTGTGTGGCATGGAAGCCACTGATGGCGCCACAGGCTATGGTGATAAACAAAGCGGGGAATATCGGCGTGGTGAATCCTTCACCGCTGATGCCGTTGTACAGCTCGGGCAGCGTAGGCCACTTGATGAACAACACGGCCATCAGTGCCACGGCCATGAACAGCATAGAAATGGCGAACAGCGGGTAGATCTTTCCGATGATCTTATCAATAGGAAGCATCGTGGCAATGATATAATACACAAAGATGATGCCGCACCAAATATATACCCAAGTGAGTCCTTCACCGCAGATCTTACCGAGAATCAGCGCAGGACTATATACAAACACCGCACCTACCATCATCAGGAGGAATACGGAGAATACCAGCATCACGTTCTTAGTGGTCTTACCCAAGTAACGACCAATCAGCTCAGGCTGTCCTGCGCCATCATTTCTCATGGAAAGCATACCGCTAAGGTAATCGTGTACTGCTCCGGCAAAGATACAGCCCAACACAATCCAAAGATAGGCAGCGGGACCGAACTTTGCTCCCATGATAGCACCGAAGATAGGACCTGTACCAGCGATATTCAGGAACTGGATCATAAAGATCTTCCATCCGGGAAGGACAATGAAGTCCACACCGTCGGCCTTAGACAAAGCTGGTGTCGGGCGGTCGTCAGGACCAAAAACTCTCTCAATAAACTTACCATAGACCATGTAGCCTATGACCAAAGCGAAAAGACTCAGTACAAAAGTAATCATTTTCTATGCTTGTTATACTATTGTTTTTGCAAAGGTACAAAAAATCTAAGTAAGTGAGAAGGAAATAAATGATTTTATTTGCACAAACGGAAAGATTTTTTGTACCTTTGACTGCGCCGAAGGAACTCTCACTCGACAATAAAAGAAAAAAAACGCTTTTTCTTTGTATTGTGCTCTTTTATCCGTACCTTTGCAGCCATGAAGAAAATAATACGACTCATCATACTGTTCCTGACGATAGGAACATCCCTACATATTACCGCCCAGACAACCGATCGAGAAATCCGTGCCGTATGGCTTACCACCATCGGCGGTATCGACTGGCCCCGCCAATACGCCAACGCTTCTTCTTCAAGTTCCATTGAACGACAGAAGCTGGAACTTACAAGGATGCTCGACCGCCTGAAGGCTATCAATATCAACACGATCTTACTCCAGACTCGTATCCGCGGAAGTGTGATCTACCCATCGAAATATGAACCGTGGGACGGTTGTATGTCAGGCAAGCCTGGTGTCAGTCCTGGATATGATCCTCTCCGTTTTGCTATCGATGAATGTCATAAAAGAGGAATGGAAATCCATGCATGGGTAGTAACCATTCCTATGGGTAAATGGAACGGCATAGGCTGTCAGCAGATGCGTAAGAAGAATGCCTCCATTTTACGGAAGATCGGCGATGAGGGTTATCTCAACCCAGAGCTACCACAAACTGCTGATATCATTGCAGATATCTGCGAAGAGATAACGAAAAACTATAACGTTGACGGAATCCACCTCGACTATATCCGTTACCCTGAGAACTGGAAGCTTCGAGTGAGTAAGCAGCAAGGACGAGAAAACATCACTCGTATTGTACGGAAAATTCACAGCAAAGTGAAAGCCATCAAGCCACAGATCAAGTTGTCTTGTTCCCCCTTAGGAAAGTTTGACGACCTGACTCGCTATCCTTCCCGTGGATGGAATGCACGCACCACGGTTTGTCAGGATGCACAGATGTGGCTACGTACCGGTTTGATGGATCAGCTCTACCCGATGTTGTACTTCAAGGACAACAACTTCTACCCCTTCGCCATCGACTGGGCCGAACGCAGTAAGGCTGGACAGGTGGCAGCTGGCTTAGCTGTCTATATGCTTGACCCAAAGGAAGGGAATTGGAAGATCAGTGAGGTGAAACGACAACTCAATGTGTGCCGACAACTCGGATTGGGCCAGTGTTTCTTCCGTGCTAAGTTCGTGTTAGACAACCACCAAGGTATCTACGATTACCTGCGTGTTTTCAACTTCGCTCAGCAAGGAATGGATGGATTTGCCTATCCATACTACAGTAGTAATAACACCGTTCAAAGCAGTGGAAATGCTGTGAGCCTCATCAACACACAGGTGCCTGATCCCAAACAAATCCGTCAAGATCTCCCATGGATAGTCAGCAACGGACAGCGGGTATCTCTTCCCAACAAATCAGAAGCGCTCGATACCGACATGATACTCGTAAAAAACCTTGCGGGGAACGCTGTTGCTACATTAGTGCGCCACGGCAACCAAATGGACATCCACACTTTACCAAACGGTATGTTTATCCTTTATACGCTTGATAAACGAGGAAAGACGCACCGATTGGCATTCTTGAAGAAACAATAAACGGTTACGGTTACAGCTGTAACCATGTAACCATTTGCTGTCAACTTTCTGTATAAGACATATGTTTTGGAGGGTCTTATCATAGGACTTACGGAAAGAAACCATAAGGATTAAGGGAGAAAACAGCCGTTTTCCCATCGTTTGCCTATACCCAAACGATCGTGTCCCTATAGCCAAACGATCGTGCGGCTATACGCAAACGATCTGTCGGCTATACGCAAATTGAAACGTATTGTGGAATTCATTATATCATAAGAAAACTCTATTTTTCTTTTGCATTTTGCTCACTTATTCGTACCATTGGCTATGCCGAATGTAGGCTGCACCTCGGCAAAACAAAGAAAAACAAACTTTTCTTTGGTTTTTCGCTCGGTTTGCACTACCTTTGACTTCATCGAATGTACTTTCGCTCGAAAATGAAAAGAAAAGTAAACTTTCCTTTTGCATTTTGCTCACTTATTCGTACCTTTGCACACGATATATAAAGGGGGAATTGAACGAACAGTAACAAAAAAAGAATGAAACCCACAGCAATTATGCTTCTGCACTGCCCGGATCAGCCTGGCATCATCGCAGAAATAACCAAGTTCATCACGGATAACAACGGCAACATCGTCTATCTCGACCAGTATGTTGACCGTCAGGATGGAATGTTCTTCATGCGCATTGAATGGGAACTCGACCAGTTCCTCGTACCGCGTGAGAAGATCAAGGAATACTTCGAAACGCTCTATGCACAGCGCTACCAGATGACTTTCAGTCTGTACTTCAACGACGAGAAGCCTCGAATGGCAATCTTCGTATCGAAGATGAGTCATTGTCTGTACGACCTGCTGGCACGCTGGAAGGCGGGAGAGTTCGATGTGGAGATTCCTTGTATCGTATCCAATCATGAGGACCTCCGCTACGTGGCTGAGCAGTTCGACATCCCCTACTACGTGTGGAGCATCAAGAAAGACCACTCGAACAAGGCTGAGGTGGAAGCTGCAGAGATGGAACTGCTGAAGGAGAAGAAGGTGACATTCATCGTGCTGGCCCGCTACATGCAGATTATCAGCGACGAGATGATTGCCAAATATCCGCATCACATCATCAATATCCACCATTCGTTCCTGCCTGCCTTTATCGGCGCCAAGCCTTATCATCAGGCATGGGAACGCGGTGTGAAGGTGATTGGTGCAACCAGTCATTATGTGACAGCCGACTTGGATGCGGGTCCTATCATCGAGCAGGACGTAACACGCATCACCCATAAGGACACGCCAGAGAGTCTGGTACTCAAAGGCAAGGACCTGGAGAAGATCGTGCTCTCGCATGCTGTATCGAAACATATCCAGCGTAAGATTCTCACCTACAACAATAAGACAATCATATTTAGTTGACAGTTGAGAGTTAACTACGTTGACTTTCGTCACGACTCGGCCAATCATGCAAGCATGTTGGCTCTCGCTGTTCCAAAAGTTGATAGTTATGCAAGTTGCAATAGTTAAATATAATGCAGGGAATGTGTATTCCGTGGTGAACGCTGTCAGACGACTGGGTATCGATCCGGTGCTGACCGATGATCCCGTACTACTCGGACAGGCCGACCGCGTGATCTTTCCAGGACAAGGGGAGGCACGTACCGCCATGGAGTATCTGCATCAGCACGGACTGGTGGAGGTGATTCGCTCACTCAAGCAACCCGTATTGGGCATCTGCATCGGACAGCAGTTGCTGTGCAGCCATTCCGAGGAGGGAGATGTCGACTGCATCGGCATCTTCGACGCGGAGGTGAAACGGTTCCAGCCGCAATGGCACGAAGACAAGGTACCGTGCATGGGATGGAACAGAATAGAGGTGAGAGATGAGAAGCCAGAGGTGAGAAACCTATTTGCCGGACTCGGTGAGGATCCCTACGTCTATTTCGTACACAGCTACTATGTACCGCTGTGCCACGATACGGCAGCCGTGTCCGACTATATCCTGCCCTACTCTGCCGCCCTGCAAAAAGATAATTTCTATACCTGCCAGTTCCACCCAGAGAAGAGCGGTAGCGTGGGCGAAAGAATCCTTCGAAACTTTATAGAATTGAAGGATTGAAGAATTGAAAAATTGAAGTTAAAACTTGAAACTTGAAACTTTGAACAAGATAGAACTCATACCAGCCATCGACATCATCGGAGGAAAGTGCGTAAGACTGACCAAAGGTGATTACAACCAGAAGACCGTCTATAACGACGATCCTGTGGAGGTGGCACGCGAGTTTGAGGCCATGGGCTTTAAACGACTGCATGTGGTGGATCTCGACGGGGCAAAGTCGAAACATATCGTGAATGTGGATGTTCTTCGTCGTATCACAACGGAAACCAGCCTCACCGTAGATTTCGGCGGAGGTATCAAAACCGAAGAGGATATCCAGACGGCCTTCGACAACGGTGCCGCCATGGTGACAATAGGCAGTGTGGCTGTAACCCAGCCAGAACTGTTCATATCATGGCTTCATACCTTTGGCGCAGAACGAATGATCCTTGGCGCTGATGTGCGCAACGGCATGATCAGCATCAACGGATGGAAAGAGGACTCGCAGGAGTCGTTATTACCGTTCCTGCAACGATATATCGATCACGGTGTGAAGAACGTGCTCTGCACGGAGATCTCCAAGGACGGTACACTGTCAGGACCGGCCGTTGGCTTATATAAAGAGATCATGGCTGCCTATCCCGACCTCCACCTCATCGCCAGTGGCGGTGTGTCTTCCACCGAGGATATTCTCGAGCTGGAGCGCGAAGGAATCCCTGCTGTCGTCTTCGGCAAGGCCTTCTACGAGGGTCGCATCGATGCATCCCGATTACTAAAAAGTCCATCAACCCTATAAACCCATTATGCCCATTATGCCCATCAACCCCATACACTCATCCGGACTCGCCAAAAGAATCATCCCCTGCCTGGACGTCAAAGACGGACAGACCGTCAAGGGAACGAACTTTGTCAACCTGCGCCATGCAGGCGACCCGGTGGAACTGGGGAAAGCCTACAGTGATGCAGGTGCCGACGAACTAGTGTTCCTCGACATCACCGCCTCGTTCGAGGGTCGTAAGACCTTCACAGAGATGGTAACACGCGTGGCACAGGAGATCAACATCCCCTTTACTGTGGGCGGCGGTATCAATGCCTTGGAGGATGTGGAACGACTGCTCCATGCGGGAGCCGATAAGGTGAGCGTGAACTCTGCAGCCATCCGCCGACCGGAGCTGATCGATGAGATCACCCGTCAGTTTGGTTCTCAGGTTTGTGTTTGCGCCATCGACGCCCGCTTCGATCCCGACGGCTGGCACTGCTATGTGAAAGGCGGTAGGGAACGTGTGGAACGCGGACTCTTTGAATGGGCCCATGAAGCCCAGGAACGCGGAGCGGGAGAGATATTGTTTACCAGTATGGATCACGATGGTGTGAAGGAAGGCTATGCCAACGAGGCACTGGCACGACTGGCTGACGACCTGAAGATCCCTATCATCGCCAGTGGCGGTGCAGGAAAGAAAGAGCATTTCCGTGATGCCTTTACCATCGGTAAGGCTGATGCAGCACTGGCCGCCAGCGTGTTCCACTTCGGCGAGATACCCATCCCTGAACTGAAGGAATACCTCCAGTCGGAAGGCATCAACGTCCGTCCTCCCTCCACCCATTAACCCCATTAAGCCCATTAACCCCATCAAGCCCATCAAATCTTATGAACAAGATAGATTTCAACAAACTCAACGGCCTCGTCCCTGCCATCATTCAGGACGCTTCAACGAAGAACGTACTGATGCTGGGATTCATGAATCAGGAGGCTTACGAAAAAACGCTTGCTACCAAGCACGTCACCTTCTGGAGTCGTACGCGCAACTGCTTATGGACAAAAGGAGAAACCAGTGGTAACTTCCTCAATCTGGTGAGTATCCAGAACGACTGTGACAACGACACGCTACTGATCAAGGTACACCCACAAGGTCCTACCTGTCATACAGGTACCGACACCTGCTGGGGTGAGGACAACGTTGGGCATCCGCTCGCCTTCCTTTCCGAGTTGCAGGACTTCATCGAGAAACGCCACGAGGAGATGCCTGAGGGTTCCTACACCACCAAGCTGTTCAAGGACGGTGTGAACAAGATGGCACAGAAGATGGGTGAAGAGGCACTGGAAGCAGTCATCGAGGCTTGCAACGGCACTAACGAGAAACTCATCTACGAGGTGTCGGACATGATCTACCATATGCTCGTCCTGCTCACCGGCAAAGGTCTTCGTATCGAAGACATCGTTACGGAACTGGCCAAACGCCATGATCCTAACTGGGACAAGAAGCGTCGCGTGGCAAAGAGCAAAGGCGAGATGGAATAAGTAAACGACCATCCTATCATAATATACACGACCATGTTGATAGAATACAAGAAAGTACGTATCTTCCAGGAAGATGTATGTGTGCTGAACGATGTTGACTTCCATGTGGAGGAAGGCGAGTTCATCTACATCATCGGTAAGGTGGGATCAGGAAAGAGCTCGCTCCTGAAGACCACCTATTGTGAGCTGGACATTGAGAGCGGTGAACAGGCAACGGTACTCGACCGCGATATCATGAACATACGACGTAGGGAGATTCCTGCCCTGCGGAAGGAGATGGGTATCATCTTCCAGGATTTCCAGCTGCTGCACGATCGTACGGTAGCCAAGAACCTGCGCTTCGTACTGAAGGCTACGGGATGGAAGAACAAGAAAGAGATTGAGGAACGCATCGACGAGGTGTTGGAGATGGTGGGCATGCAGGAGAAGAAGGACAAGATGCCTCACGAACTGTCGGGCGGTGAGCAACAGCGTATCGCCATCGCCAGGGCTATCCTGAACAAACCCAAGATCATCATCGCCGACGAGCCCACGGGAAACCTCGACCCCGAGACCGCAACCTATATCATCGACCTGCTCCGACAGATCAGTCAGACGGGTACGGCCATCGTCATGACCACCCATAACATCCCGATGCTCGACAAGTTTCCCGGGATTGTCTATCGCTGTAAGGACGGCGCCATCTATGATGTCACGAACGACTATAACAAGATGGACCTGACGGAAGACTCGGAAGATAATTGAAAATTGAGAATTGAGAATTGAAAATTAAACAATAAAAAATAAGGATATGAAAGTAATGAAATTCGGCGGCACTTCCGTGGGCTCACCAGAGCGCATGAAAAGTGTATCGCAACTGGTAACGAGAAGTGGAGAACCTGTTTTCGTGGTGCTTTCCGCTATGTCGGGTACAACCAACTCTCTGGTGGAGATCAGTAACTATCTCTACAAGAAGAACCCCGAGGGGGCTAACGACGTGATCAACCGTCTGGAACAGAAGTACATGGGACACGTAGAGGAGTTGTATTCAACTGATGAATACAAGCAGCTGACACGCGAATTCCTGAAAGGGGAATTCCAGTTCCTGCGCTCATTCACCAAGGATCTCTTCACCAGCTTCGAGGAGAAGAGCATCGTGGCTCAGGGCGAAATCATCAGCACCAACATGGTGGTGAACTACATGAAGGAGCAGGGCATCAACGCCGTACTGCTGTCAGCGCTCGACTTCATGCGCACCGACAAGAACGGTGAGCCGGATCCGGGCTACATCAAGGAGAAACTCGCCAAGGTGATGGAAGAGAACGAGGGCTATCAGATCTACCTCACACAGGGGTTCATCTGTCGTAATGCCTACGGCGAGGTGGACAACCTGGAGCGCGGCGGTTCCGACTATACCGCCTCACTGATCGGTGCGGCCATCAATGCCGACGAGATCCAGATCTGGACCGACATCGACGGTATGCACAACAACGACCCGCGTATCGTTGACAAGACAGAGGCCGTGCGCCAGCTGCACTTCGAGGAGGCTGCCGAGCTGGCTTACTTCGGTGCGAAGATCCTCCACCCCACTTGTGTGCAGCCTGCCAAGTTCGCCGGTATCCCCGTGCGTCTGAAGAATACCATGGAACCGGATGCTCCTGGTACAATCATCGACAATGTCACTGTAAGAGGAAAGATCAAGGCCGTAGCCGCCAAAGACAATATCACCGCCATCAAGATCAAGAGCTCACGCATGTTGCTGGCAACCGGTTTCCTGCGCAAGGTGTTCGAGATCTTCGAGAGCTACCAGACGGCTATCGACATGGTGGCTACCTCTGAGGTGGGTGTGAGCATGAGTATCGATAACGACACGCACTTGCACGACATTGTGGACGAGCTGAAGAAATACGGTACGGTAACGGTTGATAGCGACATGTGTATCATCTGCGTGGTGGGCGACCTCGACTGGAGTAACATCGGTTTCGAGACACTGGCTACCGATGCCATGAAGAATATCCCGGTTCGTATGATTTCCTATGGCGGTTCCAACTATAACATCTCTTTCTTGATCAAGGCTGCTGATAAGAAGCGTGCCCTGCAGAGTCTGAGTGACACCTTATTTAATAAGTAGTCCCATCCCTAAAAATATTCAGAGACAACACAACACAAGAGGAAACCGTTTATGAATCAAAGAACACAGCCTACGGGGAAGGGCAAAGGATTATTCCCCATCGAGAGATTCAGGAAGGTGCAGACGCCGTTCTACTATTACGACACGAATTTGCTCCGCGATACCTTGCGTGCCATCAACCAAGAGGCTGGGAAACACGAGGGGTTCTGCGTACACTATGCTATCAAGGCTAATGCCAACCCGAAGATACTCAATGTCATCTGTCAGGCAGGACTGGGTGCCGACTGTGTCAGTGGCGGGGAGATCAAAGCTTGTATCGCTGCCGGCTTCCCACCCAGTAGGATTGTCTATGCGGGTGTAGGTAAAAGTGATTGGGAAATCAATATCGGTCTGGATCATGATATCTTCTGTTTCAACGTGGAAAGCATCCCTGAACTGGAGGTCATCAACGAGCTGGCCGCTAAGAAAGGAAAGGTGGCCCGTGTGGCCTTCCGACTGAATCCCAATGTGGGTGCTCACACCCATGCAAACATCACCACCGGACTGGCAGAGAACAAGTTCGGCATCGCCATGCACGACATGCTGAGTGTCATCGAAGAGGCAGAAGCGATGAAGAACATCAAGGTCGTGGGTCTGCACTTCCATATCGGCAGTCAGATACTGGACATGGGTGACTTCGAAGCCCTCTGTAACCGTGTCAATGAACTGCAGAACGAGCTGGAGCGGCACCACATCGTGATGGAGCACATCAACGTGGGAGGCGGTCTTGGTGTGGACTATCAGCATCCCAACCGCGTTCCCATTCCCGACTTCAAGGCTTACTTCGACACGTATGCCAAGAAACTGAAGCTGCGTCATGGACAGACGCTTCACTTTGAGTTGGGACGAGCCGTCGTAGCTCAATGCGGCAGTCTGATTACCCAAACACTTTATGTGAAGCAGGGTGCCACAAAGCAGTTCGCCATCGTTGATGCCGGTTTTACCGACCTGATCCGTCCTGCCCTCTATCAGGCCTATCATAAGATTGAGAATATCACCAGTGAAGAACCCGCACAAGCGTACGACGTGGTAGGTCCGATCTGTGAATCGACGGATGTGTTTGCCAAACACATTGACCTGAACGAGTGCCGCCGTGGTGACTTGTTGGCTATCCGTTCTGCGGGAGCCTACGGAGAAATCATGGCTTCAGGCTACAACTGTCGAGCATTACCTAAAGGGTATATCACTGAGGACTTTCAAGGACAGGATTAAAGAGTTTATCAAAACATAAATGAGTCTTAGACAAGGTTGAATACATGATACAAATCAGTGTAACGACAATCGTTATTTGTGCCATTATCATCGTGGCGGCATTCATAACGCCACTTATCAACATTTTCTTCCGCAAGGTGGAAGATGAAGAAAGCGCGACGGATGACTCGCAGCTGCCTTGTCTGTCGGTCCTATTGACCGTTCAAGACAATGCCAGAGAACTGGAGCAACACCTGCCGGCAATGCTCACACAGGATTATCCTGCAGGCTTTGAGGTGATCGTGGTTGTAGGTAAGGGGGAAGACGACACCGATGATGTGCTGAAAAAGCTTTCAGCCACCTACCCTAACCTCTATACAACGTTCATACCTGACAGCTCTCGTTATATGAGCAGGAAGAAACTCGCCGTGACCTTGGGTGTGAAGGCTGCCCGACACGAATGGATTCTCATGACAGAAGCAAGCTGTCAGCCCGCTTCCGACCAATGGCTGAAGACCATGGCACGCCATTGTCAGGAAGGAACTGATATGGTTATCGGATACGGGAACTACAACGAAGAGGCCAGCGACTACAAACGCTTCGAGTGTCTTCATGAGCAACGCTATATCCTGCGGCAAGTCAATCGGGGTACAGCCTACCGCTGCGAACCGGGGAACCTGCTGTTCAGAAAGGATATGTTCCTTGACAACAGAGGCTTCGAAGGAAACCTCAAATATGTACGTGGTGAATACGATTTCATTGTGAATAAGTTCGCAGAGAAAGGGAACACGGTTATTGAGACATCACCCGAAGCATGGGTGATTGAGGATGCACCGGAAAAGAAGAATTGGAAGAACAGACATCTCTACCTGATGGAGACCAAAAGACACCTTGCACGCTCTTTTGGGTCGCGACTGCCATACTGGTTGGACTGTCTGTTTATGCACCTGAACTACCTGCTCATCATCAGCGGCGCCTGCTATGGATACTGGCTTATGAGACAGGGAAATGGGAACGGCGATCCATGGATGCTCTGGGGAACGGCCATCGCAGCTTTCCTCATTACCATTATCCTACGCATGATCATTGCCAAAAAAGCCTGCAAGCAATTCGATGAGGATATCCCCATATGGAAGATCATCCCGTTCGAGATTTCCAGATGCTGGCGGAACCTGATCTGGCGTATCCGATACATCTTCTCTGACAAATACAGCTTCATCTGCCATAAGGTTTAGAGAATCTATGAGAGTCCTGCACTATATCCCGGAACGATTGCTCTCCTCCGAGGAAGAGGGGGGCTTTCACGGAAGCACAGACCTGACACGGGAATACCTTTCCGTGCTGACCACGGGTATGGGTAAGGGAATAGAAGTGCAGGTAACCACTACCCTCTCACAGTTTAAGCAGAAGGTAAAGGAGATACAGCCAGACATCGTGCATATCCACGCCTGCTGGAACATCTCTGCTTATCGGGCTCAGCACTGGACCATGAAACAGCGTGTCGCTTTGGTCCTATCACCGCACAATGGTATGCAGCCGTGGCACATCCACCATCATTTCTGGCTTCATAAACTACCGCTGCTCATCCTTTATCAACGTCATGCCATCAAGACTGCTGATGCCATTCACGTATTCAGTCAGTCGGAACATCAGCGCATGAAGGCCATTAAATGGAACACCCGTCTGGCTCTGGTTGGGAACAGCACGACCGACAGTCGGACGCAGGAGTGGCAGATGACATCAGCATTGGAAGCGCTATATCAGAAGGTGATTGACAGCAACAGCTTCCGCCTGATGACAGAGGAAGAGAAAACGGCCGAGAGCCGGATGCTCCACGATGCGATACTGAAGGAAGAAGGTTTGGCGTTACCGGAAGACCATAACGAAGGAAAAGAATTGGCACTATCAGCAAGTTCGCTTCGGAAGATCTTTATCCATGCCCATGATGAAGGTATTCTGCAAGAGGTGAAGACTGGTGCCTTGCTCATGCAACAAAACGTGGAAGAGCTTGACGTGGAACACCTTGAGCGTTTTCCGCAACGTATCATAAAAAGTGCTGACCCCTTGGAGCAAGAGAAGGTCTTACCAAAGAGTCCTTTGACAAAGTCAACACTCTCCAACCTCCGACAAGATGAGAAACCCAGTGAAACAGAAACCCGACTCACGGTGATGCTCATCAACATCCAGCATGAACTGAAGCACAGGAAGCTCTCGCGCGCTCATCTCACGACCTTCTACCGCTTACTGCGGTTCGGGGAATACGACGAGGATAAGCTACTGCGCATGCTCAAGCAGCTGAAACTGCAGAAGTTCACCGCACGATTGATGCAGATCCTACATGAGACCTATTACTTGGAAGAGGGCTACATGCCCATCTCCCCTATCGATGATAAGAGAACAAATAACTTAAGAAAATCACTACAAAAATCTGACACACTATGAGTAACTATCGTGAAAATGTTGAGAAAGACATGCGCTACCTTGAACTGTTAGCCCAGTCGTTTCCTACTGTCGCCGCGGCAAGCACGGAGATCATTAACCTCCAGGCCATCTTGAACCTTCCCAAGGGAACAGAGCATTTCCTGGCCGACCTCCACGGGGCCTTTCCACCGTTTCAGCATGTCCTGAAGAATGCCTCTGGAAACATCAAACGAAAGGTCAGCGAACTCTTCGGAAATGAGATCCGCGAAAGCGACAAGAGGGAACTGTGTACGCTCATCTACTACCCGGAGCAGAAACTCGAGTTGGTGAAACAAACCGAGACGGATATGAACGACTGGTATCACATCACCATCCATCAGTTGGTGAGGGTATGCCGAGACGTCTCCAGCAAATATACGCGTTCAAAGGTAAGGAAGGCGTTGCCCGCCGATTTCTCATATATCATCCAGGAACTGTTACACGAACGGACCGAGGATACCGATAAGGCTGCATACGTGAAGATGATCATCAATAGCATCATCGACACAGGACGGGCTGACGACTTCATCATCGCCATCTGTAATGTCATTCAACGACTGGCTATCGACAAGCTTCATATCTTAGGAGATATATACGACCGCGGACCGGGTGCTCATCTCATTCTTGACCTGCTGCGGCAATACGAGAACTGGGATATCCAATGGGGTAACCACGACATTCTCTGGATGGGTGCCTGTGCAGGAAACGACGCATGTATCTGCAACGTCATCCGTCTCTGTCTGCGCTATGCTAACCTTACCACCCTTGAGGAGGCATACGGTATTAACCTGGTGCCCTTGGCTACCTTCGCCATGGAGACCTACGGCGATGACCCTTGTACGGAGTTCATGCCGAGGACCACTGGCGGTAGCGAGGAACTCGATGAGAAGAATGCGCGTCTCACCGCGATGATGCACAAGGCCATCGCCGTTCTCCAATTCAAGGTGGAGGCCCAGATCTTCCACAAGCACCCCGAGTGGGGCATGGAGGACCGTGACCTGCTGAGTACCATGGATCTTGAGAAAGGTACATGCCAAGTGGATGGGAAGGAGTATCCCATGACCTCCTGCCACTTCCCCACCATCGCAGGAAACGACAGTTATATAACGCTCACACCCGAAGAGGATGACCTTATGAAACGGCTCCACCACTCTTTCACGGTGAACGAGAAACTGCGTAAGCACATCAAGCTGATTTTCTCGCATGGATGTATGTACTCCATTGTGAACCATAACTTGCTGTTCCATGCATCCTGTCCGCTCAACGCCGACGGTTCCTTGAAAGAGGTGGAATTGTATAATGGTAAGAAATATTGCGGAAAGGACCTGATGCACCATACTGGCATGCTGATCCGCTCTGCCTTCCAAGGTGACACCAACCCAGAAGAACGCGACTATGGTATCGACTATTTCCTCTACCTATGGTGCGGACCAGACAGCATCCTCTTCGACAAGTCGAAGATGGCTACATTCGAGCGGTATTTCATCGCCGATAAGGCTACGCACAAGGAAGAGAAAGGAAACTACTTCAAGCTACGCGACAATGAGGATATCTGCGACCGGATCATGGATGCCTTCGAGGTGGAAGGTCCGAACCGTCATATCATCAACGGTCATGTACCCATCCACGCAGCCGATGGCGAGAACCCCATCAAAGCCAACGGAAAACTGATGGTCATCGATGGCGGATTCTCACAGGCATATCATAAAACAACCGGAATTGCCGGCTACACGCTGGTCTATCACTCGCGCGGCTTCCAGCTTGTACAGCATGAGCCGTTTACAAGCGAGGAAGACGCGGTGAAACGCGGAATCGATATCAAGAGTACCACGCAGATCGTTGAGATGACTGCCCAGCGCATGCTCGTGGCAGACACGGATATCGGTACGGAACTGAAAAAGCAAGTAGCAGACTTGCTTGAACTACTCTACGCCTACCGCCACGGCTTTATCAAGGAGAAGCGGTAGGACTATCACGTAGAGTACTGATTAGAAGGGAAGGTCGTCTGCGGAATTCTCTCCTTCCTGCTGCTGTACCGGGGGGAAAGGATTCTCCTGTGCTGCCGGTGTAGCGGTCGGTGTAGCTGGAGCAAATCCTGCTGGCGGCGGAGGAAAGGCACCTGGAGCAGCCATTGGCTGGGCACCCATGGCGGCAGCCTGAGCGGCAGCGGGATCAACACGGTCAACGCGCCATGCGGAAAGGGTGTTGTACCATCTTCCCTGATACTCACGAGCGTCCACGTCAAAGCTTACACGCAGTTCCTCGCCTACTTGGATGTTCATGTTAGAGATACGGTCGGCGCCAAAAACCCTGAAGCAACACTTACGCGGATACTGGTCGTGTGTCTCAATTACATATTCCTGACTCTTCCACGCATTTCCTGTACGTGGAGATACGCCTCCCTGCTCAGGGAGAACGGCTATCACTTTACCTTCTATTTCCATATTAATCTATTTATTTATTCGTTTGATTGTCTGTCTTTCTTCGAAAAGTTGGCGTCTGTTTTTGCAAAACGTCGTACCTTTTTGCTTACGGAGTGCGAAATTAATAAAATAGTTCTTAATCTGAAAACATTTTAAGCGTTTTTTTATTCTTTTATTTTTTTATTCTTCTATTTTTTCGTATTTTTGTAGCCAATTAATAGGAACAGGTAATAACTAAAAGCATCATACAAATGAGATTTACACTTTCAAGCTCTGCATTGAGCAGCCGACTGTCTATTCTCTCCAAGGTGATTAACAGCAAAAACGCGCTGCCCATACTGGATTGTTTTCTTTTTGAAGTCGTGAACAACACACTGACCATCACCGCTTCCGACAGTGAGAACGTGATGAAGACAAGCATGCCGCTCGATGACAGCGACGGCGAGGGAAAGTTTGCCGTGAACAACCGGACTATCCTTGATGCCGTGAAGGAGCTGCCAGAGCAGCCACTGACCATCGACGTGGATACGCAAAGCTATGTCATCAAGGTGATCTATCAGAATGGTTTGTACAACTTCACAGGACAGAATGCAGAGGAATACCCTATGGCACAGACCATGCCAGAGGGAGCGTTCACCCTTACACTCGCTTCAAACGTGTTGTCAGACAACATCAGCCGTTCTGTCTTTGCTACAGCTACAGAGGAGTTGCGCCCGGTAATGAACGGTATTTACTTCGACTTGACTCCTGATGCCCTGGCCATTGTAGCCAGTGATGGACATAAGTTGGTACGCAACCGTAACTTCAGTATCAAGACAGAAACACCCACCTCTTTTATATTACCTAAGAAACCAGCAAACCTGCTGAAGGGTGTTCTGGCAAAAGACGACAGCGAGGTAATCATGCGCTTTGACGACCGCAATGCGGAGATTACCTTCGGTGACACCGTACTGCTGTGCCGCCTGATCGAAGGTCGTTACCCCAACTACAACAGTGTGATTCCTCAGGACAATCCCAACCAGCTTACTATCGACCGCAAGGTGCTCATCGGCGCTTTACGTCGCGTATTACCTTTCGCCAGCGAAAGCAGTCAGTTGGTTAGATTACACCTGGAAGCAGGAAAGTTGGAGATCTCATCAGAAGATATTGACTTCTCTACCAGCGCCAAGGAAGAGATTCCTTGCGACTACAACGGCAACATCATGAGTATCGGTTTCAAGGGCACGTCGCTGAGCGATATCCTCAACAACCTGGCAAGCAACGAGGTTGAACTGCAGCTGGCTGATCCCAGTCGTCCTTGTCTGATCGTTCCCAGCGAGCAACCGGAGAACGAGGACATCCTGATGCTCATCATGCCCATGCTCCTGAACGACTGATTTGAAACGACATGAAATTGAATCTTACAAAGCCCCTTATTGTCTTCGACCTGGAGACAACGGGGCTTGATCTTGTTAAGGACAGGATCATCCAGATATCTTATATAAAGGTCTTCCCCGATGGCACTGAGCAGCGGGAGAACTTGTTCGTGAACCCCGAGCGCCCCATCCCCGTTGAGGTGATGCAGCTGACGGGTATCACCAACGAGCAGGTACAAGACCAGCCCACCTTCAAACAGCTGTCCACGAAACTTGCGCAGCAGTTTACGGGATGCGACTTCGCTGGCTTCAACTCCAACCACTTCGACGTACCGATGCTGGCTGAGGAATTCCTCCGTGCAGGTGTGGACTTCGACTTCTCCAAGTGCCGATTGATTGATGCGCAGACCATCTTCCACAAGATGGAACGACGCAACTTGGCAGCCGCCTATAAGTTCTACTGCGGTAGGAAGATGGAAGATGACTTCACTGCCCACAAGGCAGATGAAGACACAGAGGCTACTTACCGCGTACTGATGGCTGAGCTTGACATGTATGCACCTGGAAAGCAGGAAGAGGCCGACCGTCAGCTGAACAACGACATGGAAGAGCTCGCACGGTTCTCCAAGACGAACGATAACGTGGATTTCGCCGGAAGGATTGTGTGGAAAGACATGACGGATGCACAGGGGAACGTGATGACCGACAAGGACGGGAAGCCACGGAAGTATGAGGTATTCAACTTCGGCAAATACAAAGGATGGGGTGTGGCTGACGTGCTGCACCGTGACCCGGGCTATTACAGTTGGATGCTGTCGAGTGATTTCACCTACGACACCAAACAGGTGCTGACAAGAATCCGTCTGCGCGAGTTTAACAACCGATAGGAACATGACAATGGAAAAGAAGATACTGACTTGGCTGTTTGCCCTCATCTCCCTCTGCTCCCTGCCCTCACAAGGACAGGAGCTACTGGCTAAGGTTACCATTAACCACAACCAGATACAGGGAACGGATGCCAGTGTCTTCGAGAACCTGCAACAGACACTCGAACAGTTCATCAACGACAGACAGTGGACCAATCTGCATTTCCAGAAGAATGAACGGATCAACTGTAACTTCAACATCACGGTTACGAAATACGATCAGAGTGAGAACCTGTTCAACTGTACGGCACTGATTCTGGCCAACAGACCGGTCTTCAATGCTTCGTACACCACCACCTTATATAATAATAGGGATGCTGACTTCAATTTCCAGTTTGCGCAGTTCGACCAGCTGAACTTCAATGAGGAGCAGATCGACAACCAGCTGACTGCCCTCATCACCTATTATGCCTATCTGATTATTGGTATGGATCTTGATTCTTTCTCCCCCATGGGCGGAGAGGATATCCTGCAGCGGTGTCTGAACCTAGCCAATAATGCGCAGAACCTGAACTTCCCTGGATGGAAGGCATTTGACAATAGCAGGAATCGGTTCGCCATCATCAACGACTACATGGAAGGGGCTATGAAACCGTTCCGCCAGTTACAATACGACTACTATCGTACTGGTCTTGACGAGATGGCCAATAACGTGGAGCGCGGCAGGACAAATATCAGTACCGCTTTGGAGAACCTGAAGAAGAGTCATGAAGACCGTCCGCTGAGTCTGCTCCCGCAGATCTGGACCGACTATAAGAAAGAGGAGCTGGCCAATATATATAAAGGTAAAGGAACACAAAAGGAGAAAGAGGCTATCTATGATATCCTGTTCTCCATCAATGCTTCGCAGAACAACTACTGGGAGCGAATCAAAGAATAGTCAGACCTCATGATCAAGCAACTGTACATCAAGAACTTCACACTCATTGATACGCTGGATATGACTTTCCAGCCTGGATTCTCTGTCATTACAGGTGAGACAGGCGCGGGAAAGAGCATCATCCTCGGCGCTATCGCCCTCCTGCTTGGACAGCGGGCTGACTCGAAAGCCATCAAGAGCGGGGCCGACCGCTGCATCATCGAGGCACACTTCGACCTGAGTCGCTATTCGATGGAGGATTTCTTCACTGAGCATGAGATTGATTATGATGCCACCGACTGTATCTTACGCCGTGAACTGACTGCCTCGGGAAAGAGTCGTGCTTTTATCAACGACACGCCCGTACAATTGTCGTTGATGCGACAGCTGGGTCAGCAGCTGGTGGACATCCACTCGCAACACCAGAACCTGCTCCTTCAGGAAGAAGACTTCCAACTGAACGTGGTGGATATCATTGCCAACGACCAGAAACAGTTGGAGCAATACCATCAGCTGTACCAAGAGTACCTGTCGGCCAAGAAGGCGGTCAAGGAGATGCAGGAGGCGATTAATAAGGCAAACGACAATCAGGATTTCCTGCGCTTCCAGCTGTCAGAGCTGAACGATGCCAACCTCAGCGAGGGTATTCAGGAGGAGTTGGAACAGGAACGCGAAACGCTTAGTCATGCGGAAGACATCAAGAGTGGTCTTTTCGCAGCCGACCAGCTGCTGAGCAGAGGCGAAGGCGGTATTGTCGAACGACTCAAAGAAGCATCAAAGACGTTGGACGCCATCAAAAAGGTCTTTCCAGACATCCTGGATGTGGCGGAACGTACCGAAAGCTGTTATATTGAACTGAAAGATATTGCCGGTGATATCAGCAGTTGCGCTGAGGATTTCGATTTCGATCCGCAACGTCTTGAGATCATCCACACCAAGCTCGACCAGATTTACTCACTGGAGAAGAAGCACCATGTGGATTCCGTGGAACAGCTCATCGCCATCAGGGATGAACTCGCCCGTCAGCTTGACAGAATCGACAACAGCGAGGATGAGTTAAAGAATCTTCAAGCAAGGGAAACCGCCCTACTCAACCAGTGTAATGAAACAGCCGCGAAGTTAAGTCAGCTTCGTGAGAAAGCTGCCCGCAAAATCGAGAAGGAGATGTTGAAACGACTCGTTCCCTTAGGTATTCCCCATGTGCGCTTCGAAGTACAGCAAGCACCGAAGGAGCTATCACATGACGGAGCTGACCGTATCACCTTCCTGTTCAGTGCCAATACCAGTACCCCGCTATTACCCGTCAGCGAGGTAGCCTCCGGTGGTGAGATTGCCCGTGTGATGCTATCCCTGAAGGCAATGATTAGTGGAGCCGTCAAACTGCCCACCATCATCTTCGACGAGATCGATACGGGCGTGAGCGGTAAGATAGCCGAGATGATGGCGAAGATCATGCAGGAGATGGGTGCGTCCGACCGACAGGTGATCAGTATCACGCACCTGCCGCAGATTGCCGCCTTAGGGACGACACATTATAAAGTATATAAAGAAGAGAGTCAGCAAGGCACCATCTCTCACATGCAGCTTCTTCAGGAAGAGGAACGCGTGCAGGAGATCGCCCAGATGCTGAGCGGCAGTAATGTTACTGAAGCTGCTGTTGTCCATGCCAAGGAACTCTTGAAACAATCCAAGAAGATATGAAAAGACTGAGACTATTACTGGCTTCGGCCGTTATGTTATGTAATACAGCCGTCATGGCACAATCAGCAGCCGTCAAGAACGTCGCCAAGAGCGTGTTCTCGCTTACCACGTTCCGCGCCGACGGCTCCCTGCTCGCCTCATCCCATGGTGTCTTTGTAGGCAACGATGGTGAGGCAGTCAGCGACCTCACTCCTTTCCGTGGTGCTGCCAAGGCAGTGGTCATCGACCAGAAAGGTAATAAGATGGAGGTGACCCGTATGCTGGGTATCAATGATATTTACAATGTGGCACGCTTCCGTGTTAATGGAAAGACCACTCCAGCTCCGATGGCCTCCTCTTCCCTATCAACGGGTGCCCATGCCTGGCTGGTAGGCTACGGTGTGAAGAACCCGGAGATAACGAGTACTACCGTGAAAAGTGTGGAGACCTTCATGGACAAGTATGCCTATTATATCTTCGGTATGAATGCACCCGACAATGCCATCGCTTGTCCGTTTGTCAATGACAACGGCGAGGTGATTGGTATTCTGCAGGTAAGCAACACCACCTTCGACACCCATGCCACAGATGCACGTTTCATCAATAGTCTGACGCTGAACGGTCTTTCACTGAACAATGCGGACATCCGACAAATCGGTATCCCCATCGCCATGCCCACCGATCTGACACAGGCTCAGGTGTTACTGATGATGACAGGACAAAGCGGTGACTCCCTCAAATATGTGGCAGCCATCGACGACTTCTGTCAGCTCTTCCCCACTCAGCTCGACGGTTATGATGCTCGGGCTCGCCTGCTCATCAGACAAAACCGGTTCGACGAGGCGGCCAAGACCATGGAGAGTGCTATCAAACAAGCAGAAAAGAAAGACGAAGGGCATTACTATTATGGAAAGTTGATCTACGACAAGCTGGTCAACCAGCCCAATCCCGCCTACGAGAAATGGACAATCGACAAGGCCATGGAAGAGCTTAACGAAGCCTATACCCTCTCACCGCAGGCGCACTACCGTCATCTGATGGCGCAGATTACCTTCTCGAAGAAGGCCTATCAGGAAGCATACGATATGTTCATGTCACTATATCAGGACAAAGACTATAGGAATCCTGAGCTGCTCTATGAGGCTGCACGGTGCAAGCAGATGCTCGATGCTCCGGCTACAGAGGTGATTGCCCTGCTCGACAGTGCCATCAATACCACCGACTCCCTGCAGATCATCAGTGCTGCACCTTATTTCCTGGCCCGTGCAACGGCATACGAACAAGTTGATAGTTTCCGTCAGGCCGTATTCGATTACTCCCGATATGAGTACTTGGTACAAGGTAGGGTGAATGCCAATTTCTATTACATCCGCGAACAAGCCGAGGTAAAGGGTCATCTGTACCAGCAGGCACTCACGGATATTGCCCGTGCCATCATCCTTGCCCCGGAAGAAGCTACCTACATTGCAGAGATGGCTTCACTGCAACTTCGTGTGAATCTTGTTGACCAAGCTTTGCTGTCTGCTGAGCAGTGTACGAAGGTAGCGCCGGAATACAGCGATGGCTACCTATTGTTAGGACTTGCACAGATCAAAAAGGGAAGGCAAGCAGAAGGAATTGCTAACTTGCAGAAAGCAAAAGAGTTAGGAAATCCGCAAGCAGATGGCCTGATTGAGAAATATTCTAAGTAAATTTGCAAAAAAACACAAATAAATTTTTGTATCACACAGAAAACTTGTATCTTTGCAGTCCGAAATGAGTAAGAACAACTTTTAATCATTCAAAAGATATGACAAAAGCAGAAATTATTGAAGAGATCGTTGCTAAAACGGGTATCGCTCGCAAGGATGCTTCAGCATCCGTAGAAGCATTCATGGAGATCATCAAAGACAGTCTTCTGGAGAAGAAGGAAAACGTTTATCTGCGCGGCTTCGGCAGCTTCATCGTGAAGCATCGTGCTGAGAAGACCGCCCGTAACATCTCCAAGAACACGACCATTGTCATTGCAGCACATGACTTCCCCAGCTTCAAGCCGGCTAAGAGCTTCGTGGCAAAGATGAAGGGAGAGTAAATCAGGTATATGTTGCCTGCAATCAAGACATACGTAATAATCATCATTAATTCATTTAATTATGCCAAACGGAAAAAAGAAAAAGGGTCACAAGATGGCCACGCACAAGCGTAAGAAGAGATTAAGAAAGAATCGTCATAAGAGCAAGTAACCATACTTGCTCTTATGGTAAACAAGAAAAGCAGAAATGACCAGCGAAGTTGTAATTGACGTCCGACAGAAAGATATCTCAATTGCCCTGCTGGAAGATAAGAACCTGGTAGAGTACCAGACTGAGCCTCGCTCAGCATCTTTCGCTGTCGGAAACATCTACATCGCCAAAGTAAAGAAACTGATGGCGGGACTGAATGCCAGTTTTGTGGATGTAGGTTATGAACGGGACGCTTTTCTGCATTATCTTGACCTAGGAAATCAATTCAGTTCCTACGAGAAGTATCTCAAACAGGTACAGAGCGATAGGAAGAGACTTTACCCATTTGCCAAGGCATCACGCCTACCCGATCTGAAGAAAGACGGCAGTGTGGCTACCACCCTGCAGAAAGATCAGGAGGTACTGGTGCAGATTGTCAAAGAACCCATTTCCACAAAAGGACCCCGACTAACGGCGGAATTGAGTTTTGCAGGCCGTTATCTGGTATTGGTTCCTTTCAACGACAAAGTCTCTGTTTCCTCAAAAATCAAAAGCGGTGAAGAGCGGGCACGCCTCAAGCAGCTCATCCAGAGCATCAAGCCCAAGAATGTTGGCGTCATCGTACGCACAGTAGCAGAGGGCAAGCGTGTTGCCGAACTCGACACTGAGCTTAAAATCCTTCTAAAGCGTTGGGAGGAAGCCATTACCAAAGTACAGAAAACCACCTCACGCCCACAGCTCGTCTATGAGGAGACCAGCAGGGTCGTAGCCATGTTGCGCGACTTGTTCAATCCTTCATACGAAAATATCTACGTGAACGACGAGCAGGTATTCAATGAGGTAAAAGACTATGTCACTCTTATCGCCCCTGAAAAGGCGGGCATCGTCAAGCTCTACAAAGGTAATGTGCCTATCTTTGACAACTTCAACATCACCAAGCAGATCAAGTCGAGCTTCGGCAAGACGGTCAACTACAAGCACGGGGCCTATCTCATCATTGAGCATACAGAGGCCATGCACGTGGTTGACGTGAACAGCGGTAACCGCACCCGGGCAGAGAAAGGTCAGGAGGGAAATGCCCTGGAAGTGAATCTCGGTGCCGCCGATGAGCTGGCTCGTCAGCTGCGTCTGCGCGATATGGGCGGTATCATCATCGTTGACTTCATCGATATGAACCTGGCAGAAGACCGCCAGATGCTCTATGAGCGCATGTGCAAGAACATGCAGAAAGACCGCGCGCGCCATAACATCCTGCCCTTGAGCAAGTTCGGTTTGATGCAGATTACCCGTCAGAGGGTTCGTCCTGCCATGGACGTGAATGTTGAAGAGGATTGCCCAACGTGTTTCGGCAGTGGAAAGATCAAGTCGAGTATCTTGTTCACTGACCAGCTCGAAAGGAAGATTGACAACCTGGTCAATAAGATTGGCGTCAAACGATTCTACCTGCACGTCCACCCGTATGTGGCTGCCTACATTAATCAGGGCTTCATCAGTATGAAGCGTAAGTGGCAGATGAACTACGGACTGGGTGTACATGTGATTCCCTCGCAGAAGATGGGCTTCTTGCAATACGAGTTTTATGATGACAAGAAGCAACTCATCGACATGCGCGAGGAGATGGAAAACAAATAAGAAAGAGGGTATGCAGAAGTTGCATACCCTCTTTTTCATTATCTATGTTTTTATAACTTTTAACCGTCTATTAGTTTTTTTTCCGTTAAATAAGATGCTGTTATAAAAAATATGTGTAATTTTGCCACCAAATAACAATCATGTAATATTACACTCAAAATCTATGAAGAAATTATTAACGCTGGCATTATTCATTGCTAGCACTTACAGTGCTCATGCACAACTTATTATCAACGAAATCATGCAGTCGAATGTCGAGTGCATCATGGATGACATCAAAGAGTTTCCCGACTCTTGGGTAGAACTGTACAACAGTGGCGATGAGGCCATCAACCTCAAAGACTACAAGATCAGCAACAAGAACAAGGAAAAGAAAGCTTGGCAGTTGCCCGACAAAACCGTTGCTGCAAAGGGATATGCAATTATCTACTGCGACAAGGAAGGAAAAGAGAATAACCGTCTTCACGCCGATTTCCGTCTGGAGTCAGGTAAGGGATGTACCGTTTATCTCTTCAATAACAAAGAGGTAGTTGACAGTCTTCCTTATATCGATGAAAAGCCAATGGTGAAGATGCCTGCACCCGACATCGCATTCGGTCGTAAGACTGACGCTTCCAACGAGTGGGGCTATCAGCTCACACCGACCCCAGGTAAGGCCAATACGGGCGAGATCTGTAACGCCAAGCATATCTTAGGTGCTCCTGTATTCAGCGAACCGGGTCATGTCACTTCCGGTAATGCTGCCATCAACCTCGAACTGAGTCTGCCTGAAGGTGCTCCCGAAGGTGCTTATATCACCTATACCACAAATGGTAGTGAGCCGACAAGCGAATCCACAAAATATACACAGCCCATCAGTATCACCAAGACAAAGGTGATTCGTGCCAAGGTATTCTGCGATGGTTGGCTCTCACCGCTGAGTACAGCCCAGTCGTATATCTTCCACCCCAGGGAATTCACCATTCCTATCTTCTCTGTTCAGACTAACGATAAGTATCTGAACGCCAGGGATATCGGTCTTTTCGCCAACAACAACAGCAAGGAAGATAAGAAGACTCACGACTGGCGTCGTCCTGTCAATATTGAATTCTTCCCCGCCGAAGGTGAGCCAAGTGCTTTCAACCAGCCCGGCGAGACACGAATCCAAGGTGGACAGTCACGTTCGAATGCTTTGAAGTCAATGGTGTTCTATGCCAATAAGCGTTTTGATGCAGACAAGAAGCGTTTCTCTTATGAGTTCTTCCCCGATCAGAAACCGGGTATAACCGAGTTCAAGTCGTTCTCCCTGCGTGACGGCGGTAACGACTTCTCCGACATGTACTTCCGTGATCTCATCATCCAGCGTACCATGGGTCCGAATGTCGACCTCGACTGGCAGGCTGGTCACTCAGCCGTTCTCTACATCAACGGCGAATATATGGGTATGCTCAACATCCGTGAGCGTTCCAACGAAGACAATATCTACAGTAACTACGACGGTCTTGAGGATGTGGACGAGATTGAGATCTCACATGAGCAACAAGGAAACCAAGACCTGTTCATCGAGGAGTTGAAGGAAGGCGACGATGTCTTCTATCAAGCCTTCAAGGATTTCTACAGTGAGAAGGGTCATACCAAGGCAGAATACGAGCAGTGGATAGATGTCAGCGAGTATCTGAACGTGATGATTATGAACCTCTTCTACTGCAATATCGACTTCCCGGGCAACAACATCGTGTTCTGGCGCCCCAACGAAGATGCGAAAGTAGATCTGCCTAAGAGATTCCGTGCGATTGTCAAGGATACAGACTTCGGACTTGGTCTCTACAATTTTAGTGAAACCAGCAGTTCCTCCAACACCATCGACATGATTTACAATCCCAGGAATTACGGTAACTCTTGGGCTTTCACCGAACCTGCTACCCGTCTGTTCAGGAACATGATGGAGAATCCTGAAATGTTGAAGATGTTCATCGACAAGTGCTGCGTCTATGCGGGCGACTTCATGAATGCCGAGGGAACAAGTGCTGTCATGGATGCTATCCTGGAAGAAGCTCTGGATGAGTTTGTGGCCCATCGCGACAAATATAATAGTTGGGGTAATAACTACAACGATATTCTGAACAAATTCGAGAACGCCAAGAAATGGCTCGCCGGCTACGAAGAAAAGCAGCAAGGCTGGGGCGGCGGCTGGGGCGGCTGGCCAGGTTGGGGCGGCGGTGGCGGTGGCCAAGAGACCACCATCGTACACCTCCCCCGTACGGATTACTTCCTTCAGTATCTCAGTGCCAAGTACCTGAATGGTGTTGATGCTATTCCCGTGACTATCAATAAGGAAATGAACGATCTGCCAGATGAAGTGTTCATCAACGACATCAAGCTTACAAAGGGTGTCTTCGACGGAAAGTTGTTCCTCAACCAGCAGATTACCTTAGAGGGTAAGACCGAAGGTGAACCGTTTGTGACAGGATGGGACATTGAGAAGACCGCCTCTAATGGAGCTGTTACAACAGACCACGTAGAAGGAGCCATCTATACTTTCAATATGCCAGCATGCAAGAGTCTGGCCATCAAGGCTGTCCTTGGTAACCAAACAGGTATCACCAATGTGGATGCAAGGAGCTGGAGATGGAGCGTTGCCAACCACATGCTTAGCGTGAGCGGTGTACCCGCTGGCACCGATGTCACCTTATACAACCTGCAGGGTATGCTCATCAAGCAGATCAAGTCTGACGGCTCAACAATCCAGTTGCCGCTCATGAACAATCAGGTTTATATCTTGAAGGTGGGTAAGGAAACCATTAAGGTGAAGTAATTCTCATAGAAGATTAACTATCTGGATATTACTCGGCATAAAGGACGTAAAAGTTTTTTATGCCGAGTTTTTTTGTTTTGCTCAATACTTTTCGTATCTTTGCCAACAAATTGGTACTAAATGAGCTTCAAGAGATACATACTAACTGCTGTCGTCTGTGTCTTAACAACTTACTACGCCAAGGCGCAGATGGTAATCAATGAGCTGATGCAGTCGAACATCGATTGTGTCATGGACGATATCAATGAGTTTCCCGACTCATGGGTGGAACTGTATAATACAGGCACCACTGCCGTTAACCTCCAGAACTACAAGATTGGTCTGACCGACGTGGCCTCGGAAGCATGGAAACTGCCCAACCAGACCATCGGTCCCAAGCAGTATGCATTGGTGTATTGTGACAAGGAGGGAAACAAACTGCACACCGATTTCCGTCTTGACTCTGGTAAAGGGGGCTCTGTTTACCTATTTAATAATGGTACTGTCGTCGATAAGGTAGAGAAACTGAAGAAGCAACCAGCGCCGAATATCGCATACGGACGGAAAAACGATGGAAGCGAAGAGTGGGGTTATATGCTCTCTCCCACCCCGAAGGAAGCCAACTGCGGTCAGAGTTGCGATCATGACCAGATTCTCGGCGAACCTATATTCAGCGAGAAAGGTAAGGTTGTAACGGGCTCGATGAATATCTCACTGACTCTTTCCTTGCCCGTTGGCTGCCCTAATGGAGCCACCATCCGCTATACCACCGACGGTAGTGAGCCTACCATCAACAGCGCACCATACATGAATCCCATCACGATTACCCAAACACGGGTTGTCAGGGCAAAGATCTTCTGCGAGGGATGGCTGTCGCCACGCTCCACTACTCATACCTTCATCCTCCATCCCAGAGAGGTGACCCTTCCCGTCATTGCCATCAGCACCAACGACAAGTACCTGAACGATCCCAAGATCGGTATCTATGTAGATGGTACCTACAAGAGCGGGAAAAAGAACTATGAATACGACTGGCGCCGCCCCATTCAATTCGAGTATTTCGAAGGTGTGAACAAATCGAGCAGTCTCAATCAGCTTTGCGAAACACGCATCATGGGCGGTGCCACCAGAGGTAATAAGTTCAAGTCGTTGGCCATCTATGCCAACAAGCGCTTCGGAACCAAGCGTCTGGAATATGAGTTCTTCCCTGATCAAAGACCCGGAATAACCGATTTCAAGAGTATCGCTCTACGTAATGCGGGTAACGATTTCGACTATCTGTATATGCGTGATGCGATTATCCAGCGCACCATGGCACAGCATGTAGACCTCGATTGGCAGGCTTGGAGTCCCGCCATCATCTATATCAACGGCGAATACAAGGGAATGCTCAATATCCGTGAACGCAGTAATGAGGATAATATCTATACCAACTACGGCGGACTGGAAGATATTGACATGATCGAGAACTGGAATGAGCTGAAGGAAGGTAGTAAAGACAACTGGAACAAGTTCAAGGAGTTCTATGCCGAGCACAACCATACCCTGAAGGAGTATGAGCAGTGGATGGACTGGCTGGAGTTCTTCAACCTGATGATCATGAACCTGTATTATAACAATCAGGACTTCCCCGGCAACAACATTGTGATGTGGCGACCGCAGGCACAAGGGGGCAAGTGGCGTTTCGTGGCCAAGGATACCGACTTCGGATTGGGTCTCTATGGTTCTGACCCCAAGTTTAATTCAATAGAATGGCTCCATGATCCCAACTACGACCCCAATCGTGCCTGGGCTAACCAGTATGAACACACCCGTTTGTTCCGTCGCATGATGGAAGATCCCGACCTGAATCGGGAGTTCCTCGACCGCTGTGCGATCTATATGGGCGACTTTATGAATGAGAAAGGTACGCGTGAGGTGTGGGATCCGATGTACGAGATCATCCAATACGAATATCCCTACCATCGGGCACTCATCAATAAGTGGTGGCCCAAGTACGACGATGAGGTGAACAGTGCCCGCAACTGGCTGTCACAACGTACGGATGAGTTCTACAAGCAGATTGGCAACTACTATAACCTCGGCAATCCGATTCCCATGACCATCAACGCACAAATGTCGGAAGAGGAACGGCAGGCGGTACAGATTCGTTTCAACGGCATCCCGCTCAGCAGAGGTGTCTTCGACGGGAAGTTCTTTGTCAACCGACAAATCACCTTGGAAGCCACCACTGCTGAAGGAACGCAGATTGCAGGATGGGAAGTGAAACAAATCACCAATAGCGGAACAAATACCGCTACCTATCCCAGTGGTAATACCTATTCGTTCACCATGCCATCCTGCAACCGACTGATGATCAACACCATCTTTGGAGATCCAAGTGGTATCACACAGGTGGACAAACCCAACTGGCATTGGCAGATGGATCAGCAACAACTATTACTGACCGATGTTCCCGCAGGAACCACTGTCACGCTCTACAACCTTCAGGGAATGCAACTGGCACAAGTAAAAGCCGACGGTTCCACCATCCAACTACCGTTGCGCGAACGTCAGCAGGTGTATATCCTAAAGGTTGGAAACGAAACGAAGAAAATTACTTCAGCTTCGCATTCTTCTCGATAGTCCAGTCCTTGCGCTGAGACACACCGCAGTTCTTACCCTTGAACATCTTGGCCGACTTCTTGTCGCCCTTCAGCTGCCAGTTGAGCCAAGCTATGGCCACCACGGAGAACTCACCGCCATGCGGCTGACTGTATGTACCTCCGTGTCCTACAGGGAAGTTCGTGGCGCAGGCAGGCACATGGTCTATACGGTGGAAATCATCCATACCGTTTTCGTAGGCGATATCGGTCTCACCACCCAGGATATAGATAATGGAAGAGTGGATCTCCTTCAGTTTCGACTTCGGTGGCATGGGCATTCCACCCACAGCACTACTGGCATTCTCGCTGTTGAAGAGTCCGCTGTTGCACACCATCAAAGTCTTGATGCGCGGGTCGGCACAGTTATAGAGTGTCTGCAGACCGCCGCACGACATACCTGCGGCAGCGATGTTCTTCACGTCGATCTTCTGGTAATATGGAGAACTTGGATCAGCATTCTGCGCAATCACCCAGTCAATCGATTCAATCTGCTGCTCGGTGGTTGACATCGGACCGCGATATGGTTTGTCGTCCATGGGGATGAAACCTGTGGCTACGACAATGTAACCATACGAGGCAATCTCGTTGAGGAACTTATAATGCTCCCAAGGAGAGTTCGTGCAAGCTCCGTTTCCCCATACCAATACGGGTAACTTCTTCTTACCTTTGAAAGCCGAGAGATCCTGTGGTACAAAAATCGTGTGCTCCTTGAGCGAAGCCTCCTCCTTCATGATGGCTTTGTAAGGACCAGTTCCGCCCTCTTCCACGATACGCGACTTCCCCTCGGGTGTAAAACTCATGCTCATCAAACTGCCGGTTACCAGTGCAACCACAGTCATTGTTGTTCTAAAAAATCGTTTTGTTTTCATCTTTTTTCGTTAATGGTTTGCAATGTGGACACAAATATAGTGAATAATTTCAATTTCTAAAGAAAGAGTCGGAGAATGTTAATAATTGATAACAATTCAATTCTCTTTTTTACCTTTATATATATAGTACGTCTAATAGGGAAACTATAAACCTAATTATTAATTATTTTTTATGAAAAAAGTATTTCTTTCATTGATGGCTCTCGCGAGCCTGACGGCATCAGCACAGTTTGGTGCCCAGAGAGGCAACCCCATTGTACCTTCAGTAGCTGCAGAGGCAGAGGATTTCAAGCCGGCAATCACCAATCAGGAGAACAAGCAGTTCCCGGCAGTGAACTCCAAGCGCCAGGTTCGTGCACAGATCACAGCTCCTCAGGCCACATTCGTAGGTCTTGACATTGCTGGTAAGATCTATGAGATGACCAAAGATGAGAACGGCGTATGGACCGGTACTTCAGAGCCTCAGGACGAGGGTTTCCACTACTATCAGCTGAACATCGACGGTGCTAACGTACCCGATCCGAACAGCTTGTATTACTATGGTGCCAGCCGTTGGGGAAGCGGTATCGAGATTCCTTCAGACGACCAGGATTTCTGGCAGGTGAAGAACGTTCCGCAGGGAACCATGAGCGAGGTTTTCTACTGGTCAACCTACACCGAGCAGATGCGTCGCTGTCATGTATATCTTCCCCACGAGTACTTCACCAACCCCACCAAGAAATACCCTGTTCTGTATCTGCAGCACGGTATGGGTGAGAACGAGTACGGATGGGCTGAGCAGGGTCACACCGCTCAGATCATGGATAACCTGATTGCTCAGGGTAAGGCTGTTCCTTGTATCATCGTGATGGACAATGGTCTGAACACCCGTCGTCCTGGTGAGCAGGGTGGCTTCGGCTTTGGTGGCGGTCAGCGTCCGCAGGGTGCTCCTGGTGCACGTCCGCAGGGTGCTCCCGGACAGCGTCCTCAAGGTGCTCCGCAGGGAATGGGTCAGCGTCCTCAAGGTGCTCCCGGACAAGCTGGTCAGCGTCCGCAGGGTGGTCGTCCTGGTGGCTTCGGCGGCTTTGGTGGCTTCTCTGAAGGCTTCAAGAATGTCCTCTTCAACGATATCATCCCGATGGTTGAGAAGAACTACCGCGTGATTGCCGATGCTCAGCATCGTGCTTATGCCGGTCTGTCAATGGGTGGTATGCAGGCACGTGAGATCACATTGGCCAATCCTGATAAGTTCGCTTATGTAGGTTCTTTCAGCAGTGGTGCATGGAGTGTTGATCAGGTAAAGAACTCCGAAGGCTTCGCCAAGAACGTCAAGCTGCTCTTCATGAGCGGTGGCGGTAAGGAGAACATGGGTTGCGTTGAGGCTGCCAAGAACATTAAGGAGCAGGTAGGCATGAACGCCGTTGGTTACGAGTCTCCGGGTACAGCCCACGAGTGGCACACCTGGCGCCGCAGCCTCTATCAGTTTGCACAGCTGATGTTCAAATAAACTACAATAATCATCTTAAGAATCCATTAAGCCCTGGCGGTCATCCCGACTACCAGGGCTTTTCTTTTGTCTTCCTCGCCATAGATTCGTTCAACGCTGCAGAGATTTTTCATAAAAAACGTTCAAGAAAAGAACAATGTCAAACATTTTGTGTACTTTTGTAGTCGGAAGACTAAAAGAATAGACTACATTGATTAAGAAACTGATACAACAGGTGAGGCAGTTCCGTACTGCCGCCTTTCTCACCCCATTGTTCACCGCCCTCGAGGTGGTGATGGGCGTGCTGATACCGTATGTTACCTCGTGGATTATCGACCGTGGTATCATGGCGGGCGATCTCAAGCAAGTATATCTGTATGGCGGACTGATGCTGGTCATGGCCTTCTTCAGTATGCTGTTCGGTATTCTAGCGGGCCGGTTCTCTGCCTATGCCTCCTCCGGCTTCGCCTCCAACCTGCGCAGTGCGATGTTCAGGAACATCCAGACATTCTCGTTCTCGAACATCGACAAGTACTCCAGCGGCGGCCTCATCACCCGTATGACCACCGACGTGCAGAGTCTGCAGCAGGCATTCCAGATGCTGATGCGCATCTCTGTACGAGCCCCGCTGAACCTGGTGTTCAGTGTCTTCATGTGCGTGTTCATCAACCTGAAGATGAGTATGATCTTCGTGGTGGCCCTGCTCATTTTAGGTACGGCCCTGTACCTGATCATCTCATGCACGGTGAAGCTCTTCGCGCAGGTGTTCCAGCGCTACGACGACCTGAACAGCTCCGTGCAGGAGAACATCGCCGCCATCCGCGTGGTGAAGGCATTTGTCAGGGAGGACTTCGAGAAGAAGAAGTTCGGTAAGGCGGCGGAAGCCCTGTATAAGCTGTTTGTCAAGACCGAGAGTCTGCAGGCCCTCAACCACCCCATCATGATGCTGGTGGTCTATGGCTGCATCATCTCCCTGTCGTGGTTCGGTGCCCAGTTCATTGTCGTTGGCGATCTCACCACGGGTCAGCTCACCTCCCTGTTTACCTACGTCATGACCATCCTCTCCTCGCTGATGATGCTGTCGATGATTTTCGTGAACCTCACCATGAGTGCAGCCAGCGCCAAGCGCGTGATTGAGGTGATTGACGAGAAGGCCGACATCACCAATCCCGAGAAAGATGCGGTGATGACAGTGGCCGACGGTAGTATCGACTTCGACCATGTGAGCTTCAGCTACGGCTCTGCACCGCCCTACGCCATCCGCGACATCAACCTACATATCAACAGTGGCGAGACCATCGGCGTGATTGGCGGAACAGGCTGCGGTAAGTCATCCCTGGCCACCCTGGTGAGTCGTCTCTACGACACCACCGAAGGCACAGTGAAGGTGGGCGGCGTGGATGTCAGACGCTACGACCTCACCGCCCTGCGCAACGAGGTGTCGATGGTGCTGCAGAACAACGTCCTCTTCTCAGGGTCCATCCTTGATAACCTGCGCTGGGGAAAGGAAGATGCCACGTTGGAGGAATGTAAGGAAGTGTGCCGGTTGGCCTGTGCCGATGAGTTCATCGAGCAGATGACCGATGGCTACAATACCTATCTGGAACAGAACGGCAGTAATGTGTCGGGCGGACAGAAGCAGCGTCTCTGCATTGCCCGTGCCCTGCTGAAGAAACCCAAGATCCTGATCCTCGACGACTCCACCAGTGCCTGCGACACGGAAACCGACGCACGTATTCAGAGAGCGTTCCGCGAGCAGCTGCCCGAGGTAACCAAGCTCATCATTGCCCAGCGCATCCAGAGTGTGATGTATGCCGACCGTATCATCGTGATGCAGAGCGGACAGGTTACGGGCTTCGATACGCACGAGAACCTCCTGAAGAACAATGCACTCTATCAGGAGATCTATCAGATACAGACCAAGGACAAGGGCGACTTTGACAGTTGACAGTTCTTCATTTTTGTAATTTTCAATTTTCCATTTTCAATTTTCAATTCCAACATATGCCACCAAGAATGAACATGGGACCCGGCGGAAGAGGCGGGCACGGAGGAAGGAACATGGGAATCGCCAAGATGCCCAAGGGCGGAATGAAGCTCATCAGACGACTCATCCGCTATGTAGCAGTGAACTACAAATGGTCACTGCTGGCCGTACTGGTATGTATCCTCATCACCTCGGTCACCACCCTCACCTCTACCCTCTTCACCCGAACACTCATCGACGATTATATCCTGCCCCTCACACAGATGGAGCATCCTGATTTCACCCCATTGGCACACGCCCTGATGAAACTTGCGGCCGTGCTCATGGTGGGTGCCTTGTGTTCCTATATCCACAGTAGGCTGATGATCAACGTGAGTCAGGGTACCCTGAAGCGTCTCCGCATCGACGTGTTCAGTCATATGCAGCAGTTGCCCATCAAGTATTTCGACACCCATGCCCACGGCAACACCATGTCGGTCTATACCAACGATATCGACACGCTGCGCCAGATGATCAGCTCCATGCCGAACCTCTTCTCCTCGCTCGTCACCATCATCCTTACCCTTACCAGTATGATCGTGTTGAGTCTGCCGCTTACCATCCTCACCTTCCTCATGTCGATGGTGATGATCTACACCACGCGCAAGCTGGGCAGTCGGTCGTCGAAGTTCTTCTATGCGCAGCAGACCAACCTGGGAAACATGAACGGCTTTGTGGAAGAGATGCTCACCGGTCAGAAGGTAGTGAAGATCTTCTGTCATGAGGACGAGGCCGTCGACCAGTTCCAGCAACTCAACGAGAACCTGCGGTCGAGCACCTACAATGCCAACCGCGTGGCCAATATCGTGATGCCCGTAAACGGTAACCTGTCGAACCTCATCTATGTGATGACCGCCATCTTCGGCGCTATGCTCGCCCTGCGCTATACGGTCAACGCCACACCTCTGGCCACTCCCATGACACCTCTTGTGGGCGAGGTACTGCCCATCGCATCGGCCCTCACCGTGGGAACCCTCGTCAGCTTCCTCACCCTTATCAAGAACTTCACCCGTCCTATCTCCGAGGTGTCCAACCAGATCAACAGCATCATCAATGCCGTGGCTGGAGCCATGCGAGTGTTCGATGTGCTCGATGCGGAACCCGAGAAGGAAGAGCAGGCTGATGTCACCCTGGTGAATGTCAGGGAGCAGACCGACGGAACGCTCACAGAGACCAAGGATTCTACGGGTATCTGGGCGTGGAAGACTACCGACGGACTGGTTCGGCAGCGTGGCGAAGTGGATTTCTTCGGGGTGGATTTCAGCTACCCCATTATTCAGGAAGACGGAAAGGAAGGTCTTGGACGACAGGTGTTGTTCGACATTGAGATGGATACTGATGCCGGACAGAAGATTGCGCTGGTGGGTGGTACAGGTGCCGGTAAGACCACCATCACTAACCTCATCAACCGCTTCTATGATATTCAGGACGGCCGCATCCTGTACGACGGTATCAATATCAGTAGCATCCGTCGCCAGGAGCTGCGACGCTCCTTGGGTATGGTACTCCAGGAGACGCACCTCTTCACGGGAACGGTCATGGAGAATATCCGCTACGGTAGGTTGGAAGCCACCGACGAGGAGTGCATCGCTGCCGCCAAGCTGGTCCATGCCGACGATTTCATCAGTCGTTTGTCTGAGGGTTACCAAACCATGCTCACTGGCGATGGCGGGAACCTCTCCCAAGGTGAGCGCCAGCTCATTGCCATTGCCCGTGCCGCCGTGGCCAATCCGCCAGCCCTGATTCTCGACGAGGCCACCAGTAGCATCGATACCCGCACCGAACAGCTCGTGCAGCAAGGCATGGACTCCCTCATGCAAGGTCGTACCACCTTCGTCATAGCCCACCGTCTCAGTACCATCCGCAATGCCGACTGGATCATGGTGATGGACCACGGTCGTATCATTGAGCGTGGTAACCACACCCAGCTCCTTGCCATGAAAGGCAAGTACTACCAGCTCTATACAGGAAATCAAATCACAACATAGTCTGATGGTCAACCGCCACAGACTATGCCACGCTCTATTGCACAATCTTATAACGAATACGGAAGCTGCGCGTTGACTCGTCCCAATTGGTGCCGAGCATCTCGAAGCGTCCTATCTGTGAGGTGGAACGCACATGCTTACCGATACACGGACACACGTCGTAATCACCGATGCGCACCAGTCGGATGGTCTCACTGGCATTCTCTGGCAGACGCTCCAACGACAGCAGTGCATCAGGCGTTCCCTCCTCAGCATCCATGATGATCCCGTCCAGTTCGGCACGCGTCACAAACTGGAACGTCACGGGCAGATCCTCCTCAATCAGCTCGTTCATCTGTCGTTCAATCTCCCGCTCCACCTTCCTGTCGGGCTTCCGGTCAAGAATATAACTAATCTTACTCTTCTTCCGCTCTATATGAGCATTCCTTGAACGTTCGCAACCAAACATCCTCACCATTAGCTGGTTGAGCAAATGCTCAGCCGTATGTGCGGGAGGAAACTCCTCTTTGTTATGGTCGTTTAACAGATAATCTTCCATGGTTTTTGAAATATGGGCACAAAAATACAAATATAATCCAAATAAAACAAGTATTTTGCAACTTTTCGTCATCTATGCCCGTCAAACAGTAAACAATAACAATAAGAAAAGAATATGAAAAAGGTTTTGGTTTTGATGACTTGCGTGTTCGCACTGACAGCATGTCGAATGAGTTTTAGCAACTGGGACTCTAAAACAATTAAAGCCAGTAAAAACATCGTTACCAAGGAGTATCATCTTACTCCGTTTGAAGAGGTGGAACTGAGCTGTGTAGGTGCTGTGGAACTGATACAGAGCGAAAGCAAGGACGGCGTGGTAGAGCTTACCGCACCCGACAACTACATTGATTTGTATAAGTTTACGAGCAACGGTAAGAAACTGGATATCGACTATGTCGAGAAGAGTGTAAACATCCATAGCAAGTACGTTAAGATCAAGGTATATACCACCGACCTCATCAAGTTAGAAAACGACGGTGCTGCAACGATAAGGATGGACAAACTGGATACTGACATCATAAGGATCGACAACAGTGGCGTTGGCGACATCAGGATTGGTGGAATAGCCGACGAGGCCGAACTGATCTGCAGCGGTGTGGGTAGCATTCACGCCGGTCAGCTGAAAGCATTGAAAGTAAAAGCAGATATATCAGGTGTTGGCAGCATTGAATGCTACGCATCAGAAGAGATTGACGGCAGTGTATCGGGTGTGGGATCACTGAAATACGGCGGTCATCCCAAACAGAAGGAAACAAATCGAAGTGGAATCGGAAGCATCTCCGAGATATAAAACAATCATCAAACAACAAGGGCGATCACAACGATCGCCCTTTTCTTATGCTTTGAACTTCAGAACGACAGCTCCAAGCGGTGGGAGCTGCATACTGACCGTCTCATCACGTCTCAGCACTATTCTCTTTTTCTTGCCCGAAAGCAAATCGGTAGCGATGGCGTTCTTCTCCTTGATCTGAAGATAATCGAAGGCATGGGCAGGAATCGTCACATCCATGTCAGCCGACTGCTCCTCGAAGTTAGCCACGACCAGTAACACCTCGGTGTCTGACTTACGCAGAAAAGCATATTGGCGTTGATACTGCTGATTCACATACATCAGATCGAACGACGCACCTTCGGCAACGCTTTTCTCTGAGCGTGCAATGTTCAGCACCTTGTCATACATGGCCTTCAATGCCTTCTCCTCCTTCGTGAGCTTCCGTTGCTCAGCCCTCGCCAGCGTATCCACGCACCAATAATCGAAGATGGTGGTCCGTCCGTCTTTACCGCTGAACCCCTCTTCATCCATGCCCCGCTCGCCATATTCCTGTCCTGCATAAAGCATGAACGGATTCTGTTGCAAGAGCACACTAACAATCAAACCAGGAATCCCCTTCTCAGCCTTACCTGCGAAGAAATCAGATGCGATGCGCTGCTCATCGTGGTTCTCGAGGAAATACAGCATGTGGTTGCGGATATCATCCGTTGCCTGCCACTGAGAGGTAATATCTGTCGTACTGCGTTTTCCACAAATCACGTCACGGATACAGTCGTACATCCCCACCTTGTCATACAGGTAGTCGAACCCCGCACCGATATAGGTACGGTACTGGTTCGGATCATACACCTCACCGATAAAGAGCATCTCCGGATACTGGTATTTCACCTTGTCGGTAGCCCAGTTCCAGAACGCCGCAGGCACCATCTCCGCCATGTCGCAGCGGAACCCGTCGATACCCTTCCCTGCCCAAAAGAGCAGGATGTCCGTCATCTTCCCCCAGGTATTGGGAATCGGACTGAAGTGCTCCGACCGTCCGCCCGCATCGCAGTAGTCAATGCCGTAGTTCAGCTTCACCGTCTCATACCAGTCGTTAGCTGAAGGCTGGTTAGAGAACTGGTCGTTACCCGTTGCACGTGCGGGATTCTCCGAATATCTTTGAACTTTGAGCTTTGAACTTTGAACTTTATGATTAGATTTTTCTTCTGAAACAGTTTCATTTTCAGATTGCATATCATAAAGTTCAAAGTTCAAAGTTCCATGTTCAATGTTAGAGAGATCCAGGGGCTGTCCCCAGCAGTAGTAGAAGTTATTCTTGGTGGAGAAGTGCATGGAGGTATCATCCTCCTCGCCCAGATCCTTCACCCCCTCAGGTTTGCAGATACTCTTGTATTCGCGCGCCACATGGTTCGGCACGAAGTCGATAATCACCTTCATGCCCGCCTGGTGAACCCGTTCCACCAGCGCCTCGAACTCCTTCATGCGGTTAGGAACATCCTCGGCCAGATCAGGGTCTATGTCATAGTAATCAGCTATGGCGTAAGGCGACCCCGCCCTACCCTTCACCACCTCAGGGTGTTGTGTAGGAATGCCGTAAGCCGAATAGTCGGTCTGCGTTGCATGACGGATCACACCGGTGAACCAGATATGGCTCACGCCCATCGCCCTGATATTCTTCAGGACAGTGGGCGTGAAATCGTTCATCTTTCCACATCCGTTTTCGGTCAGCGAACCATTCTCGATTCGAGCCGTATTACGATTGCTGAAAAGACGAGTAAAGATTTGATAAACAATTATCTTATGCGATGCCATGGGCATTTACTTCTTTGTTGATCTTAGCGATCATACCCTGCAGCGCCTTGCCAGGTCCGCACTCTGTGAAGTCGTCGGCACCATCGGCAATCATGTTCTGCACGCACTGTGTCCAACGCACCGGACTGGTGAGCTGAGCAATCAGGTTCGCCTTGATCTCAGCAGCATCCGTGTGCGGCTTACCGTCCACATTCTGATATACCGGACACTTCGGAGCCTTCACCTCAGTCACCTCAATAGCAGCCTGCAGCTCATCCTTTGCCGGCTGCATCAGCGGAGAGTGGAACGCACCACCCACCTTCAGCGGCAGTGCACGCTTGGCACCAGCCTCCTTCATCTTCTCGCAAGCCTCGTTGATGGCCTCGATGTTTCCGCTGATCACCAGCTGTCCCGGGTTGTTATAGTTAGCCGGAATCACCACATAACCTTCCTTGCTGATTCCTGCGCATATCTCCTCCACTTTCTCGTCAGGCAGTCCGATGATGGCAGCCATGGTTGACGGTGCGGCCTCACAGGCTTTCTGCATGGCCATGGCACGGGCGTACACCAGTTTCAGTCCATCCTCAAAGCTCAGTGCTCCGGCAGCCACCAGTGCAGAGAACTCACCAAGAGAGTGACCGGCAGTCATCTCAGGCTTGAAATCCTCGCCCATGCAGAAGGCAGAGATCACGCTATGCAGGAACACAGCAGGCTGTGTCACCTTGGTCTGACGTAGATCCTCATCCGTGCCTTCGAACATGATGTCCGTGATTCTGTAGCCCAGAATCTCATTGGCTTTCTCAAAAAGTTCCTTCGCTTTGGGGTTGTTATCATACAGATCCTTACCCATTCCTACGAACTGTGCTCCCTGTCCGGGAAATACAAATGCTTTCATCTTTTTACTGTTTTAATACCTTTGATTAATAATAAAGCGCTGCAAAGGTACGATTAAGCGAGGGAAAAACCAAAGAAAAGCTTGTTTTTCTTTGGTTTTCCGAGCGGAAGTACTTTCGGCGAAGCCAAAGGTACGATTAAGCGAGCGAAAAACCAAATAAAACGATGATTTTGTTTTTCATACAACTACCACCTTCCCCTCTTTTTCTTTGGCGCAAAGAAAAGAGGCAAAAGAAACATCCACCTACCCCCATCCCCTCCCTATATGGAGGGGCTCAACTGAAAATTGCGGATACCGCCAATTTTCAGACTTTTCAGCGGTAAAATCGGGCATCAAAGCCCGATTTTGGTTTATGTCGGCTCACGCCCAAGTGATTGGCGCTATAGCATTTCTCGCGCCACCGTGCCACCGTACCCCCGCGCCTTCGACTTTCCCCCTTCCTCTTGGGGAGGGGGTTAGGGGGTGAGGCTCCTTCTCGCGCCTTCGGCTTCCCCCTCCCTATGGAGGGGCCAGGGGTGGCCCTATTCATAATCATCAATCACCCCATTCATCATATCCATCATCGGCTTCGCCGCGCGGAACATCCGTTCCGCCTCATCCAGCCATTGGTCACCCTGGAAGAAGTCATCCGGCACATGATGCCAGCAGCAATAATCCTTCTGTTGCAAATACTCAATATACTCCCAGTCGCGCGGGAACCCAGCAGGATACGTCTTCAACCGCTCCAGTCCGAACCCCTGCGGCTGATCCCAGCTCGACACCTCCGTAGGTGTCGGGAAGCTGCTTGCAGTATCACTCCCGAAGTATTTCAAGAACTCTTCACTGCGCACACACCGTAGCCACTCCTCCGTATTCGCCATGATCTCGTTGCGGCACGAAGTAAGGATATTCGTCGGCAGCCAGTAGTTTCCACATGCCACCATACAATGGCCCGGCTCCAGATGAATATAGTACCCCCCATGCAGCGACTTCTTTCCGTGCGCAGAGATGTACGCCCCCAGGTGGTTCTTATACGGCGACTTATCCTTCGAGAACCGCGTATCGCGATAGAAGCGGTACGTACAGTCCTTCACCGTCAGGTGAGCAATCGAATCGTCAAACGTCATGATTCGCGCGATGGTCTGCTGAACCCCCTGTTCAAAGTCAGCCCTCACCGCCTCATACTCCTTCTTATGCTCCTGAAACCACTCCCTGTTGTTATTCGCCATTACCTGGCGCAGGAATCTCAATATCCGTTTTGCATCCATAATGAATTCACATCTAAAACTATGATTATTGCAAGATGCAAAGATACACATAATTTTGAGAAGAAAATCATAAATATATAATTAAAACTTTATTATTTGTTTCATGAGCGTTGCAATAATCATACTTAAATCGCCGTAACTACCTGATAAAGAGAACTGGCAATGCAACGATTGCCAGCTCTCAATTTTAGTTATTCTATGGTGATCCATATCTTTTCACCCCTTGCTCTTGCTGCATCAATCCTAAGCATCAACTGAGCCATCCAATAGCGGGATTCCAAAACCATTCCTTTTGCACGGTTCTCGCCAACAAGGATACAACCTTCCGTGTCGTTTGAGGTATTTCCTGAATGAATGCGGATGCCTTGGAACATGGGTACACCCAACAGGAGGGGTAAGGTCTTTTTCTTCTTTGGCGAATATGTAACCACCACTTCATACCTGCCTTCTGGTATTGCTGAACACCCTTTGATTTTCTTCTCACCATGGGCATAGTCGCGCCATGTAGGTTCCAGTGTATTGCACAGGGGATAACCTTTCTTCGTATTGATGAATAGCCTGCCAATGGTATAATCAGGCCTTTTTGCTGTTCTTTTTACGTATATTTCCATAATTCTAATTCTAATTGAACGACCTTAATGCAACATGCAACATGCAACGTGCAACATTTCTACTTTACATTACATTTACTCCATTTGCCTTTACTCAGTTTTATAATCCAACTGTCTTTTTTCCATCGGCAAATGATAGAACGAATACTGGATTCTCCACAATTTGAATCCTTCAACGCCTTCAAATCATCCACCGAAAATGTAGGTGGTAGCTGGTCAAATACAGAGTGGTTCTTACCGTATCGTTGACCTTCGTTTTGCGCACTAACATACTCATTCATCAAGGTCTCGCCAAACGTCTTCATTTGTTGTTCCAGACAGTAATCAGCCATCATCAAAGCAAAGTCAACGACATCTTTTGTTTCCTTACCTGTTAGCAGGTAAAAGATAACCCCTGCCCGGAAGCCAATCACGGCTGCACGTTTGCGGTATGTATCCATTACACGGTCGATGTTTTTGGCTGCCTCCACTCGTTTCTCTTCCACCCATTGTTCAATGGCCTTGCGGAGTTTTGGCGTGTTAACCAAACCCGAATAGCTTCTAAGCTTCGTTACGGCTTCCTGAATCTTTGCTTCATCCTCTTTTGAACGCTTCTTGAACTTCGGCATCTTCGAGAAACTGTTATCAGGCATTTCTGCCACAAGGATTCTTGAAGACAATCCATTTTCGATGTTGTCTGCCTTAAAACATTTCCTCATGGCACCATAGGTTCCAAGAATAGTCCAGTTGTAGGCAACAGTTACCACACCGCTTTCAGCCTGGTCGGAATTGTAATCTTGACCCCATTCACCACGATCAAAACTCAAACGGTAGATGTCATACTTGCTTGACCATGAGCCTGCACCATTGGTTTTTCGAAGGGTATCCAATTCTTCGCCAAATGAATAGAGTGTATGCCCGTTAGCATTCTTGAAACGCTTCAGCAATGTAGAGCAGCTCACCGTTACAGGCATCATACGGATGAGTACATGAGGATCGTCTGGCGCTTTCTCGTTGGCCTTTCGGGCTTTCTTGCGCTCTTTCCATTCCTCTTCACGTTTACGAGCTAACTTATCCTCTTCCATAAACTGCCGCTTCCATACATCCACCGCATGTTTGCAGACACTCTTTCCTGAGGCCTGTTCGCCAAGGATAATGCTCATGATGCCCAAATGCTGGGTGTTTCCATCACAATACTCCACTTCCACTTGATCAGCGTAAGCGCCAGCAATAGGTAGTACTGAACAAAGAACAGGCAAGTGCATGTTAGCGGGTACGCCCACCAACGATTCCTTTAGACCGATTGGCAACTTTGAACTTTGAACATTGAACTTTGAACATTGAACTTTATCTTCATCCTCGTCAATGTCATCAGAAAGCTTTCCAACTTTCAGTGAGTTCACAATCTGATCCATCATGCGTGACCCCTTGGTGGGTTCTTTGCAAGCTGAATGAATGATGGTTCGCATTTCCTGAAGCGTCAAACCATATTTAGGCATAATCTCCAACAACCAATCCTCTGAATTCTCGCAGATAGCCCTCAGGTTTGCAGCTAACTGATGTAGCCGTTTGTTCCTTTCGCCCGTTGTGGGTTCACCGCCTGTTCTATTCCAGTATTCGCTGATGATGGAAGAATAAGGAACACCCTTGAATTTGTCGGGATAGTTAGTTTCCTGTTTGCCATTTACTTCATCTTCCTTCCCAGCATCGGAAGCCACCGGTGCTGAGGTGTCAGCTTCAATATCCTTTAGAATATCCTTTTCCTCCACCTCGAAGAGTTTCGCATGAACATAATGTGTACGCTCTATTGGAACCATGTAGATACACCTTGCAATATCCTTCACGGCCTTATCCGGCTCAAAGCCTGTGATGGTTTTCATGGTTTCCTGCGCTTCATCAGGCGTTACACCATCGGGCAGTTCCACTAGCACATGCGTACCTCTTCTCACCGATTCCTCAATGAGCAGTACGGTATAGGGGGATTTCTCCAGAAGAATCTTCTTGATCTCTTCGGTGTGGCCCTTTTCATCGAAATCAAACATCAGTCGTTTCAGTGGCTTCAAGGCATCATCCACAGAGCGGTGGTTGTTCTTGAACTCAGCGCAATGAGGCGTCCATACTGGCAGCTGGTTCTTCAACTCCTCCTCGCCATTCTCAATGCGTTCACACATTTCCTTCAGCCAAGGCATTCTGCGCATGCGTTCCCATTCCTGACGGGTGGCTGGAACGGCGGGGGATTTAACCCCCTTGCCGATACAGGTAAAGATATCTCTCCTTATTTCCATATTGTTTCCTCCTTACTTTTGTTAATGAACTCTTTTACTTCCTTGGTTTCTTCGCTGAAAAGTTTGTCTATCAGCTTCTTGGGATACGACCCATAGAATTCAAATCGAATGATTAACTTATGTCTTGATGGGCAATAGCCTTTTCTCCAGCGCTTCGTGGTATAGACCTTTCCGTGCGGAGACTTAAAGAGCAAGTTGTATCTCGGGCCATTACCCCCTTCATTGTAGCGCTTCACCGTTGTCCTTCCGTCTGGATCTACTTCTATGCCGCCACGATAGCGTACGCGCGAACCATCTGTTACCTGTTTTTCATCCTCCCAAAGGCAAGGCATAATTAAGATGTCTCCATTGTTTTGGTAGTTTACACTTGCATCCAACACGTTCTGCACCAGCAGATTCTTTTTGTTATTATTTTCTTGCATAATCTTTGTTGTTTGCGAGCGAAGTTTCTGAAGGGTGGCCACCTTTCTTTGAAGAAATCTTGCAAGACTTCGTCGCTTCAACTCAGATTAAATTTTTATTTGTGGAATGTGGAGTGTGGAGTGTGGAGTGTGGAATGAGATATGCTTCAAGGCTAGAGAAGCAAGAAGCAGGTGGCAAGAAGCAAGAGATATGCTTCGAGTACAAGTTGAAAACTGCATATGATGCCTGTATCTCAGTACTATTCTCACTCCACACTCCACATTCCACATTCCACACATACGGCTTTAGCCGATAGCCTTAATAATGTCCACGGCGGTGATGTCCTGGAACACCTGACCATTGTACTCGCGCGTCTGGAATCGCAAAGCCGCCCAAACATATTCGCCAGGATAGAATACACTCTGCGCCAAATTGCCCAATGCTGTAACCGCATACTGGTTTTCATACTTGCCGCCGATTTCCTGCAGTACAAGGTTGCGCTTGTTCAGCACCCCACCTTCGGCCTTTTCACTACGCACGGTAAACATTTCACCGCAGCTCACTACCTTCATTAAATTTTTCATTTTGTTTGTTGAAATTAAAGTGATACTAAGCGGACCATCCGCAGACCCCAGTTCTGGAATCCGGTGCAAAGGTACGGCGAGAAAATCAGCAAAACTGCCTACGTAGTGCATACGCGTAGTGCATACGGGTTAAAGGGCGTATGCATACGGATAAATGAGCGTATGCATACGGGTAAAAAAAACCGCCACGCGTATCTCTACGAATGACGGCACAGTACTATGAAAAACACAATAATTATATAACTTCTTTTAATCTTTCTTGAAACACCAATGATTTCTTCTGGTCTAACGACCTATTATAAAAACCGCGCAGGGTTTCGGGTTTCTTGCCCCATAGACGGCCAAACACTCTCCATGTGTCTTTAATGGCTAAGTTGTCACTTATCTTTTGTGCCATTAACGCGCTTTCCGTCCAGCTGAGGTTCAAAGGCTGCCAACTCTCATTTATCAATCCGACCTCCATCAACCTTTCTTTCAGCTCTAACGCTTCTTCAGAAGTTAGCTGAACAGGCATTGGCGGTTCAAGTCCTTCGCAACACATATCTTTAACCTCTATCGGAAATAGTGTCACCAGTTTTGCCACCTTGTCACTATCCTCGGCTGTTGCCCAGTGGGGGAGGCAATGCAGGAGTATGGCGGATAAGGTACTGGAAAGGCTAAAATCCGATATCCTTTCTAATGCATCACGCAGCTTGTTGTAGGATAAGACGAGGCAACCTTCATGCATCCGTTGATTAGGTTCCTCCCTCAACATGCTCACTTGCATCTGACATGAGTTAGCAGATTCTTTCCACTGTTGCACTTCACTCTCCAGACGGAAGATCTCATCCTCCATCTCTCTCATTCTCTTGGCGCTCATCACATCTGACAGCGCCAGCAATTCCTCGGTTTCAATAGTCATGATATAATAGAATAGTTAAAGATAATTTGCCGCAAAGATATAAGGTTTCAAGAAAAACAACTTTACAAAGGGCACCAAAAATTTTGTTTGGAGTAAACGGGCTGCAACTTTATTTCAACCGTCTGCAACATGACCGTAACAAACCCGTAACATGACCGTAACATGACCGTAACATAGCCGTAACATGACCGTAACATGACCGTAACATAGCCGTACTTTGGCTGCAACAAATCACACGCGCCAAATCACATAAGATACTTAATGCCAGGTATTTGTCCGCTGGCTACCATTTAGAAAGCCGTAACATGACCGTAACACGGGCGTAACACGGGCGTAACATGGGCGTAACATGACGGTATAATTATGCATCAAATAAAAAAGTGGTGCTCATGAGTTCTGAGCACCACTTTTATTATTCTCTTTTTTCTCTCAACCTTTTCTTTGTCATTCTAATAGAGTCTTCCGACACTCCCATAATCTTTGCCACCTCTTCATCATTCTTATTCATATGGAATAGAATCATAAACATCATATTACGGTTTGATAAGTTGTTGTAGTCTTCCTCCAGATGCGTGACAAAGTTGAAGTCGATAATCCTGTAATATTCAATGAAACAGAAGTAATCTTCGTCCTCCCAATTTTCTGTAGCGCCCCCGTCCATAATATGGTCATAGAGTTTACGCCCATCTTGTAGTATTTTGGGCTGCTCCTCATGGAAATGAGCAATCCTGTTGGTGAGATATGTAATCTTATTATCCAAATCCTTATTCTGCTTTTCAAGTTCCCCTATCGACTGTTGATACTCTTTTATGAGTAACTTTCTTTGCTTATTCGCCTTGATTTGCTTGTTCACGCAGTGGCGGTCGTACAGGATGAGCAGGACAGTGGCGAGCACCATGATGATTGCTGCAATAATGCAAAATTTGATGTTTCGCTTTATACTCAGCTCTTTCATGTCATAATCGTAGGCAGCCTGCACATTGCGCACATCATGTTCCTCACGCATTTTTGCCTCGTCGTCCAAAACACCACAGTAAGCCATGCTGGCAAAGGTTGCCTTGTCGAAGCGTTTCTGCTCCTCATACAGTCTCATAGTTTGTTGGAGCACATACTTTCGCTCGCCTGGATTGGAAGCAAGTTCGTTGGCTTTGTCGCAGAGACTATCAATAATAGCGTTGTCAACGCCCTCCCGGCAGCGTATCTTCGCCAACGTGATATAACTCAAGCTATTAGGACGAATGTCATTGCCCTTCATGGCATAAGTATGGGCTGCAGACAGATCGGTTTTCATGGTGAGTGCAGCGATATAGTTGTAGAAGTCCACACGCTGAGAATCGGGCACATCTTCAATATAGGCGACACACTTGTCGAGGTAGTGACTGGCGCTGTCGCGCTTACCCATGCCCGAATAGATCTGCGAGATGAAAACCAGGGCATAGGCAATCCAGTTGTTGTTATTGGCCAAGGTTGACAGCGCAAGGTTACGCTTACCGTAGGTCATGGCCAGCTGGTACTGGTGTTCTGTCATGTTCCAGTCGGTGAGACTCTCGAAGATCTTGTGACGGATGTTGAGGTCGTCGATGTCCTGAGCAACAGCCTCAGCTTTTTTCATGGCGGTGAACGCCTGCGGCACATGCCCCTCCTCATAGTTGGTTACTGCCTGATAATACAAACTCTCAGCCAGACGTTCCTTGTCATCGAAGCGGGTGAACACATCGATGCACGAGCGGATAAGCGTGTCGGAGGGTGCGGGGTTGTAGCTCAGGTGGTCGAGCTTAACTGTAAGGAGGTCATATAGCGCCTTGTCTTTTTCAGATAAGCCGTCCGGATTAACCATGTTGAGACAGAGTTGCGCCGTATCAAGCCTGTTGTCATTCAAATAGCCGTTGATCTCTATCAAACGGTCGCGGTTCGTGTTACAGGCTGTTAAAAAACAAAGGGTTACCGCGAAAACTAAAAACAATCTTTTCATATATAATAAAATTAGAAGGTGCAAAGGTACAATTTTTCTTGCAATCATGCAAATTAGGTGGGTACGCCCCATGGGGCGTAGCCATTGTTAAATTATTTATTGGTTTTTAAGTACTCTTAACTAAAAGTTTTGTCAAAACAGGCATGATGGCAGGTACATGTCCCTTGGCACCCCATCATCAGATACAACCCAATGCAAATGCACCTTATCTACTGATTTACTATTTTCTGTTATTTCAGGTAAAAAGACTAAATTATCCATAAATCAGCTATACCTTAATTCCGCAACACTATAATTTAACTTTATTTATAAGTTCCTGAGCAACAAAAAGTTCTTCGACGCGCGAAGCGGCAAAGCCGAGCGGCTCAGGATTTTGCCATGTCAGAATTTTCACTTATCTTAGTGTTGCAAAAAGAAAACAAGCAAAACTCTAATATGACATGGCAAAAATACAAATTAAATCTGAGAAACTCACACCTTTTGGAGGAAT
>Ga0256407_10000423_pt1 | contig 102211 bp, 82 predicted proteins | sample RumenRJG_04DNA_FD_193489 | JGI IMG/M metagenome (GOLD analysis project Ga0256407, IMG submission 193489) | Bovine rumen microbial communities from Lethbridge, Alberta, Canada - RJG_04 | ecosystem: Host-associated > Mammals > Digestive system > Stomach > Rumen | place: Canada: Alberta... | reverse complement strand
CTTGTTTTCTTTTTGCCACACTAAGATAAGTGAAAATTCTGACATGGCAAAATCCTGGGCAACTTTTTGTTGCTCAGGAACTTATAAATAAAGTTAAATTATAGTGTTGCGGAATTAAGGTTTACCAAGAACGATAAAAAGGAAAGCACCCGCGGAAGGATGCTTATCTACAACCTGGAGGCCTCCAGCCTGGATCCCTTCATGCGGCCGCTCTTCGGGGCCACGGCTACGGCCGATATCCATAAGATAGACAGCCAGTTCAAGGGAGATAAAGATCAGATGACCAATGACTTCTGTATGTCGTACGAGAATCTGGTCCTGCACGCCTGGGACGACGCCAACGCACCCATCCAGATTGTAGCCAAGAACAGCGGCGCCATCAACTTCCTGGCCAACCTGGCCGTTCCCAAAGCCAATCCGGTCGTCGAAGGCAAGGATCCCAAAGTGGTGGAAGCCCAGTTTGAACGCGATCCCTGGCTGCCCTACCCGTCCTACCTCATCCGAAACCTCACTTCAGGCATGCTCAAGACCGTTCTGCCGGGCGGCGCAGTCAAAAAAGCCAAGTGAAAAATCAGAAAGAATCATATCGCGAGATGACCGACAGCGAGCTTGTAGCCGCTGTCAGGGTAGGGGACAGGCGCGCTTTCGACGCCATTTTCCTGCGCTGGTATCCCCAGGTACACCGCTTCCTCCGGGCCCTGGTGAAGGAGGATGCCCTGGCCGAAGACCTGGCCCAGTCCGTGTTTATGAGAGTGTGGCTGCACCGGGAACGCCTGGATCCTTCGAAGTCCCTCAAAAACTATCTGTTTGTCCTTTCCCGCAACGGGGCCATGGATGTTTTCAAGTCCAAGCGCCATCTGGTAGAGGAAAGTCTGGAATGCCCGCCCGAGGAAGTTTCTCCGGACCGTACGGAGTACAGGGCAGAGTTCATGGAGACCAACAGCCGCGTGCTCCGGGCCGTGGAAAAGATGCCGCCCCAGCGCCGGGCCGTCTTTGTGATGAACCGCTACCAGCAGCTTTCGGCCGAGGAAATCGCCGCCCTGCTGGGCATCAGCGTCCGCACCGTGGAAAAGCATTTGCAACTGGCGCTGGAAAATTTGCGAAATTTTCTCACTTAGGGTTACGTATCAACGCCCGTTCATTCGTTCTTTAAGGGAAAACCATATTATCTGGTAACCCGGGAAGAACTTATGAATATTACCAAGAATACACTTCAAGCCTATCTGGACGGCAAACTCTCCGAGGAGGAGAATCTGCAGGTCCAGCTTTATCTGGCCAGTCACATGGAGGACCCCATGGTGCAGGAACTCCTGGAAGGCCAGTTCGACAGCGACCGGAATGAGGCCGATGTGAACGCCGTGCGCGCCCTGGTCTCTACCCGCCGCAGGCTGGGGATGGATCCCGACCGTCGGTCCGTCTATTGGCTGGCCGCCGCCATCCTGGCCCTGCTGCTGGCCATCCCTACGTCGCTCTCCATCGGCTACAAACTGCACAAGGATCCCGCTCCCGTCGCCTGGCAGGAGCTTACGGTCCCCATCACCGATACCCGCGAAGTCCAGCTTCCGGACGGCACGCACCTGGTGCTCAACTCCGGTTCACGCGTAACCTGGCCCACCGCCTTCGATGGCGACAAGAGGGAAATTTTCCTGGACGGCGAGGTCATGGCTTCCGTGGCCAAGGATTCGCAGCGCCCCTTCATCATTCACTCCGGTGACGTAGATGTGAAGGTGCACGGAACTACTTTCGACCTCAAGTCCTACCGCGACGCCACCATGCTTGAGGTAGTGCTGCTGGAAGGCTCGGTGAGCCTGGAGCTTCCTTCACAGGAAGGCCGACGCGAGGTTCGCCTCACGCCTGGCGACATCGTCCAGTTCGACCACTATTCCGGCGGTGTTTCCATGGGCAAGGTGGTGCCGGAGACCTTCAAGACTTTTGCCGATAACCGCTCCTTCAGTTTTATCAATACGCCGCTTAAGGACATCGCCGCAGACCTGGAGCGCTCCTTCGGGACGCCCATCGTGGTGGCCGATTCCAAAGTGGCTTCCCAACGTTTCCTGGCCTTCTTTACCAACGGGGAAGACCTGGATCAGATCCTCCGCCTGCTCTCCCGGAACGGCAACCTTCGGGTAGCCCGCTCCGACGGGACGGTGTACCTCTACGGAAAGAAGTGATACAATAATATCTTTCGACCTAATATCAATTAACTTCTAAAACTAATCTCCACATGAGTAAAACAGGCTTTTCGCGCACTCTTCGCGCAATGCTGGTGTTGCTCGCCCTTCTGCTGCCGATATTCGTCGGTGCCCAGAACGTGACGCTGGAAGTGAAGAACGTGACCGTCCAACAGGCGGTGACCCTTCTCCAGAGCCAGGGCAACTACACCATTGTCATCAATGCGGACGACGTGGATTTGCAGAAGCGGGTTTCCGTTTCGGCAAAGGATGCTCCGCTTTCCGATGTCCTCGCCCAGATTTTTGCCGGCCAGAATCTGGATTTCACGGTGAAAGGAAACACCGTTTCCGTAACCAAACCGAAACCGGCCGAGTCTGCTTCTCCCATTAAGGGCCCCTTTGCGGGCATTGTCATGGACCGTGACGGTGAACCGCTGGCAGGTGCCTCTGTTGTAGAAAAGAAATCCGGCAAGTATGCCCTCACCGACGATAAAGGCGCCTTCAAGTTCGCAGAACTTACCTTCCCTGCCGAAATCATCGTTTCCTACTTGGGCTTCGACGACCAGGAATTCAAACTGAACGGCCGTGAGCGTCAGCCCTACAGCCTCGTGATGACCGGTGAAAACACGGTCCTGGACGAACTTGTGGTTGTGGGTTACGGTACTCAGAAACGCGTCAACCTCACCGGCGCCGTTTCCGTGATTGACGGTGCCACCCTGAACCAGCGCCCCGTTACCAACGCGGCCATGGCCCTGCAGGGCGCCGATCCTTCCATCGTTCTCACCAACGGTAACGGTTCCATCGAGGCCAACGAGTACAGCCTCTCTGTCCGTGGTAAGGTGTCCCTGAACTCCGGCAGCCCGCTTGTGCTGGTCGACGGCGTAGAGGGCAGCCTTGCGCTGGTGAACCCCAACGATATCGAGAGTATCTCTGTCCTGAAGGACGCTTCGGCCTGCGCTATCTATGGTGCAAAGGCTTCCGCCGGCGTTATCCTGGTGAATACCAAGAGCGGCGACGGTGAAGAGGGAAAGGCTTCCGTGAACTACAACGGCCGCTTCTCCATCGCGAGCAACACTACCTCGACAAACTTCATGACCAGTGCGTATGACTACGTCATGATGACCAATACCTTTAACCAGGCTCTCCAGGGCAATCCCGCCTGGACCTTCTCGGAAGAGCAGATCCAGCTGATGTATGACCGCCGGAACGATGTTACCGAGAATCCCGCACGTCCGTGGGTCATTCCCGATGTTACCGGCACCAATACGTACCTGTACCTGGGCAACTTCGACTGGTACGGATGGCTCTTCAAGAGAACCCGTCCCGAGACCGAGCATAACATCTCTGTCAAGGGTGGTACCAAGAAGATGAACTACTATGTGAGCGGCCGTTACCTGTATCGCGAGGGCCTGTTCAACCAGGGCGCCGAGGATAAGGTCAACAACTTTTCTTTCCGCGCCAAACTCAATGCAGAGATTACCCCCTGGCTGCATTACTCCAACAACATCTCTTACGAAAGGTCCAATTATCAGTACGGCGGTTTCTGGGAGCAGGATGGACAGGCAGGTCTGGTAGATGCCGGTATCCTCTGGAATACCACCCAGAACGTAGGTCCTTTCTATGTCCCCTACAACCCCGACGGCACCGTGAACATCCAGCCCGGCTATATGTACGGCGCTACCTCTCCTCTGTTCAGCGGCCGCGGCGGTGTGTGGACGAATGACGGCAACAAGAACGCCCGTATCAAGAACGCCCTCACCCTGACCAACCGCCTCACCTTCACCATCGCGAAGGGCCTGAAGTTCGTTGCCGACTATACCTATCGCCGCAACGACAACCTGAACAGCTACCGCAGCCTTCCCACTCCCAACTGCTACGACAATGCAAACAAGCGCATGTACGTGGGCAACGGACTGGATGGCGGTTACTTCAGCAACGGTTCCGTGTATGACTTCTACCGTGAGGTCCGCTACTATCAGGACGGTCACGTAATCAACGGCTACTTCTCCTATGACGGATCCTTCGGCAAGCACAATCTGGCCGCTACCCTGGGCGTCAACTTCGACGACTATCGTAACTCCAACCTGACGGTGCACCAGAAAGGCTCCCTGAGCGACGCCCTCTCCTACATCAACCTGGCCTCTGCAACGGAAATCTCCACCCTCGCCGAGAGCAACAGTGCCTACCGCACCCTCGGCTTCTTCGGCCGTGTCAATTATAACTACGCCGAGAAATATCTCCTGGAAATTTCCGGCCGTTACGACGGTACTTCCCGCTTCCCCAAGAACCACCGCTGGGGCTTCTTCCCTTCCGCTTCGGCCGGCTGGCGTATCAGCGAGGAACCCTTCTGGGCTCCCCTCAAGGATACCTGGAACAAGGCCAAGCTCCGTCTGAGCTACGGTACCCTGGGCAACCAGCAGGTTAGCAACTACTACTACTTCGACACCATCTCCCTGGCCAAGCTTACCTATACCTTCAACGGAACTGATGCGGCACAGCGTGCCACCATGTCTTCCCCCGTTTCCAGCGGCCTTACCTGGGAGACCGTCATTTCCTACAACGTAGGTTTGGACCTGGGCTTCTTCAAGGATCGCCTGAACATCACGGCCGATGCCTACATCAGAGACACGAAGAATATGCTCACCAAGGCCATGACCCTTCCTAACGTATACGGTGAAAGCGCTCCCAAGGAGAACGCCGCCGACCTGCGCACCAAGGGTTACGAAATCTCCGTGAGCTGGCACGATGCCCTGAAGGTGAACGGCAAGCCCATGTACTACGGCGTTACCGCTACCCTGGGTGACAACATCACCAAGATTACCAAGTACAACAACCCGACCAACCTGCTCACCGACAACTATGTGGGCAAGACCCTGGGCGAAATCTGGGGTTATCATGTGATTGGTCTGTTCGACAGCGACGACGCTGCCGCCGCCTGGGCCGATCAATATGACCTGAGCGTGGTGAACAAGGCCGAACTCGCTTGCAAGGCTCCTTTCAACAAGGTGATGGCCGGCGATATGCAGTTCGAGAACCTGGACGGTGACAAGCACGTCAAGGACGGCAAGAACGCCATCAACACGGGCTCCAACACTTTGGACGATCCCGGTGACCGCCGCGTGATCGGTAACAGCCTTCCCCGTTACCGCTACTCCCTGAAGGGTGACTTCTCCTGGAATGGTATCGATATTAGCCTCTTCTTCCAGGGCGTGGGCAAGTGCGACTGGTATCCCGATGCCAACTGCGTATACTTCTGGGGCCCCTATTCCTACAGAAGACCTACGTTCATCTCTACCAACATACAGGAGAACTGCTGGACCGAGGATAATCCTAACGGTTACTTCCCCCGCCAGAGAGCCCAGTTGGTCAAGAACAGTGTCGTGAACGACCGCTACCTCCAGAATGCAGCCTACCTGCGTCTGAAGAACCTCACCATTGGCTACACCATTCCTTTCAAGGGTGCAGCTATCCAGAAATGCCGTGTCTATTTCAGCGGAGAAAACCTCTTCTATCTGTCTCCGATGAAGAAATACACCAACGCGGTGGATCCCGAAGTGGCAACGACCTCGGCTTATGGCGACTGCCTGTATCCGTATGCCAAGACCTTCACCTTCGGTGTGGACATTACATTCTAATTACAGGAGGAAAGAGATATGAAAAACATATTCAAAGTATTGACAGTAACGGCCGCCGCTTTGGCCCTGACCGCCTGCGAGGACTTCCTCACCAAGACTCCTGAGACCAATCTCGCCCCCGAGAACTTCTTCTCTTCCGAGAAGGAGCTGGAACTGTGGAGCAACTACGAATACTCTACTATGCTCAATGACGCTACGGATTATGCCGAGGTCAGAGGCGACGATTTTATCGGCCGTGGCTTGAGCGCCATCCAGAAAGGTACCCGCACCAATGCGACTTCCGGTCTTTGGACCCAGAGCCATTGGGGTTACCTGAGACACATCAATCAGTTCTTCGAGAACTGTGGCAACTGCAAGAGCGCAGAGGCCCGCACCAAATACGAAGGTGTCGAGCACTTCTTCCGGGCCCTGTTCTATTATCAGATGGTTCAGTATTACGGCGATGTTCCGTATTATGATTTCGTCGTAGGATCGGCCGATGAAGAGGCTCTCTTCCAGGCACGCAATTCCCGCGGATACGTGATGATGAAGGTCATCGAAGACCTGGATGCAGCCGCCAGTAAGCTGCCCGAAAGCTGGCCCGACGGCTGCTTCCGCGTGAACAAATACGCCGCCCTGGCCCTCAAGTCCCGCGTGGCCCTGTTCGAGGGTACCTTCCGCAAGTACCACGATGTGGCCGATGAGACCTATGCCGTGGATAATGGTTCTACCATTACCCTGAGCGCCGAATGGTTCCTGAACCAGGCCGCCGAAGCCGCCCAGCTTGTGATGAGTTCCGGTAAGTACAGTCTGTACACCGTAAGCACCAACTCTCACTGGAAAGCCTATCGCGACCTGTTCCAGCTGGAGGATCTCAAGGGCAACCCCGAGGTCATCTTCGCCAAGCAGTACGATGTTACCCTGGCCATCCGCCACGGTCTGCAGTTCGACCTCAAGAACGAAACGTACAGCGCAACCCGCCGTTTCGTGAACCACTACCTGCGTAACGATGGTACCCCCATCCAGACCCGCACCGGCTGGGAAACCGAGCAGTACTATGAGCAGTTCCAGCGCAGAGATCCCCGTATGGCCCAGACGCTCCATGCTCCCGGTCACTTCGGCTATCTGGATCCCCAGATGAAGGGTGCAGTCGAATCCATCGACTTTGCCCGTACGCTTAACGGATACCGCGTTATCAAGGGCGTGTCTGACGGCAGCCATGAGAATGCTACCACCAGCACCACCGACTGGGCCTTCATCCGTTATGCCGAAGTCCTGCTGAACTATGCCGAGGCTCACGCCGAACTGGGAGATCTTACCCAGGCCATGATTGACAAGTCCATCAAGCTCATCCGCGACCGTGCCGAAATGCCCAACCTGACACTTCCCACCACGGCTGACGCCCTGATGGCCGAGTACTATCCCAATGCCAAAGGCACCCAGCTTGCCGCCATCCTGGAGGTGCGCCGCGAGCGCGTGGTGGAACTCTTTGCAGAAGGCTTCCACCTGTGGGATATGATCCGCTGGAAAGAAGGTAATCCGATCACCGCTGCCGGCAACAAGGTCGCTGGTTCCCCGATGGATCCGGCCAGTCTTACTCCCGGCTATAAGGGTATCTATATCCCGAATCTGGGAGAATTCGACACTGACCACGACGGCAAGATGGATCTCCTCATCTACACCGGTTCCATGCCTTCCACCGTGTCTTCCACCATTCCTGCCACGAACCGCATCCAAGTGGGTGCCAACTCGCTCACCCTGTCTGAGGGAGACCACGGCTACATCACCCGTGACGCCGCCGAAGACTATGTGTGGAAAGACCGTGACTACCTGTATCCCGTTCCGCTCGGACAGATTCAGGCTTACAATGGCAAGTTAACCCAGAATCCCGGTTGGGAATAGTCCATGAAGCATATTCGCCCCATATTGGTTCTTCTCCTTGCCGCCCTGCCTCTGACATGGGCGTGCGGCAAGGCGACGGAACCGGAAGCCGTCTTTGAAGTCTCACCGTCTTCCCTGACGGTAGACGCTCCGGGAGGCCAGGTCTCATTCAGCGTGCTCTGTTCCGAAGACTGGATGGCCGCTGCGGACCAGTCCTGGGCCCGTTTGCAGACGGTGAAAGGGACCGGTTCCAAAGACAAGGTTACCGTCAAGGTCTCCGTTTCGGAGAACGAGCTGGCCGAAACGCGTTCGGCGTCTGTCAGAGTGAGCACCCTGAGCGGGAAGAAAAAGACCGTGGAACTCATCCAGGTTGCCGGAAGCGGAATTCCTGCTGTAAAAGGAATCGCTACCGCAGCGGATCTCCTGGCCTTTGCCGCGGCCGTGAATAGCGGTGGCGCCGTGAGTCCCTTTATGGTAGACGGAGAAGTGACGCTCCTGGACGATATTGATGCTTCCTCCATCCGGGAATGGATTCCCATAGGGACAAAGGAGAACCCGCTTCGCGAACCCTTTAACGGGAAAGGACATGCCATCAAAAACGTGTCCTGGACCGTGGATGCCGAGAAGTATCCGGATGCAGGTTTCATCGGCTATGCCCGGAATGCCAGGATTACCAACCTCGTCTTTGGTTCCGAAGAAAGCGTCGTCACCTACAGGGGGAACGCCTCCGGCAGCATCGGCGGCATTGTCGGGAACGCGGTCAGCGTCACGCTTACCGCTGTCACCAACAAGGCAGCGCATAAGGTAGCCACCGGTTCTTCGTCCCTTTGCATGGGCGGTATTTGCGGAAAGGCCGATGCCGCCTCGCTGCTGGGAGACGCCGAAATGAAAAGAAAGGCCTGCGTGAATGACGGCGCCATCAGCGCTTCCTTCGCATGCCGGGTAGCCGGACTGGTCGGTTACAACGAAGGCACCATCACGGGCTGCACCAACAACGGTGCCGTTACGGGTATCGCCTCGAACAGCTTCGGCCCTGCCTGGGGCTGCGCCTACAACGCCTCGGCCGACAAGTTCACCGGCAATTCCGGTTACGGTTCCGTGAACGGACGGGCCGCTGTTCACGCCACGGCCGTATACCCCGCCAGCGCCTATCACCTGGAGGACAATACGGTGGACTGGACACAGGATACCTACTACGACTGGGAGGTTGTGGAAGAGAAACAGCTTCACGACGGCGTCAAGTACAGCCATTATTCCTGGACCGGTATGCCCCGCCACATGCATGTGTTGGAGATAGACCTGAGTAACCCCGACATCGAACTCACCACCGCCTATGCCAACGAGCAAGTTCCCAATCCTAACGCCAACAAGAACAACAACAACGGCAAGAATCTCCGTGAGACCCTGTCGGAAGTCTGTTCCAGAAGGCGTGCGGAAGGGCAGAATATCCTTGCCGGCATCAATACCGGATTCTTCGATTCTAACGACGGCATTTCCCGTGGCTACCACATCGAGGAAGGCGAGCCCGTGTACATCAACAATCCGGCCGTGACCGGTGCACTGGTGAACCACGCATGGGCGCTGACCATCTTCACTGACGGGACGGCATCCTGCGGCAAGAAGAGCCTGAGCGCAAAGCTCGAGGCCGGCGACAAGACCTACTCCATTTCTTCGGTGAACGATACCATCCTGCGCCATGCCAGCGTGAACTATCCCATCAATATGTACACCTACCGCTACAAGCAGACCCCGCATCCTTCGAAACCCGGCATCACCAACCCGCTGGCGAAGAATGTCCTGTACGTAGTGGCCGAGTATAAGGAGGAACCCGTGAAGGTGAACGCCGGCTGGGCCGATGCTGAAGTGAAGGCCTTGTACGACGGAACCGGAACGCCGCTCTCATCGGCCCCCTATCTCTTCTCCGCGAACGAAGTAGGCTTTGCCGTAAGCGGTACTGCCGCCGGGACACTCCTTTCTTCGCTGAAGGCCGGGGACACGGTAAAACTCAAGTTCGACATGTCCATCGAAGGCGAAACCAAGCCCATCTACACCCAGAACAGCAGCATGTACCGCCTGATGGAGAACGGCAGCGACGGCAGTAATACTCCGCCCGCGGGCAACAACCTCCATACCACCTACGATCCCATGACCTTCCCGGTTGTGAGTGAGGACCGGAGGACCGTATGGCTCATAGAGGTCGACGGACGCCAGCCCAGCTATTCCTACGGAACGAAGGGCTACGAGATGTTCCGCATTGCGAAGAAACTGGGCGGCTGGAACATGACCCGCTTCGATGGCGGCGGCTCCTCCTCCATGTGGGTATATGATCCCGGGAAATCTTCCGGCAAGACCGTTAACCGCGTCTCCGACTCCAAGGGCGAACGCAGTTGCCTCAACTACATGCTTGTAAGAGTGAAATAATTAATAATACGAACTATATGAAAACTGTCAAACTGATCTGCGCATCATTTACAAGTCTGATGCTGGTCTTTTCCTGCATGAAAGAGGCCAAACAGATTACCTTTTCTTCGGACCCGGCGGCCCTGAACGAGGTGCCCTGCAAGGATCCCGACGACCAGGTCCTGAACCTGACGACCAATGCCAACTGGATTGTGGTCACCCCGTCCTGGGTGAAGGCCGATCCTGTCTTCGGCAGCGGAAGTGCCATCGTGAGCTTCAAGGTGGAAAGCACATACATCAACGACAAGACTGATGTCGCTCCCCGTTCCGGAGAGATTGTCTTCTCCGGCGGCGGCAAGTCCTACGTCGTTCCTATCAGCCAGCTGGGCTACACGGTTCCCTACGACCCTTCTGCCAGCATCGGCGGTATTCCCGACGTGGATGAATTCATGAAATTCGTCCAGGCCGTGAACGAAAACGAGGGCATCACCCGCTGGCAAAATGCCAACAGGGAAGTAGAGCTGCTGGCCGATATCAACCTTTCCGAGTACCAGGAGTGGACGCCTATTGGGTGCGTAGAGTCGGTCACCAACGGCAACTATGCCGGTGGATACGCCGGCGGCACTCCCTTCAAGGGTGTCTTCAATGGCGGCGGTCATACTATCCGGGGCTTCAAGCCCACCATCAAAGTCACGGAAAACGGCACGTTCGGCCTCTTCGGCGTACTGGAAGGTGCGACCGTCAAGGACCTCAACCTCGAAACCGACTTTGTCATTTCCGCAAAGGCCCAGGCCGATGCCGGTGTCCTCGTGGGAACGGCCATCTCCTCCACCATCCAGAACGTGAAGGTGAGCGGCAAGATTACATCGGCCGGTACCGAGACCGACAACAAGCGTTTTGCCCTGGGCGGCATCGCCGGCTTCGTGTTCAATACGGGAGACGGCATCAGCCTCATCAAAGACTGTACGGTCAGTCTCACCGTCAACGCCGACTGTGGCAGTAATACCAAAAACGGCGCTACCGCAGCCATGTACGGTGGTGTAGCCGGTTTCGTAACCACTTCGCAGGACAATTCGGCCAACGATATCGTGGGCTGTGTAAACAATGGCGAAATCAACGCCAAACTGGGCCGCTGCTCCGGTATCGTTGCCACGGCCAATTTCGGCGGTCATTTCAAGGACTGCACCAACAACGCCCATCAGATGAATACCTTTGCCAACGGACGTATCGGCAATGTGATTTCCGTTCTGTACAAGAATGCCGTTACCGATGGCCTGGTGAACAACGGTAACCTCACGACAACAGCCTCCGACACCCATGCCGGTGCCATCGTGGGCTTCTTCAACGACGACGCCATTGTGATGAGGGGCGGTAAGAATACGGGAACAGTCATTGCCGCGAACACCAATCAGAGAGGCCTCATCGGCGCTAATATCAGTAAGTTTGCCGAGATCAGCGGCGTTACTGTGAGCGGTAAGCTGGGCACCTACAAGGAGGACGGAAATCACGATATGGTGGATGTCAATGCCGGCAACTTTGAGCAGTACATCGGCGCTGTATCCGATGCCAACCGCGCGAAGATTTCGGGCCTTACCTGGGATGGTGCGCCGGCGCCGGTCATTGAAGGCATCGCTACAGCCGCCGACCTCAAGGAATTCGCTTCCCTGGTGAAGAGCGGCGGCGATGTAACGAAGTTCATGGTGGACGGCGTCGTTGTCCTCGGTGCCGATATTGACCTGGGCGGCGAGGAATGGACACCCATCGGAGCAGGTTCTGTCACCAGTGCCGGTGTCATTGCCACGGGCGACGTCCCCTTCACGGGCGTATTTGACGGCAAGGGACACACCGTAGATAATTTCAAGGTAAGCATTGCGGCCGATGCTGCCAGCGACTATGCGGCCGGTCTTTTCGGCATCCTGAACGGTGCTACCGTGAAGAATGTCGTCATCGGCTCCAAGGCCGTCTTCGAGGGAAAGAGCGCGAAGGCATCTTACATGGGCGGCGTGGCCGGATTCGCACTGAACGCTACCATTGAGGCCTGCACGAACAAGGCTTCGATGAGCCTGACGGCAGCCACGGATAACATCCGCGAGTGCCTGGGCGGTATCGTGGGTGAGATGTATACGGCCGAAGGTGACAGTTACGCCAGCTATGTGAAGGGCTGCGTAAACGAAGGCGCCATCACCTCCAAGAACTCCGTCAATACCAAAAATGGCGGTACGGGCCTTTCCGTCGCCGGCATCGTGGGATTCTCGGACGGTAAGAATTTCAACTACATTCAAAGCTGTACCAACAAGGTGGCCATCGCCGCCGAAGCGACCCGCCTGGCCGGCATCGTGGCATCGGCCAATGCCAAGACCAAGGTGGAGGATTGCATCAACGAGGGTAAGATTTCCGGTACGGACGTGAAAGCCAGCAACAGTCGCATCGCCGGTATTTGCTCGGCCGGCAGCACGGATGACACGTTCACCCGCTGCATCAACCGGGGTGACATTGTCTTTGACAAGGCGGGCGATACCACACACGGCTATGCTGCCGGTATCCTGGGCCAGGCCAACAATCCCATCACCATTGATGCCTGCGAAAACTACGGAACCATCCAGTCAGACTTCTTCAAGGTCAGCGGAGATGTTTTCATGGGTACCATTCTGGGCAACGCCAACAGCAAGGCGGTGAACATCAAAAACTGCAAGGTCGGTGGTAAGATTGGTCCGCTTACAGAGGATGACACCTACAAGATTGTTACCCTTACGGCTGAGAACTATGCCACCTATATCACCCTCTGCAACTCCAAGGGTACCAAGTGCGTTTTGGAAGGAAATGTCTTTGCCAACTGATATGTTTGCAGAAAGCTTATTTACGAAAGCTGCCGCCGCGCTGTCGGCGGCAGCCTTTCTCTTGATCGGATGTGGCAAACCGTCGCCAGCGGGCGGGGAAACCGTCAAGGACAAGATGAGTTTCCTGCAAAACGAACTCGTGATTTTTGTGGGGGAGGAAGTGGACGTTCCCGTTTCCTATCAGGTGTTTGACAGGGGAGTGTACGTGAAGAAACAATACGACTTCGCGTCCAACTCCGGCGGTGTCACCGTCAGCTCTTCGTCTCCGGACGTCGCTTCCGTTTCGGCCGGAAAGGTCAAGGGCCTGAAGGAAGGAACCTCCACGCTCACGCTTGCCTCGAACCAGATCACCACCAGCGGGAAACTGGCCGTGACCGTTAAGAAGAACGAGGATACTCCTGCCGCCTTCAATCAGGACATCACCCAACCGCTTACGGCCGATATGATTGTCCTTCCCCTGGGACTCCAGGTCGGAATGCAGAGCTTCGACATCGACAAGCGGGGACGGTTCTATATGTCCACGGAAGATGACAGTTCGATGCTCGTATGCGCCCTGAATATGGACGGGTCCAAAGTAGGAGCCGATATGGTCCTGCCCAGCGGCGGTCACGGAGACGGGTTCAGCATTGAACAGGATTCCGACGACGTCTATTTCTGGACCAGCGGTACCCTGGGCGAGCGCACCGAAAACGGAGGCTATGCCGGCGGCAAGGCCAAAGAATCCGACGTGCACCTGATCTGCCGCCACAAGTTCACCGCCGGCAAAACGGAATATGCCGAGGATGCCGTGGAGTGCTTCTATCTGAACGACAACGGAGCCCGTTTCGCCGATGTGGACACGGAGCACGATGTCCTGGCTCTCTGGACCTACGAGAACAGCAGCGATTACATCTATGTGTACAAGCTCTCCGATATCCGGAAAGCCTCCAAGGTTACCAAGAAGGTTACCCGTACATCCCATAACCAGGGAAAGGAGGTTTCGGCCTACAATTTGAATGCAGTTACGGCAGTTGCCAGGTTCTCGTGGAAACGCAAGGGAACGACCACCGGTGATACGAACGCCGGTGCCGTCCAGGGCCTGTGCGTATATGACGACCGCATCTATGTTACCTCCGGTGCCAAAGATGACGAAGCAACGCTGATGTCGGTCATGGATTTTAATGGAAACATCCTGCAAAAACTGGTGAAAGTGGGTGTCTCTGTGGACAAGCAGCAGCTGATTAAGCTGAATCTGTCTTCCGACGGTACATTCGAGCCGGAAGGCGTCCATATCCGCAAGGGTCAGATGTATCTGGGCTTTGTGGGGGACTATCCTACCGCCGGGTCCAGGAAGCATACCTGCGTGATCAAACTGAAATAAATAATGATGCAAGCTATGTTTAAACGTATTCTGTGGGTGCTGGTTGCATCCTGTGCCATTCTCTCTTGCGGTCCCAAGACCGCGGAGCCTGCCAACAGGGCAGAGAAAATCATCGCCGAAATTAACAACCCCGCCTCGAAGTATGTGGTTGTGGTATGCCACCGCGGCGACTGGCGCAACTACCCCGAGAACTCGCTGGGAGCCATCGAATCCGTCATCCGGATGGGGGCCGACATCGTGGAGATTGACCTCAAGCTCACCAAGGACAGCGTCCTGGTGCTGAGCCACGACGCTACCTGCAACCGGATGACCACCGGTAAGGGTGACATCTCTACCATGACCTACGACTCCCTTGCCACCTTCAACCTGAAGAGGGCCCACAACGTGGCTATCCCCGGCACGCGCATCACCACCTTCCAGGAGGCCCTGGAACTGTGCAAGGACCGGATTGTCATCAATGTGGACCAGGGTTTCCAGTACTACGACATGGTGGTCAAGATGACCGACGCCCTGAATATGACCGACCAGATCCTCATCAAGGGCAAGAAGGCCCGTGAGGTGGTGGCCCGGGAAATGGAGGGCAGCCAAATGATGTACATGCCCATCATCGACATCCAGAAGCCCAAGGGAAAGGAACTCTTTGCCCAGTATGAAGACTGGTTTGCCCAGACCGGTGAAAAGCCGCTGGCCTACGAAGTGTGCTTCTCCGAACTGGACGAGGAAGTGGAGGATTGCTGCCGCAAGGTGGTGGCCCAGGGCTCCAAACTCTGGATCAATACCCTCTGGGCATCGCTCTGTGGCGGATACGAGGACGACGCTGCCTTTGAAGGCAATCCCGACGAGGTTTACGGAAAGATCCTGTCCCTGGGTACTTCCATGATCCAGACCGACCGTCCAGAGATGCTCATCAGCTGGCTCAAGAAACAGGGCCGCAGATAATGAAATCCCGACTCTTCATACTGGCGTTGGCAGGAATGTGGTTATCCCTCATTCCTGCCTACTCCCAGGATGTCCGGGACCAGGTTCTCTCCGACCTGGACAAGGCCGGCGGCGTGTACTATATGTATCAATTTAAGGAGCATACCGTTACGCAGCCGCCCAAGGGTTATACCCCGGTCTATCTGAGCCACTACGGACGTCACGGCGCCCGTTATCTGCTCAACGATACGCAGTACGAGCGCAGTTTGGGTGTATTGCAGGCCGCGCACGAGCAGCAGGTCCTTACGCCCGAAGGTGAGAGGCTGTGGCAGGAGGCCTGGGCCTATTTCCAGGAAGACTGCCAGTACAGGGCAGGGGAGTTGTCCACTCTGGGCTGGGACCAGCACTACCGCATTGCCCGGCAAATATACAGGGACAACGAAGCGTTCTTCAAGAAGCGCCCGCCCATTACGGCCGGGGCTACGCAGATTCCGCGCTGCATTGTGTCCATGTCGGCTTTCTGCCAGTCCCTGGTGCAGATGGATCCCCGTCTGCAAGTGTACCAGGCCGCCTCGCGCGCCGAGCTGGACGAGCTGAATCCCCATGCCACCGAGAACCCCCGTCGGCAAAATGTCCCGATGGAAGAGGGCCGATATAAGCGCAAGGACCCCTGGGGCACCGGCCTCAAGGAGTTCGTCGACGCCCGCATCGACCACCGGGCCATCTGCGGCCGCTTCTTTAAGGATCCGGACTTCCCGGCTCCCTTCCGCGGAACCCGGGCCTTTGTGACGGACCTGTACGACCTGGTGTTCAACATGCAGTGCGTGCCCACCCAGCACAACCTGATGTGGGTTTTCTCCCCGGAAGAGTGCTACAGACTCTGGGAAGTGAACAACTATATCCATTACGTGGAATCGTCACCGGTGGCCACGCCGCGGGACCTGCCGGCCCTGTGGAACCTGGTAGCCGATGCCGACCGTGCGCTGGCCGCCGGCAAACCGGCCGTGCGCCTTCGCTTCGGCCACGACACCGTTTTCCTGGCCCTGATGTCCATGCTGGGGGCCGATGGCTTCGACCTGGTTCCGTCCAGCGCCGACGGCATCGCCCAGACCTGGCATAACTTCCGCGCGTCCATGGCGGCAACGTTGTATCTGTTGTTCTGCAAGGGACGCAGCGGGGATGTGATTTTCAAGATGGTAGTGAATTCAGAGGAAGTCCGCCTTCCGCTGGAGCCCGTCCAGGGCCCCTGGTATCGTTGGGACGACATGAAGTCGCTGCTATCGACCCGATTTTCAAAATAGAACTTAATCGTATATGAAACGTCGTGATTTTCTGAAATCCTGCGGTCTGGTTGCAGCCGGCACCGCCTTGACCGGTCCTTTTGCCGGGGCTTCCCCCTTGATGGCCTCGCCGACGGATGCCACTCTGGCCGATGACCCCCTGAAGGGACTGTCAATCAGCATCCGGGACCTGACCCCGCTCACCGACCACGCAGTTTCGGTCATCGTGATTGGCTGCGGCAACCGGGGTACCACCTATTCCCGTTATGCCGAGCGTTTCCCTGCGGGCATGAAGGTAGTGGGCTGCTCCGACATCCTGGAGCACCGCAAGAACCGGATGGGTGACAAGCACAACGTGGCGCCCGAGATGCGCTTCGGCCACTATAATGAAGTCTTCGCTTCGGGAAAGAAGCTGGCCGATGCCGTTATCATCACCACCCCCGACGACCGTCACTACGAGCCCTGCATGAAGGCGCTGGCCCTGGGCTACGACGTGCTGCTGGAGAAACCTGTAGCACCTACCGAGAAAGAGTGCAAGGATATCCGGGACCTGGCCAAAAAGACCGGCCGCATCGTGGCCGTGTGCCACGTGCTGCGCTATGCACCGTATTTCCAGGCCGTCCGCGCTGCCGTGAAGAGCGGCATGATTGGCGATGTGGTGAGCATCCAGCACATGGAGCCCATCCAGTATGCGCACATGTCCCATTCTTACGTGCGTGGCAACTGGCGCAATTCCAAGACCTCCACGCCCATTATCCTGGCCAAGTCCTGCCACGACCTGGACATCCTGCGCTGGATCATCGACAAGCCCTGCAAGACCATTTCGGCCGATGCCGACCTTTACTTCTTCAAGAAGGAAAACGCCCCCAAGGATGCTCCGGCCCATTGCACCGAGAATTGCCCGCACCTGGACGAATGCCCGTATAATGCCATTGACATTTACTGCAAGCAGAAGCGCCATCTGGGCGTGTTCGACCTGGACGGGAACAACGATCCGGACTTCATCCTAAGCCGTCTGAAGGATCCCCGTTACGACAGCTATGCCCGCTGCGTCTTCCACTGCGACAACGACCAGCCGGACCACTATGTGGCCAACATGGTCTTCGGTGACAATATCACGGCTTCCTTCACCATGGACGCCTTCTCTCCCTTCGGCGGCCGCCGCACCCGCATCATGGGTACGATGGGCTTCATCGAGGGCGATATGAAGGAGTTCCGTGTGTGGGACTTCCTCACCCGCAAGCCCAAGCTGTGGAACGAGAAAGTGGCCGAAATCCCCGAGTATGCCGGCAGCGGCCACGGCGGCGGTGACCTCCGCCTGGTCCGTGACTTCATAGAAGCCGTCGCCAACCAGGACCCCGATCATCTCTCCAGTTCCATCGACGTCTCCATCGAGTCGCACCTGATGGGTTTCGCCGCCGAACGCTCCCGCCGTTCCAGCCGCAAGGAGAAGATTTAACTGCATTTTGACACAATAGACTATCCCACTTTTCCGAAAGTGGGATTTTTTTGTGCCCGGAACAATCTGTGTATTTGTTTGGTTTGCAGATGTGAGGCAGAATGATTAAGTTTGTTTGATAAAATGAAATCCTCCGGTATGCGCAGACTGCTCTTGTTGATTGTGTTTTTGACCGGGTTTTTCGCCATGCCCGTTCCCGGTAGCAGCATCTCGCGAAGACCAAAATCCCGTGATTTTGGTCCTGACCGCGTGCTGCAGCATTCCGTCAGGACGGAAAATGGCCAAATCCGGTCCTGGCGACGTGCTGGAAGAGTGTGGAGCGAAGCGATTGAGCCGAAGGCGAACAGGCGGCTTCTGCCGCCAGCCCCTTATACAATCATCCTTCGCCCAAAATGCTTTCGCTAATAATAGTAAAACGATGAAAAAAGCGCCCTGCAGGGCGCCGGCAGGTGATAGCCTGTTATTGGAGATATAAACTTTTCCACGGTAGGAGGCATAACTAAAAGCCTAGTCGGAAGGCTTCTTGTGGCTCTTCGTACAGTATAGCGTAGACACAGGACATAAGGGTGCTGGCAGGGTGCGCTTCCCAAATCAGTCCTAGCGGACCGGAGCAAGTCTTACGCCAGAATACCCGACCTGATGGTTTAAGTTGCTCATAGAGTTCCTGCGTTTGTTTATAGGGAATGTTTTTATCGTTAGGGTCGTGTGTCAAGTAAATATCGGCCGATGGCGTCCAGTCATCCCAGTCGTATTGTTTCTTTATTGCGTTCAGCAGGGCCACGGTCTTGGGATGACTCAGGTCTAATGAGGCATCGGCTGTAAACATGTCGGCAGCAAAGTGGTTGTAGAGTATATCCTGGCTTAAACCCAGTTCCGAAGGCCATTTTCCACCAAAACTCTTGTTGGTCACCACCGATTCGAAGAAGCTCATGGTCTCGCCGTTAATAGTTACATTCGTCTCATGCATCCAGGTGGGGAAGAAATCACGTAGCTGGTAACCGCCCAGTTGCTCTTCCGGGATACTGCTAAGGAAGTGCGGGAGGTAACGTAAAGTCCTGGCATAAAGGTTCTTGTCAACATTGAGAAGTTGAATCACCCTGTCTAAAAGGAATGGGCCACCTCCGGCATATATTGATGTCAGGTTCATTTTTTCCCGTTGGCTGGCTGATAGTTGCTTGTCGTAGTACCTGGCAAACTCCAATACTATCGGACCACCAAGCGAGTAGCCCCAGCCCGTGGTGTGTCCACCTTCAATGAGCTCCACACCATTCTCCTTCAGAATTTCGATAGCAGCCAGCATACAGTCAGCGGTCTGTCGTGCCTGAGCGAGCATGGAGAATCCACAGTAAGGGCGGTCTTCCGACGTCCCGTAACCCTCAAGGTCGGGCTCAATGACTGCCGAGTCAAACAGATAGCGCAAATCGAGAGGTGTCATTTCCGGATTTAGGTTGACTCCGCCGGGAGTTTTGTGCGGGCAATGGGACAATTATCGAACCAATTCTGAGGATTTTATGGTGCTGTATCTGTTTGGTATTCAGCTTATTTCTTCAATCACCCACTCTCCGGTCTTTGCCGGGCCGGAGAAGTGAATCGGTAGGTTCTTGATGTGACGTTCAACGGTTTTGACGCTGACGCCAAGGGTATCGGCTATCTTCTGTCGGGTTACATGCCGATCCATTTTGACCATTTCCATGATGCTGGTGTCAATATCTTTGGTCTCCAGTTTGTCTTTATCGGCATATATGTGCAGATATCGGCTATGGAACTCATGCTTCGTTCCAATCATAAGGTCTGAAAAGAAGTCATCCAGCGGATCCCGGTCTTCGTATATGCCTTTTCTTATATTGGCATAATTGGCTCTGACGAGGGCGTCTCTAAAAAAGCGGGAATGTGCTTCAAAAATGGAATTGTCCACGTCGAAGCCCAACATCCGTAAGTACTTTATTGCAAATACAGCCGTGGTTCTGGTATTGCCCTCGGCAAACGGATGGATTCTCCAAAGCTCAGAAATAAAATTTGATATATGCCAGACGGTCTCATTCTCGTGAAGACTTCTGAACGGCGTGAGTCTTTCTCCACGGAGCAAGTTCTCAACGCTGTCTTCCAGATTGTACGCGTTGCCATATGTAACAGTATCACCGTCAAGAACCCATTCGTGCTTGAGGATGTTGTTTTTTCTGTATGTCCCGGCATGCTCAAATACCCCTTCAAACAGGCGTTTGTGGATGGATTTTAGCTCTTCCGATGATAGCGAAAAGCCTATTTCGCCGATAAGGATGTTTATCCTGGAAGCTACTTTGTCGGCCTCCTCGTACAAAGAATCCTTCTCCCTGTCCTCCTTGGCATCGTAGTAGGTATCAATAAGGTCCTTGGCCTCATAGGCCGATATTTTACCCTCAATGTTGTCTGCCGCAACCTTGTCCAGATACTCAGAAGTCTTAAGCCCATCTACGTCCTGCAGCCCCTTTGCCGCCTGCCAGTTGACGTATCTCCTGCTTTTCTCCGGTTCCTGCTGGTGGATATACTGATAATCATCCATAATCTAAGTGCTTTCCTGCAAAACTACAAACTTTGAGCGACACTTCCAAGCAGTGTCGCTCAAAAATGTCGCTTAAAAGTGCGGGCAATGGGACAATTATCTAACCAATTATGAGGACTTAATGGCTGTGTATCCGCTTGGATTTCATATGGTTGATATCGACTCTCCAATCAATGCTTTGACATCCGGCCAGCTAAGTTCTTCAAACATAACGGGCATGGGATCGGCCTCAGCATCCTCAAAGTAAGATAAACTCTTCATGGCAATGAACAGTGAGCCATCAGGATACTTTTGGAGGTAGAGATTCAGGATCTCTTTCAGAGAATATTGTTTCAGAAGGAAATACAGGTCGATGAAATCCTTCTTTGTTCCGCGGCCGATGATGGCTGCAACTTTCATTGCCGCAATGTCTTTTACCCCGGCAAGTCGAATGCCGTCTTCTTCTACAGGAGTATCGATCCAGTCATATTTGTAATTGACGATATCAACTTTAACGCCGTCAATCAAATAAATATGGATGTTCTTGGACTCCTTGACAACGGTTACCTGATGATTCTCACGCAAACAATCCTGAAGTTCATCCGGAGTCTCAGGAACTGTTCCAAAGAAATCAAGATCCACCGATCTGCGATGCCCCAGTTGCAGAGCCAAAGCAGTGCCGCCAACCAGACGACACTCTTTCAGTAAGTCCAAAGTCTGCAGGTCTTTCAGAAGTTGGAGTGTTGCGGGATAGATTGTCTGGTATTGTAGCATCGGAACTGTTCAATGGGGGTTCTGGAAATGGTGCTGATAAAAGAAAGAGCTTTCGCGTCAAGCGTTCTCAATTGCTTGACAGTATCGACAATACTATCCAGGCCATAATAGGCCAGCAGGTGCTTCCAGTCCTCATATTGGCCGTATTCCAATACTCTTTGGACAATGTATGGAGCATTGGCAACCGGATCAATAGAAGACCGGTCCACATCCCAGAAGATGTAGTCCGAAAAGCCCTGTATGCATTCTTTCTTTGACATATCCACGCAAATATACAAAAAAGGCACAAAAAAACTCCCCGTTAGAGGGAGTTTCGTGCGGGCGAAGGGACTCGAACCCATACGCCGTGAGGCACCAGATCCTAAGTCTGGGTTGTCTACCAATTCCAACACGCCCGCAAAAAAGTGTTGCAAATATACGAATTTCGTTTGTTAGATTGCAAATTAGTTCGTAAAATTGCAAAACTAAACTATGAACTAATGAAAAAGCTTCTGATAACTATCATGTTATCCCTTTCGTCGTTGGCATACGGCAACAGTCTCCAAAGTGCCAACCCTCGCCATCTGGTGCGTGTAGGCTGGGGAGACATGCTCTTCGAGTCCATGGCTTTCCCGTCGGCCGGGCGTGACAGGGGCGGCAAAGGATATACCGGTCATCTTTTCGCCGAGTACCAGTACCGTTTAACCCGTGTTGTGAGCGTGGGCGCACAACTGGACTTCCAGGGAATATACCGGGCCGAGATGAACGACTACGATCTTACGTTTCTCCCCACAGTCCGCTTCACCTACCTTCGAACCCGTATGGTACAGATGTACTCCGGCGTGGGCGCCGGACTCCTTTTCGCCTTCGACAACCAGGGCGGCCGTGAGTTCGCCCCTGCCCTGAACCTGAACTTCGCCGGTGTACAGCTGGGAGAGGGTCCCCTTACCATCGGCTTTGAACTGGGCCTTCTGAATGCCCTTACCAGCCCTCACAATATCTACATGGCCGGTGCGCGTCTTGTATCCCTGAGCCTGAACTACCAATTCTGACAACGATGAAACGCCTTTTTCTCCACATAGCTCTCATTCTCCTTCTTGCCGCCTGCACCCACCCTGTGGTGGAGCTGGTAGACTTTGAAACCTTCCATGTCATCCGGGTCAAGTCTTCGGATGTAGTCCTGGAGGACGGCTCACTGAACCCGGAGGTCCAGCTCATGGAAGATCTGGAGGACAGCGAAACCAAAGTGGCCCGTACCGACGTTGCCGGCATCGCGCGCAATATGCTGGGCATTATCAACAGCGAGAAAGTTATCCATATCGCCGGTACATTCAAGGGACATGACGTGGACGGAATCACTCCTCTCACGCAGTCGGGAAAGCTGGTCATCCCGGCCGATGGCCCCATCCGGAACCTGGTACTGGTGAGCCACTACACCGTGGCCGCCAATTACGAAGCACCCTCGGAAACCTTCCCCCTGGAAGGAATCCTTGCCGCCAAAGGCTATGCCGTGGCCATTGCCGATTATATCGGCTACGGTGTCACCAGAGACCGCATCCACCCTTACATGCACACGCGCAGCACCGCACAAAGCGTGATAGACATGGGGCTGGCCGTAAAACCCTACCTGGAACACATCGGCCGCAGCCCCGAAAGTGACAAAGTTATTCTGGTGGGCTATTCCCAGGGCGGCTCCACCACCCTGGCCGTCATGAACATCCTCCAGGAAGAATACCGCGACGTGTTTCCCGTCCAGATGGCTTACGCCGGATCCGGCCCTTACGACCTGGCTGGCACCTTCGATGTCTCCATGCAGATGAACGAGACCGGCATTCCGTCGGCCATTCCCATGATTACCCAGGGAATCAGCGAGGGAGAAGGGCTGGGCCTTCGCATGGAAGACTTTTTCAAGGGAGACCTCCTGCTCCATTATAAGGAGTGGATCAACTCCAAACAGTATACGGTGAAGCAGATCAACAAACTCATCGGCTCCCGCTATCTGTCAGAGATTATGACCGAAAAGGGCCGCGACAAGACGAGCGAAGAAACCGCGCGGCTCTACAAAGCCCTGATGAAAAACTCCGTGCTCAACTTCAAGCCGGAGTCTCCTGTTTACTTATACCATAGCCGGCAGGACGATACCGTCCCTTTTGAAAATTCCCTCAAGGCAGTAGACTATTTCAAGCAGCAGGACATACGCTGTAATTTCGGAGACTATGGCGCTCATACCATGGGCTGCCTCCGGTTTATCCTGACAGTTTACAACGACTTATGATTGGGCGTCACAAAGATGGAGGCAGCACCATCCTTCGTCCGCTACCCGGGACAGAAGCGAAAGCCCCAGCTGCGCCGCCGCCTTTTCAATGGAAGGAACATCGGCCTCATAGAATCCGCTGAGGAGAATGTGCCCGCCCCGGCGCAGGGAGCGCTTGTAAGTGGGCAGGTCTTCGAGGATGATGTTCCGGTGGATATTGGCCAGGAGTACATCGTAGGAACCCATCTGCAGGAGCGATGCGTCTCCGCAGGCCACCTCTACGCGTGAGCCCACCTTGTTCCACCGGCAGTTGCCCCAGGCCGATTTTGCCGCCACGGCGTCAATGTCCACGGCAAATACCTTGCGTGCGCCCATCTTGGCCGCCAGAATGGCCAGAATGGCCGTTCCGCAGCCCATGTCCACCACGGAGAGTCCCCGCATGTCAATGCCCAGCATCTGCTGCATCATCATATAGGTGGTGTGGTGCGAGCCGGTTCCGAAAGCCATCTGGGGATCTATCCAGATATTGTACCGTGTGCGGCGCACCTCCCCGTTGAACGGAGCCTTGATGGTCACTTTCCCGTCCACCACGATGGGCTGGAAGGTCTCTTCCCAGGCTTTGTTCCAGTTCTGGCCCTCGACGGGCGTGGCCTTGAACCCCGCCACGAAGGGGTAACCGCTCAGCACCACCTTTACGTCGGAGGCGCGGTACCGGTCTGTTGGAATATAGCACTTCAGGAAAGGCTCCTCCGTCACGAAGGAATCGAAGGGAAGCTCCCCGAGCTCGGCCATGAGGATATCGGCCCCTTCCTCGGTGAAGGGAGCCAGCTCCACGGCCACTTCCAGGTAGTCGAAACTGTTCATCTTATTCTTGTTTGGAGGCCTGCGCCTCAAGACGGATCACTTCCTGCTTCAGGGCTTCGCGGCGGGTGGTGGTCTGTTCCATGACATCGGACAGGAATGTTTCCATGCCCGCAAGGGAAGCCTCCGAAACGCTGCCGGTCTCGGGAGCGCCCGTTACGCCGGCCACTTCTCCGAAGTACTGCCCGGTGCGGTTCTCTTCCAGCGCCTTCTCCACACCGGCGTCAAAGATGTTGTGGATGGCGCCGATGAGGTTGTACTGCACGTTGTTGAGCTGCTGCGTGTACACCGGAACGTTGGGGCTGCGGTAACGGGCCTTGCCCAGGCCGTACCGGATATGGTCGAAGTCTTCTCCCCATACGTTGAGGCCGAACTTGAGGATGAGCGGCGACTTGATCACCGACACGTGGTAGTCGAACTGCTGGCTCAGATGCTGCGTGCCCGATGCGGCCAGCTGGTAGCGGTCTACATCCAGCACGAAGGGGAAAATCTCCAGGATGTTGTTCTGGACAATGCCGGTGACCGACATGTTGGCAATACGGGCCTCCTTCTTGTTGCGGAACATCAGGAGGCGGGTAATCCTCGTAAGCTGCGGGCTTTCCTTGAGCCCCAGGTCCTTGCCGCTGATGCGGATGATGCCGTCTACCGAAGGCAGCACCACATTCATGAGGGTGTCAATGTCCGTAGTGGCCGCCAGCTCGCAGTCCAGGTCGCCCTGGAAGGTGGTGAGAAGCGGCATGAGGGTGTCGATGGCCGGGAACAGGGTAATGACCTTTCCGGCTGTGATGTCCACCAGGTTGAGGTCGAAGCCCGCTTTGATTTCTTCCTTGTTCCGGGTGGAATAGAAGCCCTCGAAGTAAAGGTCTCCCATGTTGGAGGCGGCGAGGGCGTTGGTAATCTGGAGGGTGCGCTCCCGCATGGCAATGTCGGCGGCCGCCCAGTTCACATCCAGGCTGTCGTACTTGATGCGGGATGCTTCCAGGCTGAAGTCCACGTCCAGGTTGGAAGGAATGATGAGAAGCTTGCTTTCCAGCACTGCGGTGTCGGGCAGCTGCGCCATGTCTACGGCTGCCTCCACGGCCTCGTCGGAGGCATTGGACAGGGCTTTGGCGGGCTTGTAGGTGCTGTAATAGGCATAGCCTCGCATGAGCTCGTTGGCGTCGATGTAGTTGCTGGTAACGTTGGCATTGAGTTTCAGGAGCGAGGGGCCGCGTCCCAGCATGGCGCGCCGGAGTCCGGTAAGGCGGGCGCCTGCCGAGAGATCCGACTCTCCGGCCTCGAGCGTAATGTTCCTGAGGTTGAGGGTGTCGTTGTCAAAGGAACCGTCCACACTCCGGATCATGGTCTGCAGCGGGAAGGCCGGCATGCGCAGGCGGGCGCTTTCCAGGCCGATGTTCCCCTGTACATCCCAGTCCCGTATATAGGAGCGGATAGCTTCCGACAGGCTTATCTGGATGTCGGCATGGGCGAACGGGTCCCTCTCGCGGGAAGCCAGGCGCTCCTGGAGCGCCCGCCGGAACAGGGAATCCCGGGGAACCCCCGGATAGACGCGCGCGAGGGAATCCAGCCGGCGGTTCATGCGGCTCAGATTAGGTACGCGGCGGATATGGCGGGTGGCCGTGAGGTCAAAGCTGAAGTCTCGTGCGCCCATCATGTTGGCGTCCATGCGGGCACGGAGCCGGCTGCTCTTTGAGCGGAGCGTCAGGCGCGGGGCGGGCCGTTCGCGGCTGGCGGGCTCTACGCGGAAGGTCTCCGTATTATCCTGCAGGGTGAGCCCCATGCCGTCGGAGTCTCTCATGCGAAGGCTCCCGAGCCTGAGGATACCCATCATCGAGGTAAGGTCCTTTCCTCCCTTGAGGATATCGGCCGAGTTCTGGGCCAGCAGCTGCAGCCGCCCGCCCCTGACGAACATATTCTTGAGGGAGGCGTCCAGGCTGTCGATATCGGCCTTCAGGGCCAGCACACGCGCTCCCTTCCGAAGGTTGCGGTCTATCTCGTTGGCCTTGGTCTGGAGGTTCAGGGTAAAGAGGGGGATGCGGGCCTCCAGACTGTCCTGCGCATTGCGAATGTCCAGGTCCCGCGCCTCGACATCGGCATTCAGGGACGCCTGGCCGATGGTTGTCATGCGAAGCTGGGAAAGCCGGGCGCGGCCGTCCAGCCGGGCGGCGAGCGTTCCGGTTCCGCTGTATCCGAGGTCTCCGGCAAAGACGCGGGCGAGGGAGTCCACGCGGGCGTCGAGCTTTCCTTTAAGGGTGATGAGCGGGTCTTTCCCCAGGGCGTCCTTCACGCTGGCCGTGGCGCTGAACTTTGCGCCCCACACGTCTACGAGCAGTTTCTCGAGGTTGACGCTGACGTCGGGCCTGTGCCCCTGTCCGTACTGTCCCTGTGCCCGGGCGCTGAGGCTGGCCAGGATGTCATGGGTGGGCAGTTCCTTCAGGGCGGGAACGTTGTCCTGGAATTCCCGCGCCATCTCTCCGAGCGGGCAGTCTTTGATGCCGGCCTGGAGGTCTACGTCCAGAATGCCGTCCTTATGCTTGAAAACAGTTCCCTTTCCGGAGAGGTTCAGGGCCGATACGCTGAGGTTGAGGCTGCTCAGGAGCACCTCCAGTTCCCCTTTCCCGTGCGGGGGAAGGTCTGCCCGGACATCCAGGTGGATGGGAAGCCGCATGCGGCCGTATTCGCTGGTGCGGAGGCTGGCCTCGGCGCTGGCGTCCAGGACGAACGCGTGCTCGTCCACGCTGCCGCGAAGGCTGTGCAGCCGCAGGGACAGGGTGTCGGAGGGAAGGCGTCCCGATATCCGCAGCGAATCAATGGCGAGCTGCGCCTCGGAGCGGTGCATGCGGGCCGATTCCACCCGCCCGTTCAGCTCCATCCGGCGCATGGAGAACATGCCGTGGAGGGTGTCGGCGGGGTTGGTGAAGATGATGAGGGGACGGTCGGTGAAGGCAATGCGGTCCAGGATGATGTCCGGCAGCGCCTTGTTCCCCTCCTTCTTCACGGCGGTATCTGCGGGGGCCTTGCCGCCCATGGCCGGAAGGATGTTCCAGTTGGCGGCGGTGGAGTCAAAGTAATGGGCGAAGATGCGGGGGCGGGAGAGTTCCAGCTTGTGCACGTGGACGACCTTGCGCCCCAGAAGGGCCATGTAGTCTACCGCCATGGTCAGTTCCCGGAAAGCGGCCAGGGTGTCGGTGCCTTCTTTCCCGTTTCCGGCCCTGAGAAGGCTGAAGCGGCGGTTCCCCGGCTCCGCGTAGAGGCTGTCGTACCGGGCATACCGGCTGTGCGGGTATGTGACGGAGAAATCCCGGATGTCCAGGTTCAGGTACGGGAAGCTCTTGATGACGTGGGCCCTCACCTCGCGGAAGTTCACGTCCGCGTCTACATAGTCCTTCGCCACCTGGTTCACAATCCTTGTGAGCACCTGGGGACGCAGCAGGACCTGGAGGGTGACAAGCAGTACCAGCACCAGGGCGAGGATGCCGATGACGGTATTGCGTATGACCTTGCCCGCCTTCATGGCTTAGAAGACGTAATCTTTCACGTCCTGGGCCGTGACGGGATTGCCGCCCAGGATGAGGAGGCGCTCCACCACGTTTCTGAGTTCGCGGATGTTGCCCGGCCAGGAGTGCTCCTGGAGCAGCTGCAGGGCTTCGTCGGAGAACAGGGTGACGGGCTTTCCGCTCTCGCTGCTGATTTTCTCGGCAAAGTATTCCACCAGGATGGGAATGTCTTCCTTGCGGTCGTCGAGGGGAGGTACCCGGAGCACGATGACGCTGAGCCGGTGGTACAGGTCTTCGCGGAAGTTGCCCTTGGCAATCTCTTCCTGGAGGTTCTTGTTGGTGGCGGCGATCACGCGCACGTCCACGGTAATTTCCTTGTCTCCGCCCACGGGGGTGAGCTTTTTCTCCTGCAGCACGCGCAGCACCTTGGCCTGGGCCGGGAGCGACATGTCTCCAATCTCGTCCAGGAAGATGGTGCCGCCATCGGCCTGCTCAAATTTGCCCTTGTGGTCCCGGATGGCCGATGTGAAGGAGCCTTTCTTGTGTCCGAAGAGTTCGCTGTCAATGAGTTCCGAGGGAATGGCGGCACAGTTGACCTCCACGAAGGGCATCATGGAGCGGCCGCTGAGCTGGTAGATGCCCTGGGCCACCAGTTCCTTGCCCGAGCCGTTGGGGCCGGTGATGAGGACGCTGGCCTGGGTGGGCGCCACCTTGCCGATCATTTCCTTGAGGTGGGCGATGGATATGGACTCGCCGATCATCTCGTTGCCGTAAATCTTCTTCTTGAGGATCTTGGTCTCCTTGACGAGGGTGGCCTTGTCAGTGGCGTTCTTCAGGGTGATGAGGATGCGGTTGAGGTCCAGCGGCTTCTCGATGAAGTCGAAGGCGCCTTTCTTGATGCATTCCACTGCGATGTTGATGTCGGCATGGCCCGACACCATGACAACGGGCGACTCGATGCCTTCCTCGATGATTTTCCCCAGCAACTCGATGCCGTCCATTTCGGGCATCTTGATGTCGCAGAAAATGGCGTCGTACTTTTCCTTCTGGGCCTTCTGCAGGCCTTCCAGGCCGTTTTCGGCCAGTTCTACCTGGTAATTTTCCATTTCCAGGATTTCCTTGAGGGAGTAACGGATGGCGCGCTCGTCGTCTACTATCAGAACTTTCATGACATATAACTTTATTATGCAAATATCGCAAAAATAATCTATATTTGTATGCTTAACATAACCTTTCTATGAGCATCCCGGACATCATCATTGCCGTAGACGGCTATTCCTCCACCGGCAAAAGCACTTTTGCCAAACTGGTGGCGTCAGAGTTCGCTTTCCTGTACCTTGACAGCGGCGCCATGTATCGTGGCGTTACGCTGGCCGGCCTCGAAGCCGGCGTCATCGGGGACGGGAAAATTGACGAGGCCGGGACGGTACGGGTGATGGAACCGCTGGACCTCCACTTCCGCCGGGTAGACGGCGCCACGCAGCTTTTCCTCGGAGACCGCTGCATAGAAAAGGAAATCCGCGGCTGGGAAGTGTCCCAGTACGTGAGTCCCGTCAGCGCCGTGCCTGCCATCCGCCACTGGGTCGATGACAAGTTGCACGCCTTTGCCGCCGGCGGCCGTGTCATCATGGACGGCCGGGACATCGGCACCACCGTTTTCCCCGATGCCCAGCTCAAGATTTTCATGACGGCCGATGAAGGCGTACGCGCCCGCCGGCGTTATGACGAACTGGTTCTCAAGGGGGAGAAGACCACCCTGGAAGAGGTGGCCGCCAACCTCCGGGACCGCGACTACCGGGATTCCCATCGGCCCAACTCTCCGCTGCGTCAGGCGGAGGACGCCTACGTCCTGGACAACACCCACATGACCCTCCACGAGGAAGTGGTCTGGATTCTGGGTCTTCTGCAGGGAAAATTCAATATTCTGGATAGCCCGGGCCTGTCATGCTGAGAGTAGAGATAGACCCCGGCTCCGGTTTTTGCGGAGGAGTCATCCGCGCCATAACGCAGGCCGAACAATATCTTTCCGAAGGATACGCACTTTATTCGCTGGGCGCCATCGTGCACAACGAGGCAGAGCTTTCACGTCTCAGGGAAAGGGGACTCATTACCGTCAATTCCCTGTCGGAAGTTCCGGAAGGGGAGACCGTCCTCATCCGGGCCCATGGGGAGCCGCCCGCAACCTACCGGGAGGCGCAGGCGCGCCAGCTCGCCATCATCGACTGTTCCTGTCCCGTGGTGCTGCAGCTGCAGCGAAGGATCCGCGAGGCCTACGCCCGCCTCCATGAGGACGGGTCCTGCGGGCAAATCATCATTTTCGGGCGTGTGGGCCATGCCGAGGTTCTGGGGCTGTTGGGACAGGTGGACGGAGATGCGCTGGTGATTGAGAACATGCTCATGCTGGAAGAGGCCCTGCACGCAGGAAAAATTGACCTTTCGCAGCCCATCGAAATCTTTTCCCAGACCACCAAGAGCCCGGCCGAGTATGCCAGCATCTGTGAAATGCTCACGGAGCGGGGTGCCCGGCTCACCGTACACGATACCATCTGCGCCCAGGTGGCCACCCGCCACGAGCGCCTGGCTTTTTTTGCCGCTTCGCACGATGTCATCCTGTTTGTGTCGGGCCGTTCCTCCTCCAACGGCAAGGTTCTCAGCGACCTCTGCCGCCGGGTGAATCCGCACACGTACTTCATCGGCGGGGCGGGGGACATCAGGCCCCACTGGTTCACCGGGGGGCAGAGTGTGGGCGTATGCGGGGCCACCTCCACGCCCAAGTGGCTGCTGGAAGAAGTGGCCTCGACTGTTAGAAACTTACAACTATAAATCAATATGGCAGAATTCAAATATGCACCTATGTTTCAGCTTGGTGAGGACACCACTGAATACTACAAGATTCCGGGATCGGAGAAACTGGTGAAGACAACCACCTGTGGAGATAAAACCCTCCTGGAAGTGTCTCCGGAGGCCCTTACGCTGGTGGCCCAGCAGTCTTTCCACGACTGTCAGTTCATGCTGCGCCGCGCCCACAACGAGCAGGTGGCCGCTATCCTGAAGGACCCCGAGGCTTCCGACAACGACAAATATGTGGCCCTGCAGTTCCTGCGCAATGCAGAGACGGCCGTGAAGGGCGTCCTTCCCTTCTGCCAGGATACGGGTACCGCCATCATCCATGGCGAGAAAGGCCAGCATGTCTGGACCGACTTCGAGGATGAAGAGGCCCTGAGCCTGGGTGTGTTCAACTGCTACACCAAGGAGAATCTCCGCTACAGCCAGAACGCTCCGCTGGATATGTACAATGAGGTGAATACCAAGTGCAACCTCCCGGCCCAGATTGATATCGAAGCCACACGCGGCAGCGAATACCGCTTCATTATGGTAGCCAAGGGCGGCGGCAGCGCCAACAAGACCTACTTCTACCCCATGACCAAGGCTACCATCCAGAACGAAGGAACCCTCATTCCCTTCCTGGTGGAGAAGATGAAGTCCCTGGGTACGGCAGCCTGCCCGCCCTACCACATTGCCTTTGTCATCGGCGGAACATCGGCCGAGAAAAACCTCCTTACGGTCAAGCTCGCCAGCATCAAGTTCTACGACAACCTGCCCACCACCGGTGATGAGACCGGCCGTGCTTTCCGTGACATCGACCTGGAGGAGAAGCTCCTGAAGGAGGCGCAGAAGATTGGCCTGGGCGCCCAGTTCGGCGGCAAGTACCTGGCCCACGACATTCGCGTGGTGCGTCTGCCCCGTCACGGTGCCAGCTGCCCCATCGGCATGGGCGTGAGCTGCAGCGCAGACCGCAACATCAAGTCCAAGATCAACGCCGACGGCGTGTGGATTGAGAAGATGGATGCCAATCCCTCCGAGCTCATTCCGGCCGAGTATAGCCGTCCCGGCGAAGGCCCCAAGGGCATCGAGATAGATCTGGACAAGGGCATTGACGCCGTCCGTGCAGAACTCACCAAGTATACCGTGGGTACGCGCGTGAACCTGAAGGGTACCATCATCGTGGCCCGTGACATTGCCCACGCCAAGCTCAAGGCCCGCCTGGATGCCGGTGAGGAGATGCCGGACTACTTCAAGAACCATCCCATCCTGTATGCCGGCCCTGCCAAGACGCCCGCCGGATACCCCTGTGGCTCCATGGGCCCCACCACGGCCAACCGCATGGACCCGTACGTGGATGAGTTCCAGGATCACGGCGCATCCCTGGTGATGATTGCCAAGGGAAACCGTTCCAAGGTGGTCACCGACGCCTGCGAGAAGCACGGCGGCTTCTATCTGGGTACCATCGGCGGTGTCGCGGCCGTCCTTTCCCAGAGCAGCATCCGCAGCATCGAATGCGTGGAATATCCCGAACTGGGCATGGAAGCCATCTGGAAGATCACCGTCGAGGACTTCCCGGCCTTCATCCTGGTAGACGACAAGGGCAACGACTTCTTCAAGTCCATCGGCCTGTAATCTCGCTAGCCAGCCAACTCGCTGGCTATTAACTTTTTAGGTTTTTCTCTTTAGGCGGTTCGGCCTAAAGAGAAAAACCTAAAACATTAATAACTAATTATTTAGGCCGAGTGCGAAAAACTAGCACGAAGTCATGTATCCTTTCACCAGCTTCCATTTGCCGGCTTCGAAGTCGGAGGCCTTGTACAGAAGGTTGAGCATACCCTCGTCGTAGAAGCGGAGGCCGGCGGTGTCGGAGTCAATTTGCAGGAAGTTCACGCAGCCTTCCATTTCGCGCGCCACTTCTTCAAAGAACGGGAAGCCCAGGAGTTTGGTGCAGTCTTCGTTGTCCGGGCACGCCTCGAAGGTCATCCGGAGGGCGGGCTGGGTGAGCGGCTCGTCGTTGTCGTCTACCAGCTGTGCGGCGCGGAAGGTCTCGAAGTTGATGGTCTTGGTGTACTTCACCACCACCTGCTTGCGGTCCCACAGGCCGATGCCATTGTGCCAGGGGCTGTCGTAGCCCAGGTATTCGTCCAGGCCTGCGAAGATGTAGAACATGCCGTGGTGCGGCAGTTTTCCTTCCGGGTCAAAGGGGGCGATGTCTTCGCAGTCTATCTGGCACACGAATGTGAGGGGATAGTCGAAGGTTTCGCCGTCTTCCTCGGCCACGGCCGTAGGGTATTCCATGTCGGCGGGCATGTCGGGGTCTCCCCACCATTTGGAGGAGCAGAAAAGCTCGTTTTCAGTTGCTTCCAGATTAATCTTGATAGCCATAGCATATATAGTTTAGAAGTCCATGAGGTCTGCGCCGAAGTGGAAGTACCCGGAGGTGATAATGCCGGCGGTGAGCGTGACGCCCAGCGCGACCACTACCATGAGCCAGAGCACGAAGATAACCAGGCCGGGCTTCCAGGAGGGCGATTTGAAGTTGAAAATCATCTGGATGCCGCCATACAGGATGCCCACGAAGGGGAGCAGGACGGCAGCGCCGGTGAGGGCAATCACCCAGGGCTGGGACAGGTAGTCGGCCAGCATGGGAAGTTCCTCCACAATTTCATCGGCCATCATCTGCCAGGTGAGGCCGACGGTCTGGAGACCGTTGAAGCTGAAGATGGAGATGGAGGCAAGGCCGGATGTGCCGATGATAAGGAGCACGATACCGACTGCGATCATGATGAAACGGCCAAACTTACGGAAGAAGTCGGAGTTCCCCACTTCGCGGGCCGTCTGGCCAATCTCCTCGATCCCGGCCTGGATGTTGCGGCTGATTTCGTCGGCCGTGACGCTTGTCCCGCGCATGGACCAGCGTTCCTGTGCCGTGCGGGCGGCGGGCATGCAGACCCACAGGATGCAGTAGATGAAGGGGAAGGTGATGACAAAGGCGCCGCGGGCCGATGGAATCGTGAGGCCCAGGACGCTGAGTACCACAAAGGCGAGGCGGAAGATGACGACATCGACCTGGAGGTAGGCGGCAAGGCCTGCGCACACGCCTCCGAGGCGCTTGTTCTCCAGGTCCCGGTAAAGGTGCCGGGGGTTCTCTCCGGGCTGCGCTTCCTGGGAGCCGGGGTCATCGGCCTCGATCCTTTCCGGCCGGCCGATGACGTGGATGACGTGCTGCACGTGGGGGAGCGTGACTACGCCGGTGCGGCCGCACTGGTCCAGGAGAAGCTCGGCCACCCGCTCCTCGATGCCTTCCATGATTTCCTTGCCGCCATCCTGGGAGAGATAGTGCTTTTCCAGGGCGCCAATATACTCCTGCAGGGATGCAGAAGCGTCTTTTTCCAGCGTAAAGGCGTAGCCGCCCACACTGAACTGTTCGGTTTGTTTCATAGGTTACTTCTTTAAGGTTTCAATGCTGTTTCCCAGTTCCTGCCAGGCGGCATCCATCTCGGCGAGCTGTTCCCGGCCCTTGGCGGTGATGACGTAGTATTTACGGGGTGGTCCCTGGGTAGACTCCTCCCAGCGGTAGCTCAGGAGTCCCTGGTTCTTCTGCCGGATGAGCAGGGGATACAGGGTACCTTCCACCACCAGCATATTGGCGGCCTTGAGCTCTTCCAGGATGCTGGAAGCATAGGCTTCCTTGCGGCTGAGAATGAGGAGGATGCAGTATTCCAGCACGCCTTTGCGCATTTGCGAGCGGACGTTTTCGCTGTTGCTTTCCATATTTTATCGGGTATAGGTGGTGAAACGGGACATGTTGGCCGGGGTGGGCGGGATGCCGCGCATGGCGCACTTCTTGGCGGACGTATCGGCCAGGGGAATGGCAATCCAGAGGATAATGTACACCCAGAAACCGGCACTGCCGAAGATAAGGGCCAGAAGGAACACGATGCGGACCAGCGTTACGTCTACATCCAGGTGCAGCGCCAGGCCGGAGCAGACGCCTGCAATTTTCTGATCGTCAGGATCCCGGAACAGCTTCTTTTCTGCTGCAGGGGAAGGGCCTTGCGAGGCGGAGGCGTTTTCATCGGCCCCGTCGGGCATTCCGAGCATGGCGGCCACGCGCTCCACGTTGGACAGCGTGACAACCCTTCCCGCCGCACCCGTCTCTTCATAAAAGAGCTCGGCGATGCGGCCCTCCATCTCCTCCATCACTTCCTCCTTCTGGCTCTCCGTGACGGTAAGACGGGCCTTATAGTGCTCCAGGTAGCTTGTGAGACGGTTGTAAGCGTCTTCCTCCAGCGTGAAGCTGCGCCCTGCCAGCGAAACATTGATAACTTTCTTCATCTTGCAAAGTATTTTTCGATGCAAAGATATAAATTTTTCTTGGTACTTTGCAATACAAGGTAGTAAAAAATTGCGATATCTTGTTAAATTACTGTCTATAAACGTTTTAAGTTTTTCTCTTTAGGCCGATCAGCCGAAAGAGAAAAACTTAAAACATTGGCGCTGAGCCGATTAGGCGGGGTGCGCGATTATTTCAGGAGGGCGTGGCTGGCGGTCATGGCCTTGGGATCCAGGGCTTCGTCCAGCTTTTCCTGGGTCATGAGGCCGTGCTCCAGCACCAGGTCGTAGACGCTGCGGCCGGTTTCCAGGGCTTCCTTGGCCACCTTGGTGGAATTCTTGTAGCCGATGTACGGGTTCAGGGCCGTGACAATGCCAATAGAGTGCTTCACCATCTCGTAGCAGTGGTCTGCATTGACGGTGATGCCCTCGATGCACTTGGTGCGAAGGGTGTTCATGGCATTGATGAGCCAGGTCTGGCTTTCCAGGATGCACTGGGCAATCACGGGCTCCATCACGTTGAGCTGCAGCTGGCCGGCCTCGGCGGCGAAGCACACGGCGGTGTCGTTGCCGATGACCTTGAAGCACACCTGGTTGGTCACTTCGGGAATGACCGGGTTCACCTTGCCGGGCATGATGGAGGAACCGGGTGCCATGGCGGGGAGGTTAATCTCGTGCAGGCCGCAGCGGGGACCGGAAGCCATCAGTCGAAGGTCGTTGCAAATCTTGGAAAGCTTCACGGCCAGACGCTTGAGGGCGGCCGAGTAGCTTACGTAGGCGCCGGTATCGGGCGTTGCCTCCACCAGGTCGGGGGCCTTCTCGAAGGTGTCTCCGGAGAACTCGCTCATGCGGCGGGTGCAGAGCTCGGCAAAGCCGGGGACGGCATTGAGGCCTGTGCCGATGGCGGTACCTCCCATGTTGATCTCCTTCAGGAGAACGGCGTTGCGGTTGAGGTTGGCGATTTCTTCTTCCAAGTTGTTGGCAAAGGCGTTGAACTCCTGGCCGGAGGTCATGGGCACGGCATCCTGCAACTGGGTGCGTCCCATCTTGATGATGTCCTTGAATTCCTCACCTTTGGCGCGGAAGGCTGCGATGAGCTCGTTCAGGGCCGTTTCCAGGTGACGGTTCATGCGGAAGAACGTGTAACGGAAGGCCGTAGGATAGGCGTCGTTGGTACTCTGGGCGCAGTTGACGTGGTCGTTGGGGGAGCAGTACTGGTACTCGCCCTTCTTGTGACCCATCAGCTCCAGGGCGCGGTTGGCGATAACCTCGTTGGCGTTCATGTTCACGGAGGTGCCGGCGCCGCCCTGCATCATATCCACGGGGAACTGGTCCCACAGCTTGCCGCCCACAATTTCCTTGCAGGCCGCAATGATAGCCTCGCCGATTTCCTTGGGGAGCACGCCCAGCTCGGTGTTGGCAGCCGCTGCGGCCATCTTCACATAGGCCATGGCAATGATGTACTCCGGGTAGTCGTACATATGTGTGGTGGAAATCTTGTAATTGTTGATGGCGCGCTGGGTCTGTACACCATAGTAGGCATCGGCAGGAACCTGAAGTTCTCCAATAAGGTCGCTCTCGACCCTGAATTTTTGTTCTGACATAGTTACAGGTTAATGGAATTGTGTATCTACAAAGATATCAATTATAAACGGCATTTCCAACAGGACAGTCCTACGGCGTGGCCTCCGAAAAAAGCCCGCAGGGCTTTTTCCAGCCCCTCCCCCGAGGGGAGGGGTTTGGGGTAGGGGTAACGTAAGGAAGCGGGCAGCTCCGCTGCCCTGCAGTTCAACAAAAAAGCCCCTTTTTGAAGGGGCCTTTTCGTTGAACTGCAGCGATTCGAACGCTGACTGAGGGAACCAAAATCCCTAGTGCTACCATTACACCACAGTTCAATACCGGGCTGCAAAGATACGATTATTTTTTAATCAGAACAAGGTAGGATGATTTTCTTCCAGTTCTGAGAGAATCTTGGACATGATGGCTTCGCGGAACAGGGCGCTTTTGGCGTGTACCTTGAAGCGGGTGCAGTACTCGTTGATGGCCGCAAGCTCGCTGTCGTTGAAATACAGCACATGGCGGTTCTTTCTTAGAAGGAGCGCTTTCTGCTTTTCCAGGTAGGCAGGGTCTACCCCGGGAATGGTCTTTTTCTTACGGGCCATGGCTTATAATTTTACGTACCGGTGCCGGACCATGCCTTGACGGTCCAGCTGCAGCACAAATGGCATTCCGGAAAGGTCGAAGGTGTCCAGCATGAGGCGGGCTTCTTCAGGATAGTCGGTGAACAGGGCATCCATGTCCACCACCAGGACTTTCACGCGGCGGTCCTTTTTTACCAGGGCATCCACGGCCTCCAGGGTCTCGCGGCAGTAAGGACAGTCCCCGGTATAGAAGAGGATGTAGGCGGGATTGCCCTTGAGCCGCCGAAGCGGGAACACGCCTTCCTTGCTGCCTTTCCGGAAAAGGCAGGGCTTGCGGCGCAGCGTGCCGTGTACGGCAAGGTCAGGAACTACCGAACCGGCCGGTGTGCGGGTGGTGAGGTCTTCGAGCATTTCTCCCAGTGAAACTACCTGTGCCTTGTCTTCGTCGGTGTTCCATACCTCCGGAAGCGCCTTGATGTATCTGTCAATGAAAGGTTTGCAGGCGTCCTTGTAGACCTCCTCCTTTCGGGAGGAAAGATAGTAAAGGAAGTCTCCGGCAATCTGCTTGAAGGAGTCCTGGTCTCCCTCCCCGAAGGTGCGGGCTGCCAGGTAATCGGCTACGTCCAGGATGTGGGAAACCTTCAGGGTGTCTCCGTATGCGCTGAAAAGCTGGCGGTAGCGTTCCATCTGAAGCGTTTCTCCATAGAGATACTTCCCCTTTGAGTACTGCTGGTTCAAAAGAATCCGAAGGGCGGGCGTGTCCAGACCCCGCCCCAGGATTTTGCCGGCGGGGGATACAAGGAACAGCCCCGGGGTTTTGAGAATGCCGTATTTTCGCTGCCAGTCGGAGCTGAGCGAAGGGTCCCACAGGTGGGTCACGCCTTCAAAACCTTCGCGCCAGGTTTTCCAGGCATCGGCATCCTGCCCCGTATAAATGGCATAGATATCCAGAGGATATTCGGCCTCTTCCACCAGCCTTTTCAGGCGGGCGGTTTCCAACTTGCAGGTAGAGCAGCCGGTATCGTAGAAATACAGCACGCTGTACCCGCCGGATGCCGGGACATCCACGGTGCTTCCGTCCGGAGCAAACAGGGTGAGCGAAGGAGCATCGGCCCCGATGAGCGAAGAACGGTTGAATTCCGCGAAGATGCGCGCGTTCATCAGGTCTTCCTCCGTTTTCATGGCTACGGCGCCGGAGAGGAACCATTTGTCTGCGATGTGCACGGCCACGGCGTCGTCTCCCATGATCTGGGAGCGGAGATAGTGGTCGTAGATTTTGATGGCTACGTACTGGCGAACAAGGGAATCCTGGCACGAGTCAATGAGATAGTCGCACTCTGCGCTCTGGACCGCGGCCGTTTCTCCGGCCAGCGCCGTGAAGTATTCTTCCAGCTTGGCCCCCAGTTCGGGATAGGGCTCCTGGGCGCGCAGGCTCCAGGTAACTACGCACAGCAGTGCGGCTGCAATCCACTTTTTCATAATTCTACGCCTTCAGGGATAAATGCCGAGTAGTCGCCTCCGTGCTTGAGGATGTCGCGTACGGCCGAGGAGGAAATGTGCGCGAATTCCTGCGCGGTGGGGATAATGATGGTCTCGATTTCCGGGGCCAGGCGGCGGTTTGCGTCGGAGATGGAACGCTCAGTCTCGAAGTCAATCATGTTGCGTACGCCGCGCACGATATGGCGGATGCCCAGCTCGCGGCAGGTGTCGATGGTGAGGTTGTCATACTGGATAATGCGCACGCCATCCATTCCGGATGTGGCCTGCCGGATGATGTCCACGCGCTTTTCCATGTCAAAGAAACCGCGTTTGTCCTGGTTGATGCCCACCGCGACCACCACTTCATCGAACATGGTGAGGGCGCGTCTGAGGATATTCAGATGCCCGGCCGTGAAAGGGTCGAAGGACCCGGGAAAGAGCGCAATACGTTTCATAGTTGCCAGTTGATGGGAGTTTTGCCCTCGGCGGCGAGGAGCTGGTTGGTCTTCGAAAAATGACGGCAGCCGAAGAAGGCCCCGCCCGCGAGGGGGGAGGGGTGGGCGGCCATGAGCACATGGTGCCGCGACGGGTCTATGAGCGAGGCTTTTGCCTTGGCGAAGTTGCCCCACAGGAGGAACACGATGCCGTTTTTGTTCTCCGACAGGTAACGGATGACGGCGTCGGTGAATTCCTGCCAGCCGATGTTACGGTGCGAGGCGGCTATCCCGGCCTCCACCGTCAGGAAGCTGTTGAGGAGGAGGACGCCCTGGCGGGCCCAGCCTTCCAGGTTGGGACGGCCGCTCATGCGGATGCCGAGATCCGTCTCTATTTCCTTATATATGTTGCGGAGTGAGGGCGGCATTTTTACGCCGTCGGGGACCGAAAAGGACAGGCCCATGGCTTCTCCGGGATTGTGATAGGGGTCCTGCCCCAGGATGACCACTTTCACCTGGTCCACGGGCGTGAGGTCGAAGGCACGGAAAATAAGGCTGCCGGGCGGATAGATAACCTTTCCGGCTGCCTTTTCCTGATGCAGAAAGCGCACCAGCCCTTCAAAGTACGGTTTCTCGAACTCCGGTGCCAGTGCGTCTTTCCAGGATGGTTCAATCTTGACGTCCATTGCCTAAAAGACGAAGTCGATCACGTCTGCGATCGTTTTCACATAGACAAAGATAAGACCTTTTATGTAAATATCCTTGATATCCTCCACATCTTTTCGGTTTTCCTCGGAAATGACGATGGTGTTGACGCCGGCGCGCTTAGCCGCCAGAATCTTCTCCTTGATGCCGCCCACGGGCAGCACGCGGCCGCGCAGGGTCATTTCTCCGGTCATGGCCACGCTGCTCTTGGGGGCCTGTCCGCGCAGGGCGCTTACCATGGCGGTGACCATGGTGATGCCGGCCGACGGGCCGTCCTTGGGCACGGCGCCCTCGGGCTCGTGGATGTGGATGTCTTTCTTCATGAAGGCCTCGGAGTCCATGGAAGCCAGCTCCGGGTGGGCCTTGATGTACTGCCATGCAATCTGGGCGCTTTCCTTCATCACGTCTCCCAGGTTTCCCGTCATGGAGAGGTTCCCCTTTCCGTCGCTCACCTGGCTTTCCACGAAGAGGACTTCGCCGCCCATCTCGGTCCAGGCCAGGCCTGTGACCACGCCCACGCCTTCATTTCCCTTGACATCGTCGTGGAAGGCCGTGGGAAGGCCCAGGTATTCCTTCAGGTGTTCGGGGCCGATGACGCGGGGGAACTCCTCGTTCAGCGCCATCTTCTTGGCGGTGACGCGGGCCACCTTGGCAATCTGCTTCTCCAGCGTACGCACACCGCTCTCGTGGGTGTACTCATCCACGATATGCTGCAGGGCTTCGTCGGTGAGCGAAAGTTCATCGGCCTTGAGCCCGTGCTCGGTGAGCTGCTTGGGAACCAGGTACTTATGGGCGATCTGGAGTTTTTCCTCGGCCAGATATCCGCTTACGTTGATCATTTCCATACGGTCCTTCAGGGCCGGCTGGATGCTGCCAATCCCGTTGGCGGTGGTGATGAACAGGACGTTCGAGAGGTCGTAGTCCACGTCCAGGTAGTTGTCATGGAAGGTGCTGTTCTGCTCCGGGTCCAGGGCTTCGAGAAGCGCGCTGGAAGGGTCTCCCTTGAAGTCCGAGGCCAGTTTGTCAATCTCGTCCAGCACGATGACGGGGTTGGAGGTGCCGGCACGCTGGATGCCGCTTATGATGCGGCCCGGGAGGGCGCCCACGTAGGTCTTGCGGTGGCCGCGGATCTCGGCTTCGTCGTGCATGCCGCCCAGGGAAATGCGGATGTATTTGCGGCCGAGGGCGCGTGCGATGGACTTGCCGAGGGATGTCTTGCCCACTCCGGGAGGGCCCCACAGGCACAGGATGGGGGAGCGCATGTTGCCCTTGAGCTTGAGGACGGCCAGGTACTCGATGATACGGTCCTTGACGGTGTCCAGGCCAAAGTGGTCCTCGTCCAGCACTTCCTGTGCATGGGTGAGGTCCAGGTTGTCGTCGGACATCTCTCCCCAGGGCAGGTCCAGCATGAACTGAAGATAGGTGAGCTGGATGCTGTAGTCGGGCGAGGTAGGATTGTATTTCTCCAGTTTGGCCATCTCCTTGTCAAAGATGGCACGCACTTCCTTGGACCACTTTTTCTCATCGGCCCGGCGGCGCATCTTCTCGAACTCCTCTCCTTCGTCCATGCCCAGTTCCTCCTGGATGGTACGCAGCTGGTTGTTCAGGTAGTACTCCCTCTGCTGCTGGTCAATGTCGGTCTTGACCTTCTGGTTAATCTCCTGCTTGATCTTGAGCAGCTGGGTCTGGGTGTCCAGCACCATGAGAAGGGCCATGCCGCGCTCGTGGATATCGGTAATACTCAGGAGGTTTGTCCTTTCCTGGAAGTTCTCCACCTCGATGGTGGTTGCAATGAAGTTGACCAGGAAGTGGAAGTTGTCAATGCTGGTGAGGGCGCCGATGGCTTCCTTCGGGGCGAAGGAGGACGACTTCACGATGAGGGCGGCCTTCTCCTTGAGGGAGTCTCCGAGGACGCGCAGCTCGCGCTCGTCGACACCAGCCGGGAGCGTCTCTTCCAGGATGTTGACGCGGGCGGTGATGTAAGGGTCGTAGCTCACCACCGTGTTCAGTTCGGCCAGGGCCGATCCCTGCAGGATGGCTGTGACAGTGCCGTCGGGCATTTCCAGCGTCTTAATGAGCTTGCAGACAGTGCCATATCGGCAGAGATCTTCCTCTACGGGATCTTCCACCGACACGTCTATCTGGGGAATGGCAACCAGCCAGCCGCTGCCTTCCTCTACGTCCGAGACCAGCTTGATGGATTTCTCGCGGCCCACAGTGATGGGAAAGACGGTTCCGGGGAACATGACAGCGTTGCGGAGAGTCAGTACCGGAAGTACCTCGGGGAGCTGCGAAGTGTCCACTTTCATCGCGGCAGCTTCACCGATAACCGGCATTATATTTACTTCTACGCCCGCGGGGGCGGAATATTCGGGATATTGCTTCATAATCACTGACATTTTGTCATATTAATGGTACACAATGCACCGGTGGGCTATATCGTCAATCTTTGTGCCACGCTTCAGAATTGACAAAATTTCATCCTAACATTTTGAAATCTGAAAAATTAAGTCTAATTTTGCGCAGTTTTTCTGATAAAAACTAAACATAAAAACTATAAAAACATGACTAAGGCAGAAATCGTAAACGAAGTAGCTAAGACAACTGGCATTGAAAAGACCCAGGTGCTGTCCGTAATTGAAGAATTCACTAACGTTGTTAAGGGTTCCATTATCGCTGGTGAGCCTGTTTATATGCGTGGTTTTGGTAGCTTTATCATCAAGCACCGCGCTCAGAAGGCTGCCCGCAACATCACCCGCAAGACCACCATGGTGATTCCGGCTCACAACATCCCCGCTTTCAAGCCCGCCAAGAGCTTCGTGAACGCCGTAAAGGAAAAATAATTAATCTATAAACCATTTTAGCTATGTGCCCTAGCGGTAAAAAAAGAAAGAGACATAAGATGGCGACGCACAAGCGTAAGAAGCGCTTGCGCAAGAACCGCCACAAGAAGAAGTAAGTCTTCTTAAGTGAAAAAGGGCCTCACGGAGCGATTCGCGAGCCCTTCCTTTTATTATTACTACCATAATTTCCACATGGAGTCTGAGAAACCGGACAAGGATCTGATTGTTGACGTTACGTCAACGGAGGTACATATCGCCCTGATGGAAAATCATCGGCTGATAGAGTACAACACGGAGTCCAGCACTGGGAACAAGTTCACCGTGGGAGACGTTCACCTGGGTAAGGTGAAAAAGATTCTCCCGAACCTCAATGCTGCCTTTGTGGACATCGGCGACAAGAAGGAAGCCTTCATCCATTACCTGGACCTGGGACTCTATTTTCCCGCTTTCGACCAGTTCGTGCGGGAATCCAACTCCAACACCAATCTTAAGGACCTGTACTCCAGGATCAAGATTGGCACCGCCCTCCCCAAGGAAGGCCGGATTGAAGAGTTCCTCCGTCCCGGACAGATGATCGTGGCTCAGATTGTCAAAGAGCCCATCTCCACCAAGGGATCGCGACTGACTGCGGAAATTTCACTGGCAGGACGTAATATCGTACTTCTCCCCTTCGCAGAGAAAGTGTCCATCTCCCAGAAGATTGGCTCGAAGGAAGAGAAACGTAGACTCGAGACACTGGTGAGGAGCATTCTTCCCAAGAATTACGGAGCCATCATACGCACTGCGGCGGAAGGCAAGAATGCCGCTACGCTGGTAGCCGAGACGGAATCCCTGATTGAGAAATGGGAAAGCTCCTGGAAAAAGATTGCCTCTAACAAGAATGTCCAGCTGCTCTTTACGGAATACAGCAAAACGACTACCGTGTTGAGGGACCTCCTCAACGACTCGTTCTCCAACATCTGGATCAATGACGAACGGGTGGCCGAAGAAGCCCGGAAGTACGTTTCCCTGATAGCTCCGGAACAGGAAAAGATTGTCCATCTCTACGAAGGAAAGCAGCCCATCTACGATCACTTCGAGGTTACTCGTCAGATCAAGGGCTCCTTCGGAAAGGTGGTTCCCATGCGGCAGGGCGCCTATCTGGTAATCGAGACCACCGAAGCGCTGAATGTGATAGACGTTAACAGCGGCATCCGTACCAAAACCGCCGACCAGGAGGAAAACTCCTTCGAGGTGAACAAGATTGCCGCAGAAGAGATTGCACGGCAGCTGCGGCTCCGCGATATGGGCGGCATCGTGATTGTGGACTTCATCGACATGGAATCCAACGAGCACAAGAATGCCCTCCACAAGTATATGCAGGAGCTCATGGAGGCCGACAGGGCCAAGCACAACGTGCTGCCGCTAACCAAGTTCGGGCTCATGCAGATTACCCGTCAGCGCATACGGCCCGTAACAGAGATCAACACGTCGGAACAATGCCCCGTGTGCCATGGCACCGGAAAAATCCATTCCAGCGCTGTCATCGATGAGGAAATCGAGCGCAAGATTGCATTCTATTCCATCGAAAAAAGTGTCCGCAGCATCACGCTGAAAACCAGTCCCATCCTGGGAGCCTACCTCAAGCGAGGTCTGTTCAACTCCTACGTGGCCAAGTGGCGGAAACGCTACAAGATCAAGTTAGAACTGGTTGAAGATACGGACTTTACCGTTCTCCAGAATGAAATGTTCAATGAAAAAGGGGACAAGCTCGAGTAGCTTGCCCTTTTTTTATCGGATGACGAGCCGATGGATGCGGCGCGGCACGGATACCAGAATCTCGTAGGGGATGGTGCCGAGGATGCCGGCAAGCTCGCTCACGGTGGGGTCTTCGCCGAAGACGGTGACCGTGTCTCCGGGGGCGGCGGGGATGCCCGTAACGTCAATCATGCACATGTCCATGCAGATATTGCCGATGGTGGGAGCGCGGTGGCCGTTCACGCTGAAGGAGGCTGCACCCCGTCCCAGGTGGCGGTCGATACCATCGGCATAACCCACCGGGATGGTAGCGATGACGGTGCCTTCCTTCGCATGGCCCCATCGGCCATAACCGACCGTCTCTCCCGGCCCCAGTTTCTTAATCTGCAGGATCTTGCACTTGAGCGAGGCGACGGGCGCCAGGCGCTTTTCGGGCAGGGCGCTGATGCCGTAGATGCCAATTCCCAGGCGTACCATGTCAAACTGGTACTGGGGGAACCGCTCAATTCCGGCGCTGTTGAGGATGTGGCGCATGGGCATGTAGCCAATGCCGTCGGCGATATAGGCGGCGTTGTCGCGGAACATGTGGATCTGGCCCAGGGTGAATTCGTCTTCCGAGGGGTCTTCGGCCACGCACAGGTGGGAAAAACACGCCTTGACCTTCACCTCCGGGGTAACCTTGAGGTATTCCACCAGCTCCGGCAGTTCCTCGGTCATGAAGCCCAGCCGGTGCATGCCGGTGTCCAGCTTGATGTGGACAGGATAGTCTTTGAGTCCTTTTTCCCGCAATACTTCCACCAGCTTTTTGAGCGAGTAGAGGTTGGGAATGCTGGGTTCCATGCGCGTCTGAACAATCTCCGGGAAGAAGTCGGTTCCGGCGGTGAGGACGAGGATGGGGAGCGAAATGCCGTTACGGCGCAGCTCCAGGCCCTCCACAGGGTAGGCGACGGCCAGGTAATCGGCCCCGGCCCGCTGCATCATGGACGCAAATTCCACGGCACCGTGGCCATAGGCGTTTGCCTTGACCAGCACCAGCAGTTTGGTTTTGGGATCCAGGAGGGTACGGAAATACCGGTAGTTCTCTACCGTGGCCCCCAGGTTTAGCTCCAGACGGGAAAAATCATCCTCTATTTTACGCACGTAATCCATTTTCAGAATACAAAATTAACACTTCCTGCTGACATTTCGTCATAAAAAATGTATTTTTGTGCGGCGGTCCGTTATTTGATGGACTTTCGAAAAAACATTATATGACTATGTCCTCTTCTCTTATTTGGATGATCATGATTGCGGTGATGGTGGGCAGTATGCTCATCCAGGGTATGTTACAGCGCCGCTTTGAAAAATATTCAGAAGTCCCTACCAGCCTTACGGGAGCAGAAGTTGCCTCCCGCATGTTGCAGGCGCACGGTATCCGGGACGTGAAAATCGTCTCCATTCCCGGTAAGCTCACGGACCACTATGACCCCACCACCAAGACGGTGAACCTGAGCGAAAACGTCTACTACGGGCGTTCGGTCGCCGCTGCCGCCGTCGCCGCCCATGAGTGCGGCCACGTGGTGCAGCACGCCACCGGCTATGCCTGGCTCACCATGCGCTCGGCCCTGGTTCCCGTGGTGTCCTTCTCCAATAACATCGTGTCCTGGGTGCTGCTGGCGGGAGTGCTCCTTATCAACATCTTCCCGTCCCTTATCTGGATTGGCATCGGCCTGTTCGCCCTTACCACCCTGTTCAGTTTTGTGACCCTTCCCGTGGAAATCAACGCCAGCGCCCGTGCCGTGAACTGGCTCGAGAGCGCCGGCGTCGTGAGCTATGAGACCAAGCCCATGGCCGTGGATGCCCTCCGCTGGGCCGCCTACACCTACGTCATCGCTGCCATCGGCTCGCTGGCCACCCTCCTCTACTACATCTCCATCGCGCAGGGCCGTCGTCGATAATGTTTTCCGCGAATCTCTGCAAGTGGCTCATTATCAGCACTATAAAAAATTCTCTTTAGGCCGATCAGCCTAAAGAGAAAAACCTAAGACGCTGATAATTAGGCGATTAGGCCGATGGCGCAGTGCTAGAGCATGAGGCCCTGGCGAACCTTGGCGGCTGCTTCGGGGCCTTTGAGGTAGGTGAGAATGGCTAGGCCGAACTCCACAGCCCATCCGGCACCGCGTCCGGTGATGAGGTTGCCGTCGGTGACGGCTCCTTCGGGCGTGTAGAGGGCTCCCTGGCCGATGAGCGCGTCCTCGAACCCGTCAAAGCAGGTGAAACGACGCCCGCTGAGACCGGGGAGCTGCGATACGACGAGCCCGGGTGCTGCGCAGATGGCTGCTACGGCACCGCCGCGGGCCCAGTGGTCCTGAAGGATTTCCATGAGCTCTGCATGTGCTGCTAGGTTCTTGCTGCCGGGCATGCCGCCGGGGAAAATCATGATATCGGAGGCGTCAGTGCCCGGTTCCATGACCTCGAGGTCGTTCCAGGAGGTGTCGGCCGTTACCTGCAGTCCGTGGGAACTCTCCACGAGATAGTCGTCCGTAATGGATACGGTGACAGCCGGTACGCCGCCGCGAAGCAGCACGTCACGCGTTGCAAGGGCTTCCATATCCTCGAAGCCGTCTGCAAGAAAAATGTGTATTCCTTTCATCGTTTACTTTTAAAAAAATCCAGCATGAGCGCGGCGCATTCCTCCTGGAGCACGCCGCCGACGGCCTGCGTACGCGGGTGCAGCAGGGAGGGCGTGAAGAGGGAGTAGCCGCGGCGGACATCCGGTGCGCCGTAGACAATGCGGCTGATCTGGGACCAGGCCAGGGCACCGGCGCACATGGGGCATGGCTCCACCGTTACGTACAGGGTGCAGTCGGTGAGATATTTCCCGCCCATGGCCTCGGAAGCGGCGGTGATGGCAATCATCTCGGCATGGGCGGTGGTGTCACGGAGACGCTCGGTCTCGTTGTGACCGCGGCCGATGATGCGCCCTTTCCAGACCACGACCGCGCCGATGGGAATCTCTCCCTGAGCCCGGGCAGCCTCCGCTTCGCGAAGGGCTTCGCGCATGAACTTTTCATCCATTTCCATGTTGCAAAGGTACTCAATTATTCTTATCTTTGCACGGTTATTTAGGAGGCGGTCCATGAGAATCACAAGCGCGGAGTTTTCCGGAAGCAGCACGCGGGTGGGGCAGAAACCCCAGCGGCGCCTGCCCGAGTTTGCGTTCATCGGCCGCTCCAACGTGGGAAAGAGTTCCCTCATCAACATGCTCACCGGCAATTCCAAGCTGGCCAAAACCTCCCAGACACCCGGAAAGACCCAGCTGGTGAACCACTTCCTCATCAACGACAACTGGTATCTTGTAGACCTTCCCGGCTATGGATATGCGCGTCTCCCGGACAAAGACCGCGCCCGGCTGCGCCACATCATCTGGGACTACATCAACCACTCGGACGAAATGGTGATGCTCATGGTGCTCGTCGACAGCCGCCATCCCATGCAGGAGGTGGACCTCCGCTTTATCTCGGAACTCGGAGAAAAGGGCATCCCCTTCGGCATCATCTTCACCAAGGCCGATAAACAGGGCCCCGAAGCCCTGCAGCGCCAGGTCCTGGAGAACAAGGGCCGTCTTCTGGAAGACTGGGAAGAGCTGCCGCCGTGCTTCGTGTCGTCCTCGGTGAGCGGAGAAGGAAAGGAAGAAATACTTAACTACATCGGAACTATTCTTAATTCAATATGATCAATGCAGTCCATGAGCACCGTTTGGCGCTGTTTACTTGTGATGCTTCCCGCTACTTCGCGGAGAAGGTAGTTGCCGCTATGAACCGTATGAGGCAGGAGAACGATCCCGAGATTGTTCTGGGCCCCCTCGAGGTTGCCCGCTTCAGTGACGGTGAATTCCAACCCTATTTCCAGGAGAGCGTGCGTGGCGCCACCTGTTTTATCATCCAGTCCACTTTCCCCACCTCCGACAACCTGATGGAGCTTCTCCTTTCCGTAGACGCTGCCAAGAGGGCATCGGCCGACCGTGTCATCGCCGTCATCCCTTACTATGGCTGGGCCCGTCAGGACCGCAAGGACAAGCCCCGCACCTCCATCGGTGCCAAACTGGTGGCCAACATGCTTAAGGTAGCCGGGGCCGATGCCGTCATGACCTGCGACCTCCACGCAGACCAGATCCAGGGCTTCTTCGACTTCCCCGTGAACCACCTCTACGCCAGCTACGACTTCCTCACCATCCTCAAGAAACTCCAGAGGGAGTTCAAGGACACCCTCACGCTGGCTGCTCCCGACATGGGCGGCGCCAAGCGCGTCCACGCCTATGCCAAGAACCTGCATACTCCCGTCGTGATCTGCCACAAGACCCGCGCCAAGGCCAATGTGATCGAGAAGATCGTTCCCATCGGCGAGGTCGAGGGCCGTGACATCGTGATCATCGACGATATCATCGATACCGCCGGTACCCTCACCGAGGCTGCCAACGAGCTCCTCCGCCGCGGCGCCCGCAGCGTGCGTGCCTTCGCAACGCACCCCGTGCTCTCCGGCCCCGCCTACGAGCGCATCGACAAGAGCGCCCTCTCCGAGGTCTACGTCACCGACACCATTCCGCTGGATCCTTCCAAGAAAGCTTTCCAGAGCAAGTTCCGCGTGGTCTCCCTGGCCGATACCTTCGCCCGCATGATCCTCCGCGTGTACAACTACGAGCCCATTTCATCTGAATTCCCCCTTTAACAGCCCATGAAAACCCTCCTTGCAGCTATCGTATTCGTCGGTCTCGCCGTGATCCTTCTCGGCGTCAATATCTTCTTTTTCCATCGGCCCTTCCCCGACGGAGAGATATCCACCAATCCGGAAATGCGCAAGCGGGGAATCAAATGTGCCAAACAGGAGGAGATGGAAATGCTCGCGGCCGCGAAAGGAAAGAAGCCTGCCTGCGACGGAGAAGTTTCCGACGCCTGTGCATCCTGCGCGCTAAACTGTAAATAAACATGATAAAACGTATCCTTCGGGCTTTTGCAAAGCTCGTTGCGGCCCTCATATCCCTTTTCGTGCTGACGCTGGTTATCTCCAGCGTCGGCCCCGTTTATAGGTTCAGGGCTCCAAAGCCCTTCGAAGGGCAGGACATTTTCAATCCTTATGCCTCGCTGGACACCGCCGAGGGCTGGAAACGGGCCAATTTCCACACGCACACGCGGGTGAAAGGCCCCTGGCCCGTGAACGAGTGCCCTCAGTGGCCTGCGTATGTGGATTCCGTGTACCGGGTGCTGGGCTATGACATTATTACCTTCTCCAATCACAACGAGATTACGACGCATCCTTACGATACCGCCCTGCAGGTAAACGTGTACGAACACGGATACAGCATTCCGCAGTATCACCTTCTGGTGTTCGGCAGCGAGAAGGTGAATCACTGGGACCCGCTCCTGCCCCTTTCCGCTTCCCAGAAGCAGTTCGCCCTGGACTATCTGGGAAAGACCAGCGACTTTATCCAGATGAACCACCCCTACCGCGTGCGCTTTTCCCGGAAGAGCCACCTGGAGAAAGTGTCCGGCTATGAAATCATGGAGCTGGACACTCACATCAGCACCGAGAACGAGTACTGGGACTGGGCTCTCAGCGCTGGCCACTACAGCTTTGGCCTTGCCAACGATGACCTCCATTTCCCGGACCGCCATGAGAAAATTGCCATCCGCTGCAACTTCGTGCAGACGCCCTCGGGCCGATACGAGGATATCCGGAAGGCCCTCCTCGGCGGCTGCTACTATTCCATGCGGGTGCCGGACTACGGAAACGGGGACTGGGAAGAGAAGATTGCCCGCAACCACCAGCTCCCGAAGGTGGAGAACATCGGCCTCCGGGACGGGAACACCATCTTCGTGAAGCTCTCCCACAAGGCCGACAGCATTCGCGTGAACGGCCGGGACCACGCCACGCTGGCCCTTGCCGTCCAGACGGACTCCCTCTCATACACCTTCCGGCCCGAAGACCCGTTTGCGCGTTTCACGGCCTTCTTCCCGGACGGTGCGGTCATCTACTCCAACCCCTTTGCCCGGTACGATGCATCGGCCGGCCCCTTTCCTCCGAAGGAAGCCCCGCAGCCGGTAAACTGGGTGCTCACTCTTTTGTATAATCTGCTTCTTCTGGCCCTTGCCGCCGCACTGGTGGCGGGTCTGGTGAAACTGTTCAGACGATGAAAATCTTCAAGGAAAAAGCCAGCCTCCAGGCCTACAGCCTGGCGCTGACCCTCTATACCCTGGCCGCGTTCCACGGGCCCTTTTTCTCCCATGCCGTGAAACTCACGGAAGGCGGATTCAACGGCGCCCTCATCCTTGCGACGGCCGCCGTCCTCCTCGCATGCCTCGATTACCTCCTGTACTACCTTCTCGCGTGGCTGGGACGTATTGTGGGGAAGTGCATCATTTCCTTCACGCTCGTGGGGGACGCCGTCATGTTGTACTTCGTGAACAACTATGATGTCCTCGTGACCGACGAAATGATGGGCAACGTGCTCAATACGCAGTACTCGGAGGCGTCGGGCTTTTTCTCCTTCTCCTTTGTCCTCTATGTGCTTTTCCTGGGAGTGCTCCCTTCGGTCTATGTGTTTAAGCGCAAACTGGAATACGGCTCCTGGAAGCGTCTCTTGGCCAATCTGGGCATCACCCTGGGCGTACTGCTGGCCGCCGTTTTCGGGAACATGAAGAACTGGCCCTGGATTGACAAGAACTCCACGGAACTGGGCAGTCTCATCATGCCCTGGTCCTACACCGTCAATACCTTCCGCTACGAGGCCGCCCAGCGGCAGCGCAGCCGGCAGGAAATCCTGCTGCCGGATCCCACGGCCGTCAGCGACACCCGCGACATCTGCGTGCTCATGATTGGCGAGTCCGTGCGCGGAGACCGCTTCTCCCTCCTGGGCTATGAGCGGGAGACCAATCCCTACACTTTGAAGGACAGCGTAAAGGCCTACCGCGGCGTGTCATCGGCCACCTATACCATGGCCGGCGTCAAGGCCATCCTGGAGCCGATGGACGTCCCCGAGCTCCACGAAATCCTGCCCAATTACCTCCAGCGCGCCGGCGTGGACGTGTGGTGGCGCACCAACAACTGGGGAGAGCCGCCCGTGCACACGGAGAAATACTATACCTTCGCCCAGCTCAGGGAACGTTACCCCGAGGCCGATGCCCGCTACGACGGCCTTCTCCTGGAAGGCCTCCGGGAGGACATCGCTTCCAGTGACAGTACCAAGGTGTTTGTGGTCATCCATGCCTACACCAACCACGGACCGTCCTACAACACCAACTACCCGGAGAAGTTTACCGTATTCACGCCTGTGTGCAGCACGGTGGAAATGTCCCGGACCAGCTCCGAGGAACTGAACAACGCCTACGACAACAGCATCGTCTATACGGACTACCTCATGCATGAGGTGATTGAGATGCTGCGCTCATTCCCGGACCGCCGCACCATGATGCTCTTCGTCTCCGACCACGGCGAATCCCTTGGGGAAAACAACCTGTACATGCATGGCGTGCCCTATTCCATGGCCCCGAAGGAGCAGCTGGACATCCCCCTGGTCGTGTGGACCTCGGACTCCGCCCTTCGGTATAAGGAGATTCCCGAGATAGGGCAACACTATGTTTTTCACAGCATTCTGCGTTTCTTCGGGGTGGAAAGTCCCGCCTTTAACAAAGAAATGTGTATCTTTGCAAATTAATTTGATTTATTATGGCTTTAGTTGCGATAGTCGGGAGACCGAACGTAGGAAAATCAACGCTGTTCAACCGCCTGGTGGGAATGCGCCAGGCCATTGTGGACGAAACCGCCGGAGTAACGCGTGACCGGCATTACGGCAAGTGCGAATGGTGCGGCCGGGAATTCTCCGTGGTGGACACGGGCGGCTACACCTCCAATTCCGATGACGTCTTCGAGGACGCCATCCGTCGCCAGGTGGGCATCGCCATCGAGGAGGCCGATGTAGTCCTTTTCATGTGCGAGGCCGCTACCGGCATCACGGACTATGATTCCGAGATAGCAGACCTGCTCCGCCGTTCCAAAAAGCCCGTCGTCCTCTGCGTGAACAAGGTGGACAGCGGGGAAAAGATGTATGACGCCTTTGACTTCTACGGCCTCGGGCTCGGCGAAGTCTGGAGCATATCGGCCGCCAACGGCAGCGGCACCGGAGACCTGCTGGACGAAATCCTGAAGGTCCTCCCGGAGGACGACGTGGAGGCCGATGACCACTCGGACATCCCTCACATCGCCATTGTGGGCCGTCCCAACGTGGGAAAGAGTTCCCTCACCAACGCCCTCCTCGGGGAGGAGCGCAATATTGTGACGCCGGTTGCCGGCACCACCCGCGACTCCATCTCCACCTATTATAACAAGTTTGGCCACGAGTTCATGATTGTGGATACGGCCGGCATGCGAAAGAGGGGCAAGGTCACCGAAGACCTGGAGTTCTACTCCGTTCTCCGCGCCATGAGAACCATCGAGCACTCCGACGTGTGCATCCTCATGATCGATGCCACCCTGGGTATGGAAGCGCAGGATATGAACATCTTCAACGTGATTCAGAAGAACCGCAAGGGCTGCGTGATTGTAGTGAACAAGTGGGACCTCTTCGAAAAGGACGTCAATACCATGAAAGAGTACACGGAAGCCCTCAAGGCCCGTCTGGCTCCTTTCAACGACATCCCCGTCATCTTTACGTCTGTCCTGAACAAGCAGCGTATCCTGGATGTGCTGGACGCCGCCGCCCGTGTGGCAGCGAACATGTCCCGCAAAATTTCCACCTCGCAGCTCAACGACGCCATGCTGCCGGAAATCGAGAACTATCCGCCGCCGGCATGGAAGGGCAAGTACATCAAGATCAAGTATGTGACGCAGCTTCCCACCCGCACGCCGCAGTTTGCCTTCTTCTGCAACCTGCCCCAGTGGGTGAAAGATCCCTACAAGCGCTTCCTCGAGAACAAGCTCCGCGAGCACTTTGACTTCGAGGGCTGTCCCATTCAGGTGTATACCCGGGCCAAGTAGTCCTTATCATGGAAGAACGGGACTATATTGACCTGCTTGGGTTACAGCAGCGAATTAAGGAAAGCGTGCAGAACGCCTTCCCGGGACGCTATTGGGTAAAGGCAGAGATTGCCTCCTGGAGCCCAAGGGCCAACGGTCACTGCTACCTGTCCCTGGTCCAGACCAGCGGCGGCAAGTCGGTGGCCGAATCCCGCGCCATGATCTGGAAGTGGAACTACCAGAGAATCGTGGCTACCTTCGAGGAGATGACCGGGCAGCGCCTGCAGGCCGGCATTACGGTGCTCGTCCGCGTGCAGGTGGCTTTCAGTGAGCTTTACGGCATGTCCCTGTACATAGAAGACATTGATACGGCCTTCACGCTGGGGCAGGCGGCTCTGGAGCGCAAGCGCAACATCGAGCGCCTTGAGAAGGACGGCTACATGGACATGCAGAAGGAACTGGCCCTGCCGGAACTGCCCACCCGTCTGGCCGTGATTACTTCCAAAACCGCAGCGGGCTACCAGGACTTCCGGAATCACCTCCTTAATAATCCCGAAGGCTATGCCTTCTCGCTGGACCTTTACGAAGCCCTCATGCAGGGAGAACAGGCTCCTTCGTCCATCAGGGAAGCGCTGGCAGCGGCGGCAGAGGGGAACTACGACGCCGTTCTCATCCTCCGCGGCGGCGGCAGCGAGCTGGACCTGGCCTGCTTCGACGACTTTTCCCTGGCAGTAGCCATCGCCACCTGCCCCGTGCCGGTTGTTACGGCCATCGGCCATGACAAGGATGTCCATATCGCCGATATGGTGGCGCACGCGTCCGTCAAGACGCCCACGGCCCTGGCAGACCTTTTCCTGGACGCCGTCAGCGCTCAGGAGAGAAGGGTGCTGGAAACGGTAGCGCGCATCATCCATGCCTGCAGCCGCCTTGTGGCCCGGGAGGAAGTGAGGATGGTATCGGCCGATGCCCGGGTGAAACGCGCGGTCGCCGGCCGCATCGGCGCACTGGAGCAGGCCCTGCAAAGGAGCATCGGCCGCATTGCAAAGGGGCTTCTGGGAAAATATGCCGATACCGCCCGGCTCTCCGACAGTGCGTCCCACCGTGTCCAGTTTGCCGCACAGGCCCGGGTGAGTGCGGAGTTTTCCCGTCTGGCCCTGAAGGAGGCCCTTATCGGCGCCAGCGATCCCCGCAAAATCCTGTCCCTGGGATATGTGCTGGTTACAGGCAAAGACAACAAAGTCCTCAAGACCGTGGATAAAGTGGGAATAGGGGACCGTATCGGCGTGCGGTTCCAGGACGGCTCCCTCACGGCCAAGGTGGACGAGGTGTACAGTGATCACCTGGATAATAACAAAGCAAATATAGCATGAGTGACAAATTCGATTATGCAAAGGCAATATCCGAACTGGATGAAATTGCCGCGAAGGTAGAGAATCCGGAAACCAAACTGGATGATATCGATGTCCTTGTGGGACGCTCCAAAGAGCTCCTGAAGCAGTGCAGGGATTACCTCAGGACAGTAAAAGAGAAAATAGATTCTTTAGACAAGGAGTAATTATGTTTGATGCAGTGAAAGTGAAGGACGCCTGCGTCCGGTGGATCCGGGACTGGTTCGAAGAAAACGGGAAGGGCTGCAATGCGGTTCTGGGCATCTCCGGCGGCAAGGATAGCAGCGTGTGCGCTGCCCTGTGCGTGGAGGCCCTGGGAAAAGACCGTGTGATTGGCGTTACCATGCCCAACGGCGTGCAGCCGGATATCGACGATTCTGTTAAACTTATTAACCATCTGGGTATCAAGCGGTACAACATCAACATCGGCTCCACCTTCAATGCACTCATGACCGAGGTTGAGGATAAGCTGGGACAGGAGGCATCGGCCCAGACCCGCATCAATATGGCGCCGCGCCTGCGCATGACGGCCCTCTATGCCGTGTCCCAGAGTAACAACGGCCGCGTGGTGAACACCTGCAACCTTTCCGAGGACTGGGTGGGCTACAGCACCCGGTACGGAGATGCCGCCGGAGACTTCTCGCCGCTGGGCGGGCTCACGGTCGCGGAGGTAAAAGCCATCGGCAAGGTGCTGGGACTGCCCGTTGAGCTGGTAGACAAGGCGCCCTCCGACGGCCTCTGCGGCAAAACCGACGAAGACAACCTGGGCTTTACCTACGCGGTCCTGGATAAGTACATCCGAACGGGCGTGTGCGAAGACCCTGCCACCAAGGCGCTCATCGACCGCAAGCATGTGCTGAACCTGTTCAAGCTTAAGCCCATTCCGCACTTCGAGCCGGAAATCTGACTTTCCGGTGTTCAGACCCTTTTTGCGCCCGATGGTCCAGGAAAATGGACTGTCGGGCGCTAAGTGTATCGGATTTTTATTATATTTGTCGTATTATGGATTGACGGGAAAGCCTGAACAGAAAACTATAAGCAACCGCATATGAAAAGAATCTACGAAACCGATCCCTGGCTGATGCCCCAGAAGGGAGCCATCGACGCCCGACACGAGCGCATCTGGCAAACCCTGCGGCACATCGCCGGGGACGGATTGCTCAAAGATGCCGTTAATAACCATCTGTACTACGGCCTGCACCGCTGTGAGGACGGCAGCTGGGTGTTCCGCGAGTTCGCACCCAACGCCAGCAAGATATACCTCATCGGAGATTTCAACAACTGGAAGCGGACCGAGGGCTATGCCCTCAAACCCCTCGGCGGCGGAAACTGGGAGCTCTGCATCCCGGAGATGTTCCTCCGTCACGGCCAGCTCTACAAACTTTTCATCGAGTGGCCCGGCGGCGGGGGAGAGCGCATCCCCTCCTATGCCACCCGCGTCGTACAGGACCCTGTGACCAAGGCATTCAGTGCCCAGGTCTGGGACCCCGCCAAAAAACACGTCTGGAAGCACGGTCACGCCGGAAAACGGCCCCATCCCATGATTTACGAATGCCATATCGGCATGGCGGCGGAAGAGGAGAAGGTGGGCTCTTTCGAAGAGTTCCGTAAGAATATCCTGCCCCGCATCAAGAAACTGGGCTACGACACCATCCAGATCATGGCCCTGCAGGAGCACCCCTATTACGGCTCGTTCGGCTATCAGGTGAGCAATTTCTTCGCACTGAGTTCCCGCTTCGGTACGCCCGAGGAGTTCAAGGCCCTGGTGGACGACGCCCACGGAAAGGGAATCGCCGTCATCATGGATATCGTGCACAGTCACAGCGTAGACAACGTGTCCGAGGGCCTCTCCGAGTTCGACGGCCGCGACAACCTGTACTTCTACAGCGGCCCGCAGGGACGCCATCCCGCCTGGGGCTCCCGCTGCTTCGATTACGGCAAGGACGAAACCCGCTACTTTCTCCTGTCCAACGTGAAATACTGGATGGAGGAGTACCACATAGACGGCTTCCGCTTTGACGGGGTTACTTCCATGCTGTACTGGGACCACGGCCTGGGCAAGGATTTCGGCAATTATGACCTTTACTTTGACAGCGGCGTGGACGAGGACGCCGTCATCTACCTGTCCCTGGCCACGCGCCTTGTGAAGGAAATGAATCCCGCCGGGTTCACCATCGCCGAGGACGTTTCGGGCATGGCCGGCCTGGCCGCCCCCTTCGAGGCCTTCGGTGTGGGATTCGACTTCCGCATGTCCATGGGCGTGGCAGACCACTGGATCAAGTGGATCAAGGAACGCTCCGACGAGCAGTGGTCCATGGGAGAAATCTGGTGGGAGCTTACCAACAAGCGGGCCGATGAGAAGACCATCTCCTATGCCGAGTGCCACGACCAGGCCCTCGTGGGAGACAAGACCATCATCTTCCGCCTCATGGACAAGGAAATGTACTTTTCCATGAACAAGGGCTCGCAAAGCGGCATCGTGGACCGCGGTATCGCCCTCCACAAGATGATCCGCCTCGTGACGGCCGCCACGGCCGGAGACGGATACCTCACCTTCATGGGCAACGAATTCGGCCATCCGGAGTGGATAGACTTCCCCCGTGAAGGGAACGGCTGGTCGTTCAAGTATGCCCGCCGCCAGTGGTCGCTGGAAGACAATCCGGAGCTCCGCTACGGAGACCTCCGTAACTTCGACGAGGCCATGGTGCACCTGATCCGGAGAGAAAATCTCATGACGGCGCGCCCGGAGATCCTGGTGGCCGACGAGGAGAAGAAAATATTGGTTTTCATGCGGAAAAACTGTATCTTTGCGCTGAATTTCTCACCCTCGGGCTCGTTTACCGACTACGGATTTTCGGCCCCGGCGGGAGACTATGTGCATGTTCTTGACAGCGACCAGCCGGAATTTGACGGTTTTGGCCGCCTTAGTTCTGTAGAGCATCATGTGGCGCTCCCTGAGAGATGCCCTAACGGAAACCAGGCCTACGACCATACGCTTAAGCTGTATCTTCCGGCCCGGACCGCATTGGTTTTGAAGCAAGTATAAAATAATAGCTATGGCTTTTTTGAAATTCAACAAGTCTGAGCTGGTCAATCTCTCGTACAGTCTGAGCCGGGAGATTGTGCTGGCCAACAAGACGGGTGCGTATTGCGACACAACCATCGCAACGTGCAATACGCGGCGCTACCATGCCCTCCTGGCTGTTCCGGTAGCGGCTTTTGAAGGATACCGGCACGTGCTTCTGAGTTCGCTGGACGAGAGCCTCACCCTTCGCGGCAAGCGTTTCAATCTGGGTATCCACTGTTACGGAGACATCTATGAGCCACGTGGGCACAAGTACATCGTGGACTTTGATGCAGACCCCGTTCCCTGCATTACCTACAAGATTGGAGAGATTGTCTTCCGCAAGAGCATCGCCCTGAGCCCGGACGAGAATCAGGTGCTCATCCAGTACGAGCTGGTGAAGGCTCCCGCCAGGGTAAAGCTGGAACTCAAGCCCTTCCTGGCCTTCCGTAACTTCCATGCCCTTACCAGTGAGAACAGTGCCGCCCGTACGGACTTTATCCCCGTCCAGAACGGTGCCGCCTTCTGCATGTACGAGGGTTTTCCCAGCCTGAACCTGCAGCTGAGCGCATCGGCCGGCAGTTACCGGCACAATCCGGTCTGGTACAAGGGCGTAACCTATTCCGACGAAATGCGGCGCGGCTTTGACTGCCGCGAAGACCTCTGGGTGCCCGGCACCTTCGAGGTGGAAATGCAAAGTGGAGATACCCTGGTATTCTCTGCTGCCGCCGGAGATCCTGTCAATGCATCTACGCTCAAGCGCCGTTTCACCTCCACGGTGAAAAAAATCGGCCCCATCACTTCCTTCCACGACCAACTGGTGCGCCAGGCAAATTCCCTCATCCGGGAAGACGGCGGCCGCAAGCGTATCGTGGCGGGTTACTGCTGGCTCTATACGGGTCTCCTGAGGGAGACGCTGGGCTCCGTGGCAGGTCTTACGCTCTATGCCAGGAACGACGCTAAGGAGTTTGAAGAGATTCTGGACAACCTCATCGAAGACAACGAGGAGCGCCTCACCCGCCGCACCACGCAGGTGGAGAGCCCGCTTTACCTCGCCATTACCCTGCAGCAGTACATTGCCTGGGGAGCCAAAGACAAGTATGTGTGGGACAAATACGGTCCCGTCCTCAAGAAAATTCTGGAAAGCTATCTGCCCGGTATCCGCCAGGAGGTTTCCATGCAGCCCAACGGCCTTCTGTGGGCCCAGATGGACGGCGTGGCCCTTACCTGGATGAACGCCTACATAGGCGGGCGCGCGGTCACCGAGCGGGCCGGCTATCAGGTAGAGACCAACGCCATGTGGTACAACGCCATCTGCTTTGCCCTGGCCCACGAGAAGAAGGGGAGCGCTTTCTCGAAGAAGTGGACCCCCATCAAGGAACTCATCGAAAAGAATTTCCAGCCCATGTTCTGGAATGCAGAACTGGGCTTCCTCGCAGACTACGTGGATAACGGCGGCCAGCATATGGAGCTTCGTCCCAACCAGCTCTGGGCCGTTTCCACCGACTACCGCTGCGTGGACGACGAAGTGGTGAGCGAAGTCATGCGCATCGTGAACGCAGAACTGGTCACCCGCCGCGGAATCCGCACCCTGAGCCCCCGTGACGTCCGCTACAAGGGCGTGTATGAGGGAAATCAGCTGGAGCGTGACGAGGCTTACATGAACGGCTGCGCCTGGCCTTTCCTCCTGGCCCAGTTCTGCTACCTCAGCTTCAAAATGATGGGCAGCGCCTTCGTGCGCCGGGCCGAGTGGCTCACCGAGGGCTTCTATGAAGACCTCTCCAAGCACGGCGTCGGCGCCTTCTCCGAACTCTACGACGGAGACCCGCCCCACGAGCCGCATGGAGCCGTGTCATCGGCCATGACCACCGCCGCCCTTCTCAATATTAACTGGCTTATCGAAAAATTCAGGGAGGACTAGTCTATGCGAGTATTAATGTTCGGCTGGGAGTTCCCTCCCCATATTGCAGGCGGTCTGGGTACGGCCTGCGAAGGCATCGTGAAGGGCCTCGCCTACAATGGCGTGGAAACCCTGTTCGTAATGCCGTCGGCCTCCGGTGACGAAGACCAGAGCGCCACTACCATCATCAACGCTTCGGATGTACCTGTAGATACCGTGACGGAGACGGTGGATGAATTCCTGGACAAGGTCAAGTTCATCCATATCGGCTCCAACATGATTCCCTACGCCAATCCGGAGGAGTTTGGCCGCCTCGTCGAGGAAGAAAAGCGCCGCCAGGTGAAGGATTTTTCCATCAGTTACGGCCAGAAGTACAAGTTCTCCGGCAAGTACGGCGCCAACCTCATGGAAGAGGTGGCCCGCTATGCCATGGTGGGCGGAACCATCGCCTTGCAGCGGAAGGACGAATTCGACGTCATCCATGCCCATGACTGGCTCACCTACTACGCTGGCATTGCCGCCAAGGAACTCACCGGCAAGCCGCTTGTCATCCACGTGCACGCCACTTCCTTCGACCGTGGCAGCGTGGACAACATCGACACCCGCGTCTTTGCCATCGAGAAACGGGGCATGGAAATCGCCGACCGCGTGGTTACCGTGAGCGACCTCACCCGCAACATCGTCATTTCCCGGTACGGGATAGACCCCGCCAAAGTGGTCACCGTGCATAATGCCGTAGACTTCAGCGGCCGGGAGAACCTGCACGTGGAGCGCGGCGTGAAGGAACCTGTGGTTACCTTCCTCGGCCGCATCACCTACCAGAAAGGTCCCGAATACTTCATCGAGGCTGCGGCCAAGGTTCTCAAGCGCACCCGCAAGGTACGCTTCGTGATGGCCGGCAGCGGAGACATGATGAACCGTGCCATCCGTCACGCCGCCCGTCTGGGCATCAGCGACCGCTTCCATTTCACCGGTTTCCTCAGGGGAACCGATGTCCAGAAGATGTTCGCCCTCTCGGACGTGTACGTGATGCCTTCCATCTCAGAGCCTTTCGGCATCTCCCCGCTGGAGGCCATGCGTACCGGCGTGCCTTCCATCATCTCCAAGCAGTCCGGCGCTGCCGAAGTGCTGAAGTATGCCTTCAAGGTAGACTTCTGGGATGTGGATGCCATGGCGGACGACATCTATGCGCTCCTGAGCTATCCTGCCCTGGCGGATTTCAGCGCCCGCATGGGTTACGACGAAGTGAACGCCCTCAAATGGAACGGCGCCACTGCCAAACTTAAACAAGTGTATGAATCAGTAGTAAAATAATCGATTATGGCATCCAAGAGCATCTGCCTGTATTTCCAGGTTCATCAGCCTACCCGGCTTCGCCTGTACAGATTTTTCGATATCGGCAAAGATTCCCACTACTATGATGACTTTGCCAACCGCACCATCCTGCGTCGGGTGGCCCAGAAGTGCTACCTGCCCATGAACCAGCTCATGCTGGAACTCATTAACAAGCACAAGGGCAAGTTCAAGATTGCCTATTCCATCTCCGGCAGCGCCCTGGAGCAGTTCCAGCGTTTCTGCCCGGAGGTCATTGACAGTTTCAAGGCCCTGGCCGCCACGGGACGCGTAGAGTTCCTGGCCGAGACCTACTATCACTCCCTGGCTTCCCTTGCCAGCGAGTCCGAGTTCCGTCACCAGGTGGAAAAACACGCCGCCCGCATCGAGGAACTGTTTGGCGTCAAGCCCACCGCTTTCCGTAACACGGAGCTCATTTATTCCAACGGTATCGGCGAAATGGTGTACGACATGGGTTACAAGACCATGCTCACCGAGGGTGCCCGCCACATCATGGGCTGGCAGAGCCCCAATTTCGTCTACTCCGGAGAAACCCAGCCGCATCTGAAGCTGCTGCTGCGCAACTACAACCTCTCCGACGATATCGCCTTCCGCTTCTCCAACCGCGGCTGGGACATGTGGCCCCTTACCGCCGAGAAGTACGTGAACTGGATGAAGGAAAGCGCCAAGGAGGGAGATGTCGTGAACCTGTTCATGGATTACGAGACCTTCGGCGAGCATCAGAGCGCCGAGAGCGGTATCTTCGATTTCATGCGTGCCCTGCCAGATGCTGTCATCAAGGATGGTACCTTCGGCTTTGTGACGCCTTCCGAGGCTACCAAAAAGTACAAGCCCGTGGCGGGAATCGACGTGGAGGATCCCATCTCCTGGGCCGATGAGGAGAGAGACCTCACGGCATGGCTGGGCAACGAACTCCAGAGCGAAGCCTACAAGAAGGTCTATGCCATGACCGAGAAGCTGGCCATCGTCAACGACCCCGAACTGTACAGCGACTTCGGCCATCTGCAGGAGAGTGACCATTTCTACTATATGTGCACCAAGTTCTTCTCCGACGGAGAAGTACACAAATATTTCAACCCGTACGATACCCCGTACGAGGCTTTTATCAATTATATGAACGTTATTTCCGACTTCCAGACGCGCCTGGACGAGAAACGTGCGGCGCTGGATGTGAAAGAGACTGCTGTCCAGGAGCTGGCAGCTCCTGCGAAGACTGTGAGAAGGAAAGTGGCGAAGAAGAAGTAATTAAATGGTTAAGAAAGAGAAGAATCTACAACCGGACTATTTGTTCGAAGTTAGTTGGGAGGTATGTAACAAGGTGGGCGGTATCTATACCGTCATTGCTACGAAGGCTCTCTATCAGCAGTCCCAGCTGGGCCGGAGACACATTTTCATCGGCCCTGATGTATGGATGCACCGCGTCGGCAACCCCGATTTCCTGGAAGACCCTATGCTGTACCGCTCGTGGAAGGCGCAGGCGCTTGCGGAGGGTCTCCGTCTCCGTATCGGCAGATGGAACATTCCGGGCAAGCCCGTGGCCATTCTGGTAGACTACAAGCAGTTCCTGCCCCAGGCCGATGAATTCCTGGCCGCGCTGTGGCGGGATTTCGGAGTGGACTCGCTCACGGGAAACTGGGACTACAAGGAATCGGCTGTGTTCGGCGTCCTTGCCGGCCGCGTGATCGAGAGCTTCTATCACTACAACCTCAATGGAGACGAGAAGGTGGTGGCCCAGTTCCACGAGTGGCAGACGGGTGCCGGTATCCTGCATCTGAAGAAATCGGCCATCCCGGTGGCGACGGCCTTTACCACCCACGCTACCATGTTGGGCCGATGTCTGGCGGGCAACAATCTGCCGCTGTACAATGATATCGCCAAGTATAACGGCGACGAAATGGCCCGCCGCTACAATGTGACGGCCATCTATTCGCTGGAGAAAAAATCGGCCCAGAATGCCGATGTGTTCACGACCGTGAGCGAGATTACGGCCCGGGAGTGCGCCCAGTTCCTGGAGCGCCCCGTGGATGTCGTTACGCCCAACGGTTTCGAGAACAGTTTCACTCCGGCCTCCGACGAGGACTACATGCGGCTGCATGACGCGGCCCGTGAGCGCCTCATCGCGGTGGCCTCGGCCATGAGTGCCGAGGAAGTGCCTTCCAATGCCGTGTTCATCGGCATCGGCGGGCGTTACGAGTACCGCAACAAGGGTATCGACGTGTTTATCGACGCCCTGAACAAGATCAACCGGTCGGACTACGAGGGACGCAGCATCCAGGCGTTCATCATGATCCCGTCGGGCCATCACGGCCCCGACCGCGAACTGGTTGCCAAGCTTTCCGGAGAGGGCAGCGCCAGTTACCAGACCCAGACTTCCCATGTCCTGATGAATGCCGAGTACGACACCATCACGGGAAGGCTGCGGGAAGTGGGCCTTGTCAATTCCATCGGCGACAAGGTGAAGGTGTATTTCATCCCTTCGTACCTGAACGGGGACGACGGCGTGTTCAACATGCGCTACTATGATCTCCTCTGTGGCCTGGACCTGGCCCTGTTCCCGTCCTACTATGAGCCGTGGGGCTATACGCCGCTGGAGGCGCTGGCATTCCGCGTGCCCACTCTCACCACCACCCTGGCCGGTTTTGGCATGTGGGTGGAATCGCATTACAAGAAAAAGCATCCCGGCATTACCGTGCTAAAAAGAGACGACACCAACTACTCCGAGGTCGTCGACGGCACGGCGGCACGTATCCGCGAAGTGGCTTCCCTGGAACTGGACAAGCGGAACGAGTATCGGGAAAACGCCCGCGAAGTGGCTCAGATAGCCCTGTGGGAAAATCAGATTCAGTATTATCAGGAGGCGTATTCCCTGGCCCTGGCCAAGATCAAGGACCGGCACGACTCTTACAAAACTCAAAAGAAAACTATGCAATACTTTAAAGCCGACGTGAACACCCCCAGCTGGCGAAGCATCCTCGTGACCCGTCACCTGCCGGAGAAACTGTCCCGCCTGGAGAAACTGTCCAAGAACCTCTGGTGGTGCTGGAACCAGAGCGCCAAGAGCCTCTTCAAGTCCATCGACCCCGAAATCTGGCACACGAGCGGCCACAATCCGCTGGTGGTGCTGGATACCGTGAGCATCAAGCGCTTCCAGCAGCTTTCCAAGGACGAGGACTTCCTTGCCCGCATGAAGGCTGTCCTGGACGAGTTCGACGCTTATATGGCAGCGAAAAACGAGCGAAAGGATCCTTCGGTGGCCTATTTCTGTATGGAATACGGCCTGGATACTTCCCTCAAGATTTACTCCGGCGGTCTGGGTATCCTGGCCGGCGACTACCTCAAGGAAACTTCTGACATGAATACCAACCTGGTGGCTGTGGGTCTGCTGTACCGCTACGGCTACTTCAACCAGGTGCTCTCGGCCCAGGGATATCAGGTGGCCGGATATGACGCCCAGGATTTCACCAAGATCCCGGCCGTTCCTGTCCTCGGTGAGGACGGAAGCTGGCTCACCGTCTCGGTGGCTTTCCCCGGCCGTAACCTTACCGCCCGTGTGTGGAAGGTGGAAGTGGGCCGTACAGACCTCTATCTGATGGATACGGACTATGAGGCCAACCTGCCCGAGGACCGCGAAGTGACTTACCATCTGTATGGCGGCAGCTGGGAGAACCGTCTCAAGCAGGAACTCCTGCTGGGTGTGGGCGGTATCCGTCTGCTCCGTAAGCTGGGCCTGGATCCGCAGGTCTATCACTGCAACGAAGGCCACGCTGCCTTTACCGGTCTGGAGCGCCTTCGCGAGTACATTGAACATGACAATCTGGACTTCACTGAGGCCCTGGAAGTGGTTCGCGCCAGTTCCCTGTTCACCACCCATACGCCGGTTCCTGCCGGCCATGACGCCTTTGACGAGGGCATGCTGCGTCAGTATATCGGCCACTATCCGGGCCGTCTCAAGGTGGACTGGGAAACCCTCATGTCCCTCGGAAAGGACAACCCGCTGGACGAGCACGAGAAGTTCTCCATGAGTAATCTCGCCGCCAATATCTCGCAGAACGTGAACGGCGTGTCCATGCTGCACGGGAAGGTGTCGCAGGATATCTTCGCCCATATGTATCCCGGCTATCTGCCCGAAGAACTGTTCGTGAGCTATGTGACCAACGGCGTACACTATCCCACGTGGTGCGCCAAGGAGTGGAAGCCTGTGCATGAGAGGGTGTTCGGCCCCGAGTTCGCCACGCACCACTATGATAAGTCCTGCTTCGAGGGTATTTACAATGTCTCCGATGAAGAAGTCTGGTATATCAAGAAAGGCCTCAAGGCCAAGCTCATGTACTTTGTGCGCGAGCGCCTGCAGGACAAGGCAATCAGTAACCACTACAGCCCCACGGAGATTGTCACCATCCTGGAAAATCTCCGGGACGACGTCCTCACCATCGGCTTTGCCCGTCGTTTTGCAACCTACAAGCGTGCTACGCTGCTGTTCCGTGACCTGGACCACCTGGACAAGATTGTGAACAATCCCACCCAGCCCGTGCAGTTCCTCTTTGCCGGTAAGGCTCACCCCGCCGACAAGGCCGGTCAGGACCTCATCAAGCAGATTGTGGATATTTCCAAGGATCCCCGTTTCATCGGCAAGATCGTGTTCGTGCCCGGATATGACATCACGCTGGCCAAGCGCATGGTCCAGGGCGTGGATGTGTGGATGAACAACCCCACGCGTCCGCTGGAGGCTTCGGGTACTTCCGGGGAGAAGGCTGCGATGAACGGTACCATGCACTTCTCCGTACTGGACGGATGGTGGGTGGAAGGCTATAAGGAAGGTGCCGGCTGGGCCCTGCCCATCGAGCAGGCCTACGAGGACAACAACTTCCAGAACGAGCTGGATGCCGCTACCATCTACCAGATCCTGGAGAACGACATTGCTCCTGCCTATTACAACGTAGACCGCATCACCGGCCGAAGCCGCGAGTGGGTGGGATACATCAAGAATACCATTGCCAAGGTGGCCTGTGACTTCACCACCAACCGCATGCTCACAGACTACATCAATCAGTATTACGAACCGCAGGCCAAGGGGGCCGATGCCGTGAAGGCCGATGACTTCGCTCAGGCCCGCGAACTGGCTGCCTGGAAGAACCGCGTGCGCCGCGAGTGGGAGAATGTGCGCCAGCTTTCCCGCACGGAGCCCGTGACCAACTACGACCTCACCCTGGATACGCCGTACCATGCCGAGATGGAGCTCTCGCTGGGCTCGCTCACGCCGGACGAGGTGGGACTGGAGATTGTATTCTCGCAGCAGGATGCCCACGGGAAGCTGCACATTGTTGAGGTGCAGGATTTCAAGGTGGAATCCTTCCAGGATGGTGTGGCCAAGTACTCGGTGGATGTGCTGCCGGAGAAGACCGGTGCCTACATGGTGGGCGCCCGTGCCTTCGCCAAGCACCCGCTGCTGGCACACCGCCAGAGCTTTGAGTGCGTGAAGTGGCTGTAATTACAACCGGTTTTTTCGACGGTGTCCATCTGGGGCACCGTCATGTCCTTGAGACAGTGGTCTCCTCGGCCCGGGAAAGGGGCGAGGAGGCCGTTGTCGTTACATTCTGGCCGCACCCGCGTACCGTCCTGCAGCAGGACGCAAGGGATTTCCGGCTCCTCTCCTCGATGGAGGAGAAGAAGGCGCTGCTCCTCTCCTGCGGGATAGACCGCGTTGAGGTGCTGCCTTTCACCCGTGCGTTCGCATCCATGACGGCCTCCGACTATCTGGCCCTGCTGCGGGACCGCTACGGAGCCACGCTCGTCGTCATGGGCTATGACAACCGTATCGGTTCTGATATGAAAACCTGCGCACAGCTGTCGGAAGAGGGGTATTCCTATCAAACCGTCGGCTGCGCCGACCCCTCCCACTTCGTGGGCCCCTCCCTCTTATGTTGCCGAGGGTGGCACAGGTTTGAGAGGAATACCCCTCTCCCGACAGCCCCCGACGTTTTGGGCGGTTCTGACACCAAAACCCCTGTTTCGGTGTCAGAATCGCCCGGGCCCACGGCCGAAGGAATTTATTTTTCGCAAGGCTTTGCGAAAAACCAAATTCCTTCGGCCATCGCAAACCCCACGCGCGATAGTGCCGCGCATTCTTGCTGTCAATCTGAGCGAAGCGAAGAATCTCCGGTTATTTCTTCTACGCAGATCAGGAAGGCGCTGGGAGAGGGGAGAGTGGAGGATGCGAATGCCATGCTGGGCTACGCCTATCCGCTCCACGGAGTTGTGGTCTCCGGAAACCAGATGGGCCGCACCATCGGCTTCCCTACGGCTAACATGCAGCTGTACGAACCCCTGAAGCTGGTCCCCATGAACGGTGTTTATGCCGTTGAGGTAGAGGTCCTTGGCCAGCATTACCGTGGCATGTGCAACATTGGCGTGCGGCCCACCGTAGACGGCAAGGCCCGCACCATCGAGACCCACATCCTGGACTTCGACCAGGACATCTACGGCCTGCCCCTGACCCTCCGTTTCCTCCGCCGCATCCGTGACGAGCGCCGTTTCCCCTCCCTGGACGCCCTCCGCACGCAGCTCCTCCTGGACCGCGACGCCTGCTCCCGCTAATCTGCTTACAGCCCAGAACGTTGCTGGTCACGCCCCGGAACGTCGCAGGTCATGCCCCAGAACGTTGCAGGTCATGCCCCGGAACGTCGCAGGTCATGCCCCAGAATGTCGCAGGTCATGCCCCAGAACGTCGCAGGTCATGCCCTGGAACGTCGCAGGTCTGCGTTTTTCCTCTGAACTGCGACGCAAATCGGCCATCAGTACACCATTGCGTCGCAGATTAGCCGTTTTTTGCGGACCTGCGACGTTTTGTTAGTAGACCTGCGACACCCTGGCCCCCGGCCTGCGACACCCCAAAAAATCCCTGGCCTGCAACGCCCCAATCCCCGACCTGCGACACCCCCAATCCCTTTCGAAGCATAAAAAACATTTGCAAATCGACCATAAAAGTGGTCGATTTCTTTGAAATGTGGTCAAAACAGAAAAACATTCACCTGAAACCGCACTATGTTTTAGCCGTTTGTTGGAATGGGAAAACTTCTTTTCTATGTTTGTAACGAGCGCAGGGCCTCCTGTGCTCGTTATGCCGAGTACGTCAATCGGCCAACGTTTAACCTTTAATCAAGCCCGTTATGAAAAAATTCCTTGAAGTCCTGATGGACGACGATGGCCTGCTGCATTTCAGCACCGATTTTTGTTTTGCAGACAATGTAGATAATCCGCCAGCGGATTTTTCCCGCTACGCTTCCGAGATGGATGATTTGCATCGGCGTACCATCCGCTCCATGATTACTGAGGTGTGGAATAACAAAAACCAGAATCCCAGCAAGGCGATTCGCATCCTTTCCATGGGTGAAATCATTTCCTGTGCTCAGCCGTACGATCACGCCGAGCAGCTCTGGTACTCCCTGATGTTCGATTATATTCCTCACTACGAAAAGTTTTCATCCAAGCTGAAACGTCCATACGGGTTCGATCCTTCCAAGATGATTCGACCTATCAAGATGGGCGGTCCGGAAGCTTTGATGACCGCCATGTTCCCCATTTCTCCCCAAAAGAGTTAATTATGGCCTTTCAGAGAATTGTCAGCCGTCCCTTGAAAAATGGCACCATTGTCCAGATGCATCCGTTTCATATCAGTCTGGAGGGTATGGAAAAGGTGATGCTGTGCCGGGATGACGATGACTATGACCATCTTCAGAAGTCATTTTACCTTGGCGCCTGGAAGAATGACTGCCGGGTGATCTCCGAGATAGCCATGTCCAATCACGGGCACATTGCGGTGCTCGCGCCCGCGATGGCATCGGCCCACAAAGTAGGCGAGTTCATTAAAAAGCACCACTCCCAGTACCTGAGCTGGAAGTACCGGGAGCGGGGAATCCTGAGCCGATCCGATGTCTGCGTCAAACACCTGGATACCAACTGGTATGTCCGGAACGCCCTGGCCTACATCCCCCGCAATACCGCAGATACCGGCATGCGGGTAGAGGATTATCGCTGGTCGTCCTACCGCGGCATGTTCTCCGGAGGCCGATGCCAAGGCGGCGTTTATCGAGTGGCCGATTTACCCCGCCGCGACCGTGAGGCCATCTTCCATACACACGAAGACCTTTCCTCCGTTCCCTGGGTGCTCAATGCAGACTACGGCATTGAACCCGCCAGCGCCTGCGACTGGCAGTATCTGGAAAGCGCCTTCGACAACGATCAGGCTTTCTTTCTGAAGACCATTGGCTCGGTCAATCCCTCCGAGATGCAACAGATGCTGGTACTCAGTGGGCGTGAGAAGCACGCCGATGCCGAAATGCTTGCCGTCATCACCCGTCTCGCCGACAAATGGTACGGCAAAACGGTGATAGAACTGTCCCCGGAACAGAAGTCCTACCTGCTGCCTTACTTGTACAGATCCTACCGGACGACCATTCCGCAACTCTCCCGCTGCCTCCAACTGCCCAGAGATACGGTGGCCAGTCTGCTTCCCCGGCGACGCCCCGTGCAGCATTCGGGTGACTGTGGGCAGTAGGTGTGCGGGGGCGCACTGTCGCAGGTGCGGGGGTGCACCGTCGCAGGTGAGCAAGCAAAACGTCGCAGGTCCTCAAAAATCGGCCGATCTGCGACGTCATGACGAGCCGATGGCCGATTTGCGTCGCAGTTCGTGAAGAAAACGCGGACCTGCGACGAAGCAGCCACGGACCTGCGACGAAGCAGCTGCGGACCTGCGACGGAACCCACTCCCCGGCATTTTAGTCATTGACAACCGGAAATAGTTTTTTTCAAATTAATTTCCTATCTTTGCGAAGACATAAAGCACGACGGCCGGAAGCGGTCGTCGGTTGTTTTTTTGACAAACGAAAAACTAAACTTATAGTATGGCAATCGAAATGATGACCCAGGCGGGCCTGGACAAACTGAAGCAGGAACTCGCCGATGCACTGGCCCAGCGGCCGGTGATTTCTGCCGCCATCGCAGAGGCCCGCGAAAAGGGAGACCTCTCCGAGAACGCAGAGTATGATGCAGCCCGTGACGCACAGGGCCTTTTGGAGGTGAAGATCGCCCGTCTCAAGGAGAAAGTGGCCAACGCCCGTGTCATTGACGAGAGCAAGCTCTCCACCGACACCGTCCAGCTCCTTTCCAAAGTGAAAGTGAAAAACCTCACCAACAAGATGGTGATGAACTTCCAGATTGTACCCGAAACCGAGGCCGACTTCTCCAAGGGCCTCCTGGCCGCCACCACCCCCATTGCCAAGGCCCTCATCGGCCACAGCAAGGGAGAAACCGTGGAAGCCAAGGTTCCCAGCGGTATCATGAAGTTTGAAATCGTGGAAATTTCCCTGTAAAGATGGCTACCATTTTCACCAAGATCGCCGCCGGCGAAATCCCTTCCTACAAGTGCGCGGTAAGCGAAGACTACTACGCCTTCCTGGATATCTCGCCCCTCGCGAAGGGCCACACCCTCGTTATCCCCAAACACGTGGAGGACGACTACATCTTCCACCTGGATGAGAAAACCTACGAAGGCCTGTGGGCTTTTGCCCGCAAGGTGGCCGTAGCCCTCAAGGCCGCCGTGCCCTGCCAGCGGGTGGGCGTGGCCGTCCTGGGCATGGAAGTGCCCCACACGCACATTCACCTGGTTCCCCTCCAGACCGAGGGAGACCTGGACTTCCGCAAGGCCAAGCTCCAGCTGGAGGCCGATGAGATGAAAACAATTGCAGCCAATATTTTTGCAGAGTATGAAAAGCTCTAAACTCATTGCCGCAGCCGCTCTGGTGCTGCTGGCCGCCGCTTGCGGCAAGAATACCCGCATCAGCGGAACCCTTCACGAGGGCGCAGACAGGCAGGTGGTCGTCAAGCTCCTGGACGTGAACCGCTTCCAGGTGCTGGACTCGGTGAAGACCGACGCCAAGGGCTCCTTCCAGTACAGCCTGGATATTGCCCAGGGCAAGCCGGAATTCATCTACCTCTTCTACAAGGACCGCCAGATTGCCTCCCTGCTCCTGAAAAAGGGAGACAATGTGAAAGTGGAGACCGATACTCTGGGCGTCTACACCGTGGAAGGCTCCGAGGAATCCCTCAAGCTCCAGCAGGTAGAGAAGGACTATAACGCCTTCATCCGCCAGATGCAGGGCATCCTGGACCGTGAGTACAATCCCGACCAGGCCCTTTCCCGCTGCTACATCGACTACTATCGCAACCGGCTCAAATACGTGGTGAACAACGCCCACTCCCTCACGGTGGTGCCCGTCCTGTTCCAGCAGGTGAATCCGTCGCTGCCCGTCTTCGGCCAGAACACCGACGGCCTCATCATGCGCAATGTGGCCGATTCCCTCAGGATGGACTATCCCGAGTCCCGTTACGTGAAGGCCCTGGAGCGGGAAGCTGCCCGCAGAATCTCCCTCATCGAGCTCCAGAACCGGGTTGACAGCGCCCAGGAAGTGGGCTATATCGACATCAGCCTGCCTTCCATGGACGGTAAAGCCGTAAAACTGAGCGAGTCCCTGGGCAAAGTGACCATGGTCTACTTCTGGGCCTCCACCGCCGAGCAGAAGATGTTCAACCTGGATGCCCTCAAGCCCCTCTACGAGGATTTCCATGGCAAAGGCTTCGAAATCTACGCCGTATCCCTGGACGACGACAAAGCCGTCTGGGCCAGCGCCGTGCGCAACCAGAAACTGCCCTGGGTAAATGTCTGTGACACCCGCGGCGCCCTGTCTCCGTATGTGGGTTCCTACGGTATCGGCAGCCTCCCCATGGTGTGGTTCATCGTGGATGGCGCCGTGGATACGGATGCCAAGGTGCGTAACGCACAGGATATCCGCAGCTATCTTCGCAGGAAACTGTAATGGCACGCATCCTTCTGATCGATACTTCTACCGCAGTCCTGTCCGTGGGTTTGTCCGTGGACGGGACTGTCGTTGAAGAACGCATCCTCACCGAGGCCCGTCAGCAGGCCTCCCGGACCGCTCCGCTCGTGAAGGAAGTGCTGGACGCGCAGGGCATCGGCGTAAAAGACTGCGACGCCGTCTGCGTGGGCTCCGGCCCCGGCTCCTACACGGGCCTCCGCGTAGGCGTTTCCACCGCCAAGGGCCTGGCCTTCGGCGCGCACCTTCCGCTCCTTTCCGTAGGCACGCTGGACATCCTCGCCGCCGGCGTGGAGGACAAAGAGTCCTTCCGGTATATCGTGCCGATGATCGATGCGCGAAGGATGGAAGTATACACGGCCGTCTACTCATCGGCCTGCGAAAAAATCGCGCCCATCCGGGCGCTGGTGGTGGAGGAAAATTCCTTTGCCGATGAACTCTCCGCGGGACCCGTCCTCTTCGTGGGAGACGGCGCCCTCAAGTGCGAGGCTGTCATCCGGCACGAAAACGCGCACTTCCGCGAGGCCGCCCCGCTGGTGAGGAACATGGCCGCCCTGGCCCAGCGCGCCTTCGACGCGGGGAAATTCGAGGATGTAGCCTACTTCGAGCCCTTCTACCTGAAGGATTTCGTGGCCACGGTTTCCAAGAAGAATCTCTGGTAGCCGCTTACTGCCCCAGCGTAAGCAGCTCCTTCAAATAAGGGAAAATCCAGTATCCCAGATCTTTCAGATGCCCGTACAGAACAGAATCGTTCAGTACGGGCGTCTTCACGAGTTCGAACTTGGTGTTCACCGTGTCAAACAGGATGATGAGGACGCTGATGACAACGGCCGAGATGGCCAGGGAGAAAATGAACCCCAGGACGCGGTTGAACCACCCCAGGGAAGCCATGTCGGCAACGCGCGTGAAGAGCTTTGCGACAATCATCACGGCCATGAGCACCCCGAGGAGCATGACGGCGAAGCCGATGACATGCAGCACCGTCTCCGATACATTGATGTACTGGTCCAGCCAAACGCAGACGGGCTCCGAGAAGTGATAGGCCAGATATACGGCCAGGATTACGCCCACGAGGGAAACGGCCTGCTCCAGAAACCCTTTGGTGATGCCGCGTATGGTGCCCGGGATGAGGAGGATGAGGAGGATGATATCCAGGAGGTTCATGTTGTCAATGTCAGTTAAAATATGTATCTTTGCAGTCCTTTATATCGTGATACAAAATTAAGAAAAATATATGAGTTTTAAAGAATACAAGGGGCTGGACCTTACCCGGACGGGCAGCGAGGTCCTCGACAGATGGAAGCGTGGCCATGCGTTCGAGAAATCTCTCGAACTCAGGGAGGGCGCCCCTGCATTCATTTTCTTCGAAGGACCGCCCAGCGCCAACGGCATGCCGGGCATCCACCATGTGATGGCCCGTTCCATCAAGGATGCCATCTGCCGCTACAAGACGCAGACCGGCTTCAAGGTGGCCCGCCGCGCCGGCTGGGACACCCACGGACTCCCCGTGGAACTGGGCGTGGAGAAGAAACTGGGCATCACCAAGGCCGATATCGGCACCAAGGTGAGCGTGGACGAGTACAATGCCACCTGCCGGAAGGAGGTGATGAAATATACCGCCGAATGGGTGAACATGACCGAGCGCGTAGGTTACTGGGTAGACATGAACGACCCCTACATCACCTACGACAACCGCTACATCGAAACCCTGTGGTATCTCCTTAAGAAAATCTACGACAAGGGCCTTCTCTATAAGGGCTACACCATCCAGCCCTATTCTCCCACCGACGGCACCGGCCTCAGCTCCCACGAGCTTAACCAGCCCGGCTGCTACAAGGACGTGAGCGATACCACCGCCACCGTCCAGTTCGAAGTCATCAAGGACGGCGCTTCCCAGCCCCTCTACGGCACGGAAACCCTTCCCGTCTATTTCCTGGCCTGGACCACCACGCCCTGGACCCTTCCGTCCAACACGGCGCTGTGCGTGGGCCCCGAAATCGAATACGTACGCGTCAAGTCCCAGAACCCCTATACCGGGGCCGATGCCATCTACGTGCTGGCAAAAGACCTGGTAAGCGCCTGGTTCGGCAGCAAGATCCCCTTCACGGTGCTGGAAGGCAGCTGGAAGGGAAAGGACCTTGTGGGCATCCGCTATCACCAGCTCATCCCCTGGTTCAAGCCGGACGGGGACGCCTTCCGCGTCATCTCCGGAGACTACGTCACCACCAGCGACGGTACCGGTATCGTGCACATCGCCCCCACTTTCGGTGCCGATGACAAGCGCGTGGCCGCCGCCGCAGGCATCGGCGCCATCATGCCCCTCGACAAGGACGGCAACCCGCAGGCCCAGGTAGACCGCCAGGGCCGGTTCATGCGCCTCGAGGACATGGATCCCGCCTATGCCGCCTCCGTGGACCCTTCCTATAAGGAATATTCCGGCCGATACGTCAAGGCCGGCTATAAGAAATACTTCGAGAAAGAGGACGAGGAAGGAACGCTGGACATTGACCTCTGCGTGATGATGAAGGCCGATGGCCGCGCCTTCAAGGTGCAGAAGCACGTGCACAGCTACCCCCACAGCTGGCGCACGGACCTTCCCGTGCTGTATTATCCCCTGGACAGCTGGTTCATCAAGGCATCGGCCGTAAAGGATGAGATGGTGGCCCTCAACAAGACCATCACCTGGAAGCCTGCCTCCACCGGTACCGGCCGCTTTGGCCAGTGGCTGGAAAACATCCAGGACTGGAACCTCTCCCGTTCCCGCTACTGGGGCACTCCGCTGCCCATCTGGAGAACCGAGGACGGCAAGGAAGAGATTTGCATCGGCTCTGTCAAAGAGCTCTATAATGAAATTGAAAAGGCTGTTGCCGCCGGCTTCATGCCTTCCAACCCGTTCAAGGACAAGGGCTTCAACCCCGAAGACATGTCCCTGGACAACTATAACAAGATAGACCTTCACCGGCCCTACGTGGACAGCATCTTCCTGGTGTCCGCCTCCGGAAAGAAGATGATCCGCGAGACAGACCTCATCGATGTCTGGTTCGACTCCGGTGCCATGCCCTACGCCCAGGAAGGCCTTCGCGGGCTCAACACCCCCGGCTTCGGCGCCACCGCCGACTTCATCGCCGAGGGCGTGGACCAGACGCGCGGCTGGTTCTATACCCTGCACGCCATCCACACCATGATTTCCGGTACGCCCGCCTTCAAGCGGGTCATCTCCAACGGCCTGGTGCTGGACAAGAACGGCAACAAGATGAGCAAGCGCCTCGGAAACGCCGTAGACCCGTTCTGGGCCCTCGACACCTATGGCGCAGATGCTCTTCGCTGGTACATGCTCACCAACGCCGAGCCCTGGGATAACCTCAAATTTGACGAAAAAGGCGTGGACGAAGTCCGCCGCAAGTTCTTCGGCACGCTGTACAATACCTACGCGTTCTTTGCACGTTACGCCAACATTGACGGCTGGGAGCCCGTGGCCGTGCAGCCCGTCACCGAGCTGGACCGCTGGATTGTCTCCCGTCTCAATACCGTCATCCGTGACGTGAAGGCCGCTTATGAAGACTACGACGTCAAGAGCGCCGGCCGTATCCTGGAGTCCTTCGTCTGCGACGACGTTTCCAACTGGTACGTGCGCCTGAACCGTGCCCGCTACTGGGCCGGCGAAATGACCGAAGACAAGAATGCCGCCTACGGCACGCTGTACGAGGTTCTTAAGGCGGTGTCCATCCTGGCCGCACCCATCGCACCCTTCTACATGGACCAGCTGTACAAGGACCTTGGCGGGGAAGAGGAATCCGTGCACTTCACCCTCATGCCGGAGTTCGATGAAACCGTCATCGACGCTGCCCTCGAGGAGCGCATGGCCCTGGCCCAGCAGGCAACGTCCATGATGCTGGCCCTCAGAAAGAAAGTGAACATTCCCGTGCGTCAGCCGCTTCAGAAGGTAATCATCCCGGTTATCTCCGAGAAAGTGCGTGCCCAGCTGGAGGCCGTGAAAGCCATTGTGCTGGCCGAGGTCAACGTGAAGGAAATGGAATTCATCGCCGACACTACCGGCATCATGAGCCTCAAGATCAAGCCCAACTTCAAGGTGCTGGGCAAGACCTATGGCGCCCGCATGAAGGAAATCGCAGCCGCATTCGGCGCGCTGGAGCAGCCCGTGATTGCCGCCATCCAGAAGGCCGAGGCCGCCGGCGAGGCTTATACGCTGGCCCTGCCCGGAGGAGACGTAGTGCTCAATCCCGGAGATTATTCCATCGCTTCCGAGGACGTTCCCGGCTGGCAGGTAGCCTCCGAGGGCTCCCTCACCGTGGCACTTGACATTGAAGTTACTCCCGAGCTTCGCCGCGAAGGTCTCGCCCGCGAGCTCGTCAACCGTATTCAGAATCTTCGCAAGAGTTCCGGCTTCGAAGTGACCGACCGTATCCACACGGTGGTCTACTCCGACGACGCTGCCCTTGCCGACGCCCTATCGGCCTTCGGGGATTATGTGAAGGCCCAGACCCTGTCCCTTTCCATCGGCCTCCAACCTGCGGGCGATGCTCCCGCCGATGCCGCCGAGGTGGAATGGACAGAGGGAAACATTAAGATAACAGTAAAACGATAGCGATATGGAAGAGAACAACAAAACCCGCTATTCTGACGAGGAACTGGAAGAGTTCCGCGTCATTATCAACGAGATGTTGGATAAGGCCCGTGCCGAGTACAATACCCTGCGTGAGGCTATGACTCATGCCGGAGGAAACGATATCCTGGACACTGCTCCCACCTTCAAGACGGTGGAGGACGACGGCGCATTCCAACTTTCCAAGGAAGAGGCCGGAGCACTGGCTCAGCGTCAGTTCAAGTTTATCCAGAACCTGGAAGCTGCCCTGGTACGTATTGAGAACAAGAGTTACGGTATTTGCCGCGTAACCGGAAAGCTCATCCCCAAGGAGCGTCTCCGTCTGGTTCCGCATGCAACCACTACCGTGGAAGGCAAGGCTATCCTGGAGAAAACCGGCAAGAAGTAGTCTCCCATGAAAAACCGTGGCCGGTTTCTTCTTATTCTAGGAATACTTTTGGTTGTCATTGACCAGGTCATCAAAGTCCTGGTCAAGACAAACATGACACTGGGGGAGAGCATCCCCGTTCTGGGCAACTGGTTCCAGCTGCTCTTTGTGGAAAACAAGGGCATGGCGTTTGGCATGGCCTTCGGCGGCGTGGTAGGGAAGTACATCCTTACCGCTTTCCGCCTGGTGCTCTTTGCGGCGTTGTGCTGGTGGATTTCCAAACTGATAAAGCGCCCAGAGACTGTTCCTACGGGTGTCCTGGTGGGCCTTACCCTCATCACCGCCGGTGCCTTTGGCAATATTGTAGACTGCCTCTGCTATGGCCTCATTTTCGGTGAATCCACCCCTTCGGTGGTGGCTTCGCTGGGCTCCTACGCTCCCTTCATGCAGGGCAAGGTGGTGGACATGTTCTATTTCCCGCTCTGGACCTGGCCCGACTGGGTCCCGTGGCTGGGAGGACACATCTTCTTTGAGCCGGTCTTCAACTTTGCCGACAGCTGCGTCACCTGTGGAGCCATCTATCTGATTCTCTTTCACTGGAAGTTCTTCTCGAAGGAATAATTTTTTTTATTATCTTTGCAGTCCTTTTGGAGGTGTGGCCGAGTGGTCGATGGCGGCAGTCTTGAAAACTGTTGTACGGCGACGTACCGGGGGTTCGAATCCCTCCGCCTCCGCAGAAAGACGTAAAGGCATTGCAGCAAAAAACTGCAATGCCTTTCCTCGTTTTTTTTGTCAAAACTGATTAATTTTGTATTTTTGAAAGTTATTATTCGATAATTATTTAAAAAGATACAATGGCAGTAAAAATCCTCAGCGTTGACGACGAAACCGATCTCGAAGTCCTGTTAACGCAGTATTTCCGCAGAAAAATCAGAAAAGGCGAATACGAGTTCTTCTTCGCGCACAATGGACTGGAAGCCCTTCAGGTTCTCCTGAAGCATCCGGACATTGCCATTATCCTGTCGGATATCAACATGCCTGAGATGGACGGCCTCACGCTCCTGACCAAAATCAACGAGATGCGCAATCCTTCGCTCAAGTGCATTATGGTGAGCGCATACGGAGACATGGAGAACATCCGTCATGCCATGAACAACGGTGCCTTCGACTTCGCCACCAAACCCATCGACCTCGACGACCTCCAGCTCACCATTGACAAGGCTGTGGAGCAGATCGAGTATATCCGGGGTGCGCAGGCCGAGCACAATCAGCTGCTGGATATCCAGAGTGACCTTTCCGTGGCCCGCGAAATCCAGCACGCCATCCTGCCGCGTACGTTCAAGCTCAAAATGGACGATGCCGACAAGGTGGACATCTGCGCCAGCATGCTGGCCGCCAAGGATGTAGGCGGAGACTTCTACGACTTTTTCCCTATTGACGACCACCGCATTGGCTTTACCATTGCCGACGTAAGCGGAAAAGGCGTTCCGGCTGCCATCTTCATGGCCGTGAGCCGTACGCTCATCAAGGCAACGGGTCTTCGCGACCTTCCATCGGCCGAGTGCGTAAGCACCGTCAATGACATCCTCTGCGGCGAAAGCGTGGAATCCATGTTCGTGACGGTCTTCTACGGTATCTACGACCTCCAGACCGGCATGATAGACTACACCAACGGCGGTCACAATCCGCCCTTTGTCCTCCACCCCGACGGTGCGGCAGAGGAACTCCAGACGGAGAGTAACCTGGTGCTGGGAGCCGTGGCCGGCATGCCCTTCAAGAGCGGTTCGCTGCTCCTGAACCCCGGAGATGCCCTGTATCTCTACACCGACGGTGTCACCGAGGCCGAGAACATGGAGCACAGCCTGTTCGGGGAATCCCGCCTCCAGGCTACCCTGGAAAGTGCCCGCGGTGCAGAAAGCAGCCAGATGATCGAGGCTGTCTCCGCTAAGGTGAAGGAGTTTGTGGACGGCGCTCCCCAGAGCGATGACATTACCCAGTTAGTAATTCGCAGAAAGTGAAAATCCGAACCGACATATTGTATGCCGTCATAGCCCTGGCCGTCGCTGCCGGCCTGGTCATTGTGGCATACCGTATCGGCTACAACCGCTCCAGGGCGGAGATTGCATCCCTTCATGAGGAAATGGAGCGTCTGGAAGAGGCTGGGAAGGAAGCTGCCGTCGTCAAGCGGGTGAGCCAGCAGATGGAAGACATCGCCTACCAGCAGAAGGCCATTTCGGACCAGCAGCGGGACCGCGCCGAGCAGCAGTCCATCCTCGCAACGCGCAATGCCGAGATTGCGGAGCAGGAAAGCCGTGCTGCGCGGGAGGCAGAGCTCAAAGCCCATGCGGCCGCCGAGGTCGCCGAGCGCGAGCGCGCCAATGCCGAACGCCAGCAGGAGATTGCCGTGGAGCAGCGGGACGAGGCCAATCACGCCAAGAATGTGGCCGATACCCTGAACCGCCGCACGCAGGCCCGGAGCCTGGCCGCCAACTCCCAGCTGCGGCGGGAGGCCGGAGACGCGGAACTGGCCAATCTCCTTGCCTATGCCAGCTGGTATTTTCTGAAAAACAACCGTGGCAACCAGTATTTCTCCGACACGTTCAAGTCTCTCACGCAGGCAACGAGCGGTGTTCCCCGTCACAAGATGCGGGAAAACGGCTCCGTGACGGCCATGGCCAAGGTCCTGGACGGCCCCGGACAGTGTGTCGCCCTTACCAATTATGGAGAAGTGGAATGGCTGCGTGCCACCACGGAAGGCGGCACCCGGAAAATCGTTTCCAAGCAGCTGCTCTTTAACCCGGACTACGATTTCCGGGACGCCAAGTACCTGAAAGGGAAAATCTATGCGGTTTCCCTCAAGGGCCCCCTCTGCATCCTGGATGTGAGCGGTAAATGCGAAGTGGTCCCCCTTCCCGAAGACGACTACTTTAAGGTTCTCCGCGCAAATGGCCGCATCCTTCTTGCGGGCCGCCACAGCCTGTGCTGGTATGCCGATGGAAAGATCACCGGCCAGCGTCAGCTCCCCCGGGCCTTGTCCGCCATCGTGGAGCGGGAGGGGACCATCGGCCTTTTCTATCAGGACGGCTCCTATGCCGAGATGGACGCCTCCGGAAAGATAGAGGAAAAGAAGCCTCTGATCGGGCCGGTCGTTACCTACGCCTATTACAGCACCTCTTTCCAGTGCCTGCTGCTGGGTACGGCCGAGGGCGCCGTGTATCCGGTCAACAAGTATAACCGCGTGCTGGAAGTGCTCGCCGCCCACAAGGCCAAGTGCGTGGACATTACCATGCAGGGGCCCAATGTGGTGACGGGCAGTTACGACAAGAGCATCTACATCTGGAATCTGGACAACCTTACGTTCGAGAGCGGTCTGTCTTTCCGCGAAGAGCTGGAGCTGGCCCGCGTGGACAGACGCAAGGTGAACCCCGGGGACATTCCTGCCGAGTGGCTCGTGCCCGTAGACTATTCCTTCGACGGCTGGACCCTCTCTGTCTGCGGAGACGTGGACGGCAAGTCGGTGTGGGTAGGTACCTCCACGGGAAACATCATGCTCCTCAATTCGTCGGCCGATGACATGGCGGCGCAGCTGCATGACAAGCTCGGGCGTAATCTTACGCAGCAGGAGTGGGCCCGCTACGTAGGTGTATCCATTCCCTATATGACGTTCAAATGAGAAAGTTTCTGCTTCATATCGGCCTTGTGGCCGCCGCGGCGCTTGCTGCGGTGACGGCTGCCGCCCAGGGCGGAGAAAACGCCCACATGGGCATTCCGTTCTTCAGGAACTATTCGGCCAGCCAGTACAATGCCCATAACCGCAACTTCGATGTCCTCTGCGATGGCGAAGGCCGGGTGTTCTTTGCCAACTTCGAGGGCCTTCTCGTATACGACAAGGTGAAGTGGCGCATTGTCCACACCCCGGATATCTCCCGTGTGGTGAGCCTGGCGCTGGATGAGGGAGGAAACGTGGTTTTCGAGAGCATTACTGAGACGGGCCGCGTCCTCTCCTTCGAGGGAGACTCCGTCCGTGTCTCCTTTACGGAAGGAGATGCCGCCCGGACGGGCGTGGTGTCGGGAGGTGAACGCATCCGGGAAACCACCGTGGACCGGTGGAATGAAATAGAAGTATATCAGCGCCTGAAGATTTCTCCGAGCCGCACGCTGCTGGCGACGGCGACGGACGGCGTGGTGGCCGTGGACGCGGAAGGCAGGGAAGTGTGGCGCGTGAATGTGGAGAACGGCCTTTGCTCCAACAGTGTTTCCAAGCTGGCCTATGACGGCAAGGGAACGGTGTGGGGCGCTACCGACAACGGCGTTTTCAGCATCTCGGTCTCTGAGATTTATACGCGTTTTACCGAAAAGGAAGGCCTGCGGGGCCAGATTTCCTGCATGGCTTTCTGTGGCAAGTCCTTGATGGTGGGTACGTTCCAGGGACTCTTCCGGCTGGAGGGCCGGCGCTTTGTCCCGGTGAGTCAGGTAACCCATGCCTGCTGGCAGATGGCCCGCGGCGGGGACGGAGCCCTCTATGTGGCCACGTCGGATGGCGTGTACAGGTATGCCGACGGCGCTGTCTCGCATCTGTCCACTCCGTTCTCCCTTTCCATCACAAAACTCCCCGACGGTTCTTTCCTGGTGGGAGAGGTGGAGCGCCTGAGCCGCTTCCGTCCCGGGGAAGGCTTCACTTCGCTGGCCGCTGTTCCCAACATCATCCGTTTCCGAAAGGATGCTGAAGGAAGCGTGTGGGCCATGACGCTCTCCGGAGACAGCTACCTTGTCAAGGTGCGGGAAGGAAAGGTGGAAAAGGCCGATGACATCCATATGTCCCAGCTGTTCGAATATGAAGACGGCGATGGAACCCTCTGGCGCAGCTATGACTCCGGTACGGGCCTCTATGCGGAGAACATGCCCGACTACCTCAAGCCGTGGGTGGAACCCTTCGAAAACATTACGGTCCAGGCCATGCTCGTAAAGGACGGCCTGGCCTGGATAGGGGACAACAATGAGCTCGTGCGCTTCAACCTGGCCCGTTGCCGTACGGAGGAACGCTTCGCTCCCCAGCTCTATATCCGCTGTTTCAACACGGATAACGGAGACCTCATGCTCAGTTTCTCCAACGACAAGACAGACCCGATGGGGCATACCCTGTACAGCTATCGCCTGCGCGGTGACAACGCGTGGTCCCGCTGGAGCGAGCAGCAGGAATTCCTGTTCGCCAATCTCAGCTACGGCTCCTACAGCGTTTCCGTGCGTTCGATGGATGCCTACGGGCAGGTCAGTGAAACCGGGCCGATGGATTTCAAACGGCCGTATCCCGTGTTCATGCGCTGGTATTCCGTCCTCGCGTACCTCCTTCTTGTCGTGTTCCTTGTCTACCTTCTGTTCCGCTACCGCATGCACCGCATGGCGCAGGAACAGCAGCGCCTGGAAGCCATCGTCGACGAGCGTACGCAGGAACTGCGGCAGGCCCAGAACAAGCTCCTCCGTCAGGAACGCGAAGCTGCCATCGGCAAACTTACTAAAGGCCTGATTGACCGCATCCTCAATCCCATGAACTACATCAACAATTTCGCCCATCTGTCCCTGGGACTTTCGAAGGACCTGAGAGAAAATGTTGAGGATGAGAAGGATCACATGTCTCCCGATACGTATGAAGATTCCGTGGATGTGCTGGACATGATGAAAACCAACCTGGAAAAGATTGAGCAGCACGGCATCGCCACTACGCGAACCCTCAAGGCCATGGAGGAAATGCTCAAGGAACGCTCCCAGAAGTTCGAATCCACAGATCTCTGCCAGTTGTGCCAGCAGTGCCTGGATAAGTTCAGGAATTACTTCCCGGACGATATCGCCCGCCTTGGCGTCCAGGTGGAACTGGACAGGCCGGACACGCCCGTCATGTGGAATGTAGTGCCGGAGTTGATGGGCAAGTCCATATCGTACATGCTTTCCAACAGCATGTATGCCGTCAGAAAAAAGGCCGACAAACTGGGCGGGTACAATCCGGTTGTCAAGGTCACCATCCTCCAGGAAGCCGGCAGCATCCTCCTCAAGATTTATGATAACGGAATCGGCATTGAAAAGAGCATCCAGGACAAGATTTTCGATCCTTTCTTCACGACCAAACCTACGGCCGAGGCCCCTGGCGTGGGTCTTTATCTGTGCCAGCAGATCATGCACGACTGCGGCGGTAATATTACGGTTACTTCCGTGAAGGATGAATATACAGAATTTGTAATTAAATTGGCTTAAGATAACTCTTATGATGGAAGAAGAAAGCCTGAAGCAGCAGGTGGAATATCTGCAACAGCAGTTGCACAAGCAGGAGAAGATGGCCTCCCTGGGCCTTCTCAGCGCCGGTATTGCCCATGAAGTCCAGAATCCGCTGAACTTTGTCATCAACTTCAGCAAGATGTCGGTCAAACTTCTGGAAGACCTTCAGGATGTTCTGGACGGTTGTTCCGGCCAGTTGGGTGAGGACGATGCCGCCGACCTCGAAGACATCTCCGCCGACCTCAAGGAGAATCTGGCCAAGATCGAGGAACACGGAGAACGCGCCATCAGCATTATCCGGGGCATCCTTCTCCTTAGCCGCGGCAAGGCGGGGGAGAAGCTGCCTACCGACATCGGCCAGCTGGTGCACGAATATGTGTGGCTCAGCTATCATGCCATGCGCGCCAACGACAAGACCTTCAATCTTACCATCCGGGAAGACATTCAGGAGAACCTGCCCAAGTTCATGGTCATTCCGCAGGACCTGAGCCGGGCTGTCCTCAATGTGATGAACAACGCCTGCTACACGGTCCGGGAAAGGGCCGGGGTGGAAGGCTCCGCCTATCATCCGACGATTGAGGTGAAGGTGTCGTATGCTCCGGGAGAGGAAGAGGTTCGCATCGATATCTCCGACAACGGAATGGGCATGTCCCCCGAGGTGAAGGAGCGCTTGTTTGAAGTGTTCTTCACAACCAAGCCCGCCGGTCAGGGAACGGGGCTCGGCATGAGCATCACCCGCGACATCATTGTCAAAAACCATGGCGGACGGCTGCTCTTTGAGTCCGAACCCAATGTGGGCAGCACCTTCACGTTTATCATTCCCGTAAAGCCTGTAAAATGAGTATCAGAAGATACATACTCGCGCTCGGAGCCCTTGTCATTACGCTTTCTGCGTATGCCCAGGAAGAGGTCCGTCTGTTCGAGGAGGCCCAGGAGGCCTATGAGCTCGGCTGGTTTGAAAAGGCCGATTCCCTCTTGAGCGGACATGAGAACAGTTTCAGCGGAGAAACCCGGATGGGTGTGCTCCGGCTTCTTGCGCTATGTAACCTGAATATGGACCGGCCGGAGGAGGCGCAGACGTGGGTGTCCAAGCTGCTGGCCCAGGACCCCTATTACAGACCCTACAACGACTTCCCGCGCTTTACCGAGATGGTCAACCGCATCAAGGCCGGTAAGTCGGCCACCATCACCACGGCTTCCCAGCAGGCCGAGTCCATTGAGGAGGCCCCGGTACCGGTGACGCTCATCACGGAGGAAATGATCCGGAATGTGGGCGCCAGAACCCTCAAGGAAGCCCTGGTGGCCTTTGTGCCCGGTATGACCGACGTCGCCGCCAATGAGGAAATGAATGTAGCTATGCGCGGCATCTATTCCTCCGGTCAGGAGAAGATTCTCATCATGCTGGACGGCCATCGGCTCAACAGCTATTCCACCAATACCGCCAGCCCCGACTTCTCCATCAGCCTTGAAAAGGTGAAGCAGATAGAGGTGCTGCGGGGCCCGGCCTCATCCCTGTACGGTGGCGTGGCTCTCACCGGTGTGGTGAACGTCATTACCAAGGAGGGATCGGATGTGGACGGCCTCATGGCCAAATTCTCCGGCGGCAGTTACGGAACGGTCCGCGGGGACCTTCTCTTTGGCAAACGCTATCTTTCCCTGGATGTGCTGGGATGGGCCAGTATCTATAATGCCGATGGTGAAAAGGTGCACCTGGGTGCCACGCCGGAGGAACAGCCGTACTCCGTGATGCCCGCAGAGGGAGACCTCATCATTGGCGGATACAACAGGAAACCTTCCTACGATCTGGGCGTGTCCCTGAAGTGGGAAAAGATGCATCTTCTCTATAACCGCCGTTTTGCCAAGACGGTGGCGCCCGTGTCGCTCAGCTACTTCTTTACTCCGTATGAGTATAACCAGTACCGGCTTCTGAACGGCAACGCTCCCGGCTATGCCATCACTTCCCAGCATGCAGAGATTGGCTACTCAGACAGCAAAGGCAGTTTTGCCTGGCAGGTGACGGCCAGTTTTGACTCGCAGGACCAGCAGCGGTATCAGATTGACGGTGACATTCCCGAGGTAGGGGTCAACGACGTGTACCCGAACGGGGTAGATGGCGTTGTCCTCAAACTCTATGACGATGTGTTCCAGAGCGTAAACTGGAATGAATATACCTACGGCGTGGCCGCCCAGGGAAGCTACAACTACTCCTTCGGTGGCGGTCATTCCGGCGTCGTGATGGCAGGTGGCCATCTCAACCGCTTCACCCTGGCCGATGCCAGTTATCTGGAGGGAATCAATTATGACCTTATCCTAAAGACCTACAACGATACCAAGATCTTGAATGTGGGCAAGGAGCTGAGTGCCGATGCTTATTTCCAGCTCAAGCATACCTGGCGGAATTTTGTACTCAATGGAGGCGTCCGCTACGACTTCAAGTTGCGTTCTACCGGAAAGAAACTGCACGTGGTTTCTCCCCGTATTGCCCTCATCTTTTCCCAGCCCAGGTGGAGTGCCAAACTCAGCTATTCCAAGGCCTTTGTGGATGCGCCTTATTTCTACCGTAACAACACCCTGGACATCAACTTCGGTGACGATAACCTTTCTCCCGAGTACCTGAATTCCTGGCAGCTGTCGTTCTATAGCGACGGTAAAATTGTGCCCCGCCTTAAGCTGGAGCTCAACGGCTTCATTAACAAGGCCGACAAGTTTATCATCCAGAGCGAGGTGGGAAACGCCAATGCCGGTAATCTTACCAATGCCGGTGTGGAGTTCGCTTCTGCCTATTCGTTCTCCCGCTTTTCCGTTGACGGAAACCTTAGCTGGCAGAGCGTGCTGGCCTCGGAGAATTTCGCTATTTTCAACCGTAGCATCTACAACGTCCCCGATTTCCAGGCCAATCTCACGGCATCCTACGATATTATTCCCGGGCTCAGACTGAGCGCGCACGCGCTTTTCACATCGGCCCAGAAGTCGCAGTATGCCCTGCCTGGCGTAGATCCCATTGATATTTCCATCCCTGCACGCATTCTTTTTGACGCGGGCATCTGCTATCAGTTCAGAAAGTTCGAAGTGGGAATCAATGTGTATAACCTGGCGGGTACTTCTTACATGCAGGGCGGTTCCTCTGTAGCGCCCCTGCAGCAGGCTGGCAGATGGGTTTTAGGTCATATCAGTTACCAATTTTAAAGAAAAAATGGATAATTATCGCGCGCTGCTCGCAAAACAGATAGAAGGAATTATTGCGTCTCATCGGGACAAGGTGGCTTATAGCCTGGGAGACCTGGAGGTTACTTATGCCCAGCTGGATGAAATGGCCAGTCATATCGCATCAGGTGTGGCCAGACGGGTGCTGGACAGTGCGGCCCCGGACGATATTCCGGTGCGCATTGGCATTTCCCTCGGTAGGGGAGACCATTTTGTACCCTGCATCCTGGCTGCCGTCAAGCTGGGCTGCTCATACGTTCCCATAGACGTTGTGACGCCTCAGGAGCGCATCGATTTCATCTCCCAGGATGCCAGCATGGCCGTTCTCATTACGGCCGACAACCTGCCGGAGTTCTTGGAAAGCCCCCTCATGGAAACGCTTCCGCTGCTTTCCAGGGGCGTATCCGAGGCCTATATGATTTACACTTCGGGTACTACCGGACAGCCCAAGGGCGTCTCGCAGTCTTACCGGACGCTTTACAGCTATATGCTCACGGTGTGCCTCCCGGACAATTTCAATATCAGTGAGAAGTCGGTGGTGCTTCAGTTTGCGAGCATCAACTTTGACGTGTCGGTGCTGGAGATCTTTGCTGCGCTCTTCTATGGCGGTACACTGGTGATTGCCCAGGAGGAGGAGAAGCATAATCCGCTTCTTGTGCATCGGCTCATGAAGGAGAAGGGGATTACCTACACGTTTATGCCGCCGTCCCTTCTGGCGGTCTTCCCCGACTACGACTTCCCGGCTATGGATACGCTGTCGGCCGGAGGAGAGGCCATCCCGCACAGCCTCACCAGCAAGATTGCCGGGAAATACCCCTATCGTTTTGTGAACGGTTACGGCCCCACCGAGAGCATCGTCACCACTACGCATGAGATCGAGGGCCCGGACGACTGGAAGAACATCGGCAAGCCGGTTCCCGGCGTCGTCTGTTATGTGGCCGATGAAAGTGGTAAGCTGGTAGCTCCCGGTGAACAGGGAGAACTGCTCATTGCCGGCATGCAGCTCACCAACGGCTACTGGAACCGCCCGGACCTCAATGCCACGATGTTCTTCGAGAATCCGTATGAGAAGGTGCATGACGGGATTGACGTTTCCACGCTCTATCACAGTGGAGACCTTGTGACACTGAACGAAGACGGCAGTTTCAATTACATCGGCCGAAAAGACTCCCAGATCAAGCTGCACGGTTATCGCATCGAACTGGGGGAGATCTGCACCAAGATTGAGAAACAGGAGGGTGTGCTGCGCGCGTTTGTGCGCCTGGAAGAGATTGGCGCGGAGAAATACATTGTGGCCTATGTGAGAACCTCGGATGAGGTGAAAAGCCTGGACGGCATCAAGGAAATCCTGTCCCGCCAGCTGCCTCCTTACATGATGCCCACATTCTGGAACAAGGTAAGGGACTTTCAACTCAATATCAACGGAAAGATTGACAAGACGGCCCTGGTAAACGAGGCGGTCAATGAAATTGCCATCAATGATACGCCCCTTACGCCCAAGGAGTCACTGCTCATGGAGGCGGTGGCAGGCCTTCTGGGCCTTCCCGGCGTCAATGTAAATGCAGACCTCTTCAATGATGTGGGCATTACCTCTCTCCATGTGATGCAACTCACGGTCCAGATGGGAATGTCGGGCATTAACCTCACGGTCAATGACTTCTATACGCTCCGGACCATCCGCCGGATTATGGCGGCCGAGAAGCATCCCTTCGCCTTCTGGTACGAGGATTCCGGGAAAGATCCGGGGAAGCCGGTCATCATTGTCCTCGGCGGCTTTACCAGCTTCACCTTCATCTTTGACGACTGGGCCAAAAAGGTCTCGAAGAAGTATGACATCTTTGCCGTGGAGTCTTACCACACCATTACGGATGACAAGCTCGTCGATATGGACGGCCTGGTAGACCTGTACATTCCGCTGGTAAAAGAAGTGGTGGAAACCCGTAATGTCGTTTGCCTCACGGGCTTCTGTGCGGGAGGTGAGCAGGCGCTGGCCCTTGCCATCCGGCTGTACAACGACAAGCCTTACAAGCCGCGTGTAGTGGTGCTGGACGGAGAACTGGACCGCGATATCAGCCTGCAGGAAGCGGTGAAGCCAGCCTATTTCTTCCCCTTCTACGACGATGTTCGCAACAATGCCCGTGCCGACCTCGACATCCGCCTCATGGCTACCATGCCCGAGGAAGCTTACAAGGGACCGGTTACATCCATCATTTCCGACATCTACACCGACGAAAGTGCCGTGAGTACGTTCAAGAAGACCCCCGAAATGATGCAGCGGGAGAAAGAAGAGTTCTTTACCAACGAGGCGCGCTGGAAACGCCGCTATCCGGATTGCGAGCTCATCAAGTCTCCCACCAACCACAATGAGTTTCTCATTACCCGGGAGAGCAAGGACTTCATTGCCGATTACTTCCTCCATCATTTCTGTCCGGAGGAAAATTAGTGCAAATTTATTTTGCAGTTTCGGGAAAAGATGCTACCTTTGCATTCCCCAACAGGGGCGTAGCTCAGCTGGTTTAGAGCGCTTCAGTCACATTGAAGAGGTCATCGGTTCGAATCCGATCGTCCCTACAAAAATGCTAATAATCAACAGGTTAGAGCCTGTTAGTCCCAAAAAGGTCCCGAAATTGCTTTCGAGACCTTTTTTTCTTTAAAGGGTCTCTTGAAGAAAGACCCCCCTTTTCCTGCCACTACAGTGTGGGCTTATAACTTACCTCTCAAAGAAATGAGAAAGCCAACCGCATTTTGCGGCTAGCCGATTATTGTTCATTTTTCATCCGGAAACCGCCGAAGGCTATTCTGTTCTTCCTTAAACCTCTTTTGATCGGATACAAAGTAATCACGCATAGATTGCCCAATTTTATTAATTGTGTATTTCGCCAGCTGCGGGATGATTGGGGGCATTGTATCGCCACTATTCTTGGCCAAGTCGGTAATATGCATTTTGTAAGCCTCATAGTCGCCCTTTATCGCAGATATCCATGCGTCTTTTGCACTCGTACTCCCTGTCGTGTCAATAATCCCTTCTGCAATCTTGATGATGCATGTCAATACTTCCTTCGATAGGCCTCGATATGGAGGCTGAATATCTATCTGGCCTTCCATAGGGTCAAATTCTTCTACGACATTTACAGCATCTTGATAAAGCAGACCTTCACCTGTCATTAGATATAGCAAACTGTACCCAAACGCAGTGTGAAACCGCTGCGCCTGCTCAAAAGGAAGATACGACTCGCTTTTTTTGGAAATGATTGTTGTGACGCTTTGTTTATTACGATAATGTAATTGTTCTGCAGCCTGCTGATGCGTGATTCCCCGTATCTTGAAATCGGCGGCAAGCGATCTACGTACTTCTTGTGGCGTTTTTCTTTGCATTGTCTTTTTTTCTTGCAAAGATAGAAAAAAAACACAAAATAACATTAAATGATATATTTTATTCTCTATTTTGCTTTGAAATGTTATTTTATTGTATTTTATTGTATTTTATATTACATTGTAAAATATCTTTTGGATGTTGTAGAAAATATTTTATATTTGCATCAATGATATTTTAAAAAACACTATTAATTATTTCGTTATGGAAAAAAACAATAAAACGACACAACTGTTAATGTTTATGAGCCTGATCATTGCCGGCTCTGTATCGCTGAGTGATAATCAGGTCGATGAGATTATTGGTATCATTCTACGTTCAACGAGTCCCGTTGCCATCACGCCGCCGCAGGAGCAGGATAAATCTTATGTCGGCGGGGACACCGTCAGAGGAATGGCAGAGTTGGCACAGATTCTCGGCGTGTCCGTGCCAACAGCCTGCAAGATATCCCGCTCTGGAGTCTTTGATGCGGCGCGCTTGAATTTTGGGACTAAGAAATTCGTCTGGGATCGTCGCATGCTTCTGGAAATAGCCAGAGACAAAAAAGAAAAATAAACGCAACTAAAGATTATTTCGAATATGAAAAAGACTGCCAAATCCGTAACCGTTGCTTTTGCCGTCAACAAGGGAGGCACGGGAAAGACCACCACAGTGATAAATACATCTGCAGGGCTTGCCCTGAAGGGATACAGAGTGTTGGCTGTAGATGCTGACCAGCAGGCAAACCTTACAAACACTTTTCTCTCAGAACCGCCCCAGAAAAGCCTTTACGACTCGATCATCGACGAGTCTGTTCCCCTACCCGTAGTTGAGGTCAGGGATAACTTGGATGTTGTACCCGCGTCTGCGATGATGTACGGTATCTCGGCACAGATGATTCTGCGGAGCCAAAATACCCAACGTGATTACCGCCAGGCGCTGTCTAGGCTGCTCGCATCCATTAGAGATGAGTATGATTTTGTGCTCATCGACTGCCCGCCGGCCGATAATGCGATGATGATCAACGCGTTGTATTCCGCTAACACTGTCGTTATTCCCGTCAAACCTGAGGCTTTTGCTATGGATGGTTGTCATCAAATGTGCGAGATCATACGCGCAGTTCAGCGTCAACATCACCCTCTTAAGCTGACAGGGGTGGTATTTTGCGATGTTGATAGTTATTCCCGCGCCCATCAGGAGGAGATAAAGTCAATCCGACAGATTGGGCCGAATCATGTTTTCGACACTGTGATTCGTCATAGTCGCCACCTTTACAACGCCGCCAAGGCCCAGAAGGATATTTTCACTCATGCCATGTTATCGAACGGCGGCCAGGATTATCTTAAATTTTGTGACGAATTCGTCAGAAAAATCGAAAAGTTATGAGCCCAAAAGCAAACCCTTACGAGAGCGCCATGTGCCGCGATTTCTTTGCGGGATTGGATGAGGATCCCGAAAAAGAAAACAAGCCCCAGACGCCCCAAAAAACGAAATCTAAATTTACGCCCACCCTAGAACAAAAGCGCGCTGTCGACGAGGCCCGGAATGCGCGCCGTGGACGTCCCAAGAAAAAAAAGACGCGAGTTAAATCCAAGCCGGTTCACTTCGATGCGGACGAGGCGTTGTTGGACAACTTCACCGAACTGCATTACCGGCTCGGCAGGACCAAGCATGACCTTTTCGTTGAGGCCCTTCAGTTACTGATCGAAAAGTACAAAGAGGAAATCAAATAAAAATATACAGATATTCCGTTATTCAGGCATACAGATATTCATAATTATGACTCATTCTCAGATCCAGCGCTGGATAACACTTCATCGTTCCACATTTGACAAAGCTCTTATTGCCGCCTGTGGTCCGCAGATGGGCGTACTGCCGCAGTATTGTGAACCCGGCCGAAAGCGAAAAGACAAAATTGTAATTGCGAGCGAGCAAACCATCCGCTACCGCGATGAGGGCACTACATCCTTTGGTCACCCAGCGCTCAAGCACTTTCGGATTGATGCCGTGGCATATATCCGGCCTGGCCGATGGGGAAACAATGCCGCCCCATCCAGGCCACTGGCATTCACCGTTGCCCTTGAGTTCAAGACTTCCGAGTCGGACCTCCTCCGTGACAACAAAATTTTGTTATACCTGGGGTGGACTGATTTTTTCTTTCTTGTGGTTCCCACGGAACTTGAAAAAGCAGGTCGTCGCAAAGTTCGTGAGCTGAACGACGCAAGAATCGGCCTCATCATCGTCGGCTTGGATAACTGCCGTGTTGACATTGCTCCCTTGCGCCAACAAATCCTGCCGCAGAATAAGTGCGCTCTTGCAATGGAAGTGATTCTTTCCGATGATGATGACTGCCTTGTTGACACGATTCTTGACTGGGACGGAATCCCGGAGAGTGGTTTAGTTTCTGTCGATGCTTACTTTGGCGCTTGCTGTGCAATCCACCCCGAATTCGCCGGCGAGGAGGAAACGTATCTTCGCCATAAATTGAAGTAGTTCGACAACCTTTATACTTATATCTTTTTCCATTTTTCCCACTAGAAGATAACACAATAGCAGCTCCAAAAATGGCAAACAAAATCAAACAGACCACATCTGGCGCATGCGCAAATTTCAAGGCATGCAACCTCTTGCGTAGTGACGCACACAATCGGCGGACCGGCCGTATTACGAACCCGAACATCGATTTAAACTTGACGCATCGCAACATCTCATGGGTTGCACCTGTGATATCTGATTTACGTGCGTACGACAGACAAATACGGGCAGATTATGTTTCTTTTCCCCGCCAAAGGAGACAAAATGGAAAGGAGATTATCTATCATCGTCCCCTTCCGAAAAAGGGCCGCACTAAGGCGTCTCCAATCATGGAGCTGATTTTGTTGTTACCGGAAGCCAATCCGAAAAAAGAGGATTTAGTCAAACAGTTCATCCAGCGCATTGGGACCAAATACGGATTGAGGTGCATCCGCTATTTCATACACCTAGACGAATATTTCAAAGACCCGGATCTTAATAAGATTAGATTTAATTATCACGCTCACATAGTGTGGGATACGTACGACTGGCAAGCCCATAGGATTATCCACCTCCACAAGCCAGAGTTGCGGGAAATCCAGGATATCGCAACTTCAATCACGGGCATGCCTCGTGGTACCGATGCTCGCCTCACAAAGAAACATCACCTGGACCCTCCGGCCTTTAAAGTAAAAATGGAGCGTGATCGGGCAGAACGTCTGGAACGGGAGAACAATGAACGTGAACGCATCCTAAAGGAAAGGGAAGCAGACGTTGAAAAAGTATATGATAATTGCGTTAAAGACGGTCTGGAACTGGTGAAGCTGTTTGACGATAATGTTAGCCAGCCGGGTGTGCAACAGCTCCTTGAGCCCAAGCGGCCCATACGGAATCGGCTGATGGCTATTTGCAGCAATCCTAAACCTGCCTCAGGAGTAATCAGCAAAGTCGTCGATGAGCTCAGGGCACTGATTAACGAACTTCGCGAAGCCCTCCAGAGCATTGCAGAGAAAATTCATCTCAACATCTCTGGCACATTGAAAAATAACAAGTTCTTTAGTTTTTTCGCCTCATCTTCTGATATAACCAACCTGAAAACGAACACCGAACTGACGACAGAATTAGACGACGTGAAGACCAAACTACAGGCAACTCAGGCACAGATGGAACTCGAGAGGTCATTGGCGAAACGGGCAGGTGTTGAGATTGATAAGGATGTCGTGCTGATGCAAGTCAGAACATTATTAGGAGGATTTGTGTTTCAAGGAACCTGTACAGCAGAGGATTTGATTATGGGGAAGATTCAGATAATCAAAGCGGGTCATAAAGGCTACGACTATGATATTAAATACGATTTTAAAGAGAACGAGCTGAAATTCCGGGTTCATTATTCTGAATTCCAAAAACAGGATATCTGGGCATCATCTGTGGAGGAGGCTGATCGGATACACAACAAACAGCTTGAAATGAGATACTTCACGAAGCATCATTCCGAGAAGCGAGAACTGAAAAAAGTTGGTGAAAAGAAAAAGAAATAATAATGACATTTGGGGTTAACATTATTTTTCGATCTTTGCAACGGACTCCGGCGTGCGCAACCGGAGAAATCCAGACGGTCCTTTAAGCTCGGTAGCATTGAGTAGCCGTTTGAATGAGCCCTCAAAGGCATCCTCTCTGTCGGTCTGATAGGCCAAGTAAGCAGAGAGGTTTTTTGTTTCCCACGCAGCAGCTTAGGGTGTGTTGTTTTTCTTTTTCCCGGAAGGGCTTATTTCCATGGTGAAATAGCCCCTCCGGGATAAAGAAAAAACGACATGAAATTACAAATCAATCTATCTATTTACGAAGTATCGCCGAAAAGTAAGGTAACTAGTCAAGGGGAGATGGTAATCATAGACGAAACGGGAGAACCCTTCTCTCGCCTTGATAATCATCGGCTGATAATTCTATTTGATCAGGCAAGGACCGCAAGGTGGTTCGCCTTGCTAATTGTCGAGAGGCTATCTGCAGGTCAAGACACTCTCAGAATTCAAAAAACGCCACATTGGGATAGTAACTATCCTATGGGGTATTCATATAACGAATACTGACTGCCATGCATATAAATATTAATGGAGATAAGTATGAATTAGGGACATCGGCCTCGGTCAATACTTGTCGGAATGAGTTGATTATACGCTCACTTTCAGCCCATCGACTTGTTAGTGTGAATGTACATAACGCTGCTGCCGCAGCGCTGTTGAGAGATTTGACCGAAGAGTCTTTTCTTGACGGCGAGGATGTGAACATTACCATCGTTGATCCGGGGCGTGGCACAATACGATAATAATTATGGACACACTGCATAACCAACTAAAAAGAGAACTACGAGGGCCTGTTGGAGAGGTTTTCCTGTCTGAAATGATTCGAAATCAGGGGTTCCCGAAAGATCGATATGGCGAGCCGCGAGAGAGAACGATACTTTATTTAGGAGTGGAAGAACTATCCTACTCTGTGCCGCGGGAGCAATATGATAGAAATGGTCGAGTCCAGTCGAAAACACGCTTTTTTGATGTCGTTATGTTTGTTGGTTTTGGCAAAGCGGCGGCTTATCATGGTGATGTTTTTTCTGTTGGCATTGAAATTAAGAGCAATCTGTTTGATTTGCAGCGAGATATGAAGATGCCATATTATCTGGGCAAGACCGATTATTTCTTTCTGGCTGTTCCAGATGGACTCGTTAAAGATGCCCTTTTCAAGGTGTGTGGGTTAGAGGGGGTAGGGGTATTCTCCCTGACAACAGGACACATCGTCAAATTGGCCACGAGACAGGAAGTGATAGAAAAAGCACACAGCCAGCTATTGTATAAAGCTTTGTTTCGTAATGAATCAATTAAGCGTTATGTGATACCACGTGAGAATACTGGCGCATCCTTTCAGGTCGCCCCGTCCTCTAACGAGGACGCCCTAAAAGGATGTGCCGAGTTAACTAATAAAGGTTTAACAATTAAAAATCAATCTATTATGAAATTTGTAGGTAACAGAAAACCCGAGGTGCGCATTCCGCGCCTTGAACTCAAGAACGGTAAATTTTCCCTGTGGAAGGGAAGTGATCAGGCTCCAGAAGAATTCGATTATGCCGAAGGAAAAGTTTTGGGCATTGAGATTCGGCACCGCAACACTAAGAATGGTGAGCTGGCGTACTGCGACTTTCACATGGAAAACGGTGACGAGCGATTCGACATCTCTACACTGGCTTCTTCCTGCGTGACGGCCGACTTGGTGGCATACTTGAAGAATGTCCAGGACCCTGTTAACTCCCTGCTCCGGATAGATGCCTGGCAGAACAACCGTTACACAAACGTTGTAATGAAGGAGAACGGTCGCCGTGTTCAGCGCTTCCAGCTCCCTCGGGTCCAAAAGGTCGAGCGAGGGTTTACCCAGCAAATCGACTCGACTGAGCGCGACGCCGTGGTGATGAGCATCATCGAGGAAATCAACGCGAAGCTAAAGAACTAGAACTGTTGTCTGTTTTGTGAAGTGACCGCTAGGCCAAAGCGGGAAAGGAGGGTGACCAAAAGTCAAGTTGACTTAGGTCACTCTCTTTTACATTGAAGGGAAAGCGTGAGCCGCGCTGGTTAGCCGATGGCCAGCCCAGCGAAATCCTTTGTGTTAAAAAAAATCAAGCCATGGGAAGTTAATCAAGTTACCAATGTGGGAATTCCCTTGAATTCCTCAACATCGAGCATCGAAAACAGAACTTCTTCCCGTCGCCCAGTCCAGGACTGGTGGAAATGGCCGTAGTACCACCTTTCAACTGGATGTTCATTTTCTTTTAGGGATTTGAACACCTTGTCCATAACAATTCTTTCCTGTTTGACATCCTCAATGAGAGTTGAATCCATGGCCGCCCAGGACCGTAGCCCGCGATGTGAATTGAGTTCACAGAAGGAAGGAGACGTGTGAGAAACGACCGTGTCGATTGGTTGTTCAACCGGAATGAAAGCAATAGCATCTTCATCGAAGACAGGAGATTCGTCTGGCCACCAAACCGCTGTTTGCAGATGGCCGCGTTCTCGCATTCGGGCATTTTCCTCTTTACGCATATATCTGTCAATACTGGTTGCTCCGCCGACGCAGAGGATGTTGTGGTTACAAGCCTGTATGATAGAATAGTCCGGAACGCACCGCCATCGCTTGTATGCTATTTTTTCTTCAGAGAAGTACGCCGGATCATCGTGATTTCCCCGGATGAATACAACCCAGTTGTTTGCCTTCCGGATTCTTCCGGCAACCTGATTATAAATCATATCATAATATCCCGGTTTTTCGAAACCAAAGCCGCAGTCGCCGGCTACGATAAGCAAGGTGTCTTTCAAACCATACTGGACACATAATTTATAGACAATGCCCTTAAAGTCCCCGTGGATATCTCCGGAGACTATAACCTGTTTAGCGTCTGGATATTTTATAATTGTATTCACAAGTTCTTCGTAATTGTGCTCTTTCGTGTAATCAAGCCATGTGAAGTTACTGATTTTTCTGCCACTGGCGCATGTGAGAGGCCGATAAATCGAAGTCTGGAGGTGAAAGTAGTAACTTCCCATAAGCGGATGGCCTGAAAAAGTTTCGTGGATTTGTCAAGTCACATTTGTTGCAAAGACAATCCTTCGTATGAAACCTTGTAATCATTGAATTGGTAGGTTGCATGCAGGAAGGCTTCGGCTTTTTGTTTCAATACGCCGATGCTGATTTCTTCCTGCTGACGCTTTATCTCGAAGAAGGTGACGCTCTCCGACAGTTCATCGGCCGCAATCATATCAATCTCGTTTTCTCCCTTGCGGTCCCACCATCGGCCAATTCTGGTATATTTGCCGGTCTCCATGAACACACGGTGGAAATAGCGTTCCAACATCAGGCCGCTGAACGTGTCGTAGTCGCGCTCGATGATTTCCTGCAACTTGGCGTAATTCTCAATCTCCAGGATATAGTTGTATTTGTATATGAACCTGAACCAGAAGGTATAGAATACATCGTCCAGTTCATATCGGACATTTTTGGTGGAACTCTTCTCGAACATGGGCTGCCGTTTGGCAATAAGCTCGTATTCCTTTTCCAGGTTGGTGAGATACCCGCCTATTTCCTTGCCGATAATATCCTCTATCTCGCTGCGGGTATTCTTTCCCCGTGCGATGCAAGAAAGGATGGAGAAGTAAATTCCGTAATCCTTGCCGAATTCCTCAATCAGGTCGTTCTTCCCCTCAGACAGGAAGGTAGAGTTAGGGCTGATGATTTGCTGAATCATGGCCTCCCTGTTCAGTGCGCCGGCATCGACCAGTTGATTGACATATCTGGCGACGCCGCCGGTGAATGTAAATAGTGCCAGAAGGTCCTCATGGGTATAATCTGGATTATAGTCGGCCATAATTTGTTTGAGAACGGAGGGCCGAAAGGGCTTCACCCTCAGTTCACCAGTGTTGCGACCGTATAAGGGCTCTTTCTTGTCTTTGAACAGCTTCTGCATCATGGAATAGATGCTGCCGCAGACGATGAGGTTGATATGAGCGCTCTTTTCGTAGGTATCCCAGATGTCCTGCATTTCGCTGAATACCGCCTTGTTCACGCGGTAGAACTCCTGAAACTCGTCAATGACAAGCGTGAAACTCCTTGTCTGCGACAGCCGCATCAAGTATCGGAAAATCTCGCTGAAGCTTCTGCTGCTGCCCAGCGTTGGAATGCCGAGCTTTTCTGTAATTTCCTCTATATAGGCCTCGCAGAGTTCCGATTCAGCCTTTCTGGCCACAAAGAAATAGACGAATGGCGTATCATTGTAAGCCGTCTTAATTAGTGTTGTCTTTCCGATACGCCGCCGCCCCGTGACAACCGTAAACTTGGCGGTAGTTTTCGCTGTCTCTCTTGTTTCCTTGAGGAAGGCTATTTCTTGTTCTCTGTCGTAGAATTTCATAGTACGGTTAACTTAATCCGAAATAGTTATTTCCGAAACCCCCGTTTCGCAACTGCAAATATATATCGAGAAAATGACATTTACAACTCCAAGGCTATAGTAATTGCATATATACAAAACAATCTTGGAAGATTGAACGAAAGGGAAGTTAGTCCCCAGATGAGAACTTACTTCCCTATACTTATATAAAAGTGGATATTCTTTGTCCTATCGGAAAATCTCGGGTATATCGTCTTCCGTTGGCTCCGGATCCGAATTCATACTATGATAGAAGTAATAATAACGCTTCTTGTCGGCGTTCACGGTGAGTACTGCCATATAGAAGGGCTGATAAGCAAATCTCCCTTCGCTTCCTAGGTATGCTTCGATACTTTTCAAGTCATCAACGTCGCAATTAGTTCTATCATTGTTTAACCATTCATATTCACCCCATTTAATTTGTCCTGCATTAACCATGTCTCGATATCTTCCTTCGCCCATATAATCACTCTGGAAGCCGAGTACATGACGGAATGAGGTATTTTCAGGTTCAAAACCAAGGAATTTCATTTCGTGACCGTACATCTTACGATCAAGAAGATCCCATAAACCTTCATCATTAATACCGATTACGAAAAGATTATTCCAATCATTGTAATCAGAATCCAGAATAAAATCCGATTTACTTTCGACATCCTGCAGGTTTCCCATGCGAGGTTCACGATAGACTTTGTCGCCTAGTTCAATGGGCTTATCTTTAAAATGATTGATAGAGATAACCGCATCTGAACATGTCTTCGTTGCCTTATCATACTTATACCATAGGAACTTTACACCGGTAATGTCTATGTACTCTTTTCCGTATACTCTAAAAGACCGTTCAAAGCGTGAACTCCCATTACCGTTCCAGACGATGATTTTCGTCTGGCCGTCGCTCTTATATTCGAGTGTGTAGGTTCTGTTGTTAAGTCTGGTGACAGAAACGACGGCCGGCGTTTCAGCCTTGACGTTAACATCGGCGGTAGCGTTAAGGATGACGCTATTGTACTTGGTTACATAGAGGTCTTTAATGGATTCTTCGTGGTTGTCGGTAGACCCAGAGGCACTGACGTCCCAGGTGAATGTCTTTGTCTGCCTCTCTTCAGTCAGAGAGACTTCAAAGGACTTTGGAGAGAGCGTCTCTTCGGTGGGATTGTGAGGGGCTTCAGGATTATCCTTCTTGCAAGAAGTGAAAATGGCGAGAGCAGCAATGACTGCCGTCATAAAGATAATGTGGTTAGTTTTTCTCATAATCTACAAAGTTAATTAATTATTATTTCTTATTGTTTTTCCCATTCCTATCCAGCGTTTTTCGCTATTGAAGGCGATGGTGGGGAAGGTTTGTCAAACTTCGTATCTATTTCGCGGCGACGTAGGATTTCACCTTGACGCCGTATCCGCCGAGGAACGTCCTGACCTGCTTGTCATTGTACACTATCTCGAAGTAGTCGGGGTAGGCGCCTCCGCTCTTCCTCATGTCGACGTAGACGATCTTCGCCAGCAGGTACGGAACCGGCCGGTAGGTCTCCTTCCTCCACGTCCCGTTCTCCTCGACCCATCGCGTCGACGTGTGTGCCGCGCTGATCTTCTTGAGCTCTTTGGACAGGTAGTCGGGGATGTACCTGAAGTAGCTCGATGAGTAGATCTCCCGCTTCGCGAACGTCTCCCCGGCCGCCACGTCGAAGGCCATCCCGATGGACTCGACGTCGACGTACTCGTAGCATTCCCTGTCGTAGTGTCCTCCGGCGACCTCGATCGCCTCGGTGTAGGGGATCACCCCCTGGAGATACACCGCGACGGACAGGTGCACGGGGAACTCCAGCGCCGCAGTCGGCCCGGCGAGCTGCGCGTAGACGGCGCCGTTCCCGACCGAGTATGTGCAGGTGTAGACGTGCCACCCGGTGACGGTGACGGAGCGACTCTCGTCGACGCCGTCACCTCGGAGGGCGATTACGAGCTCCTGCGGCCCCCTCCCGACGTCTTGGTCTCGCAGGTAGAAGAGGATGCGCCTCCCGTCGGCGGCCGGGTAGCCGTCCATCGTCAGTCCCGTGCGCATGTTGGTGAGGGTGGCGCTCAGCCCAGCTTCCGCGAGCAGGTCCGCCTCCAGGACGTAGGTGAGGCCCTCGCCGATGCGCATGTTATAGCCGCTGTTCTGCTCGCCGCTTGTCCGCTCATACAGGACGGTCTCCAGCCCGCACAGGGTGAAGGTGCATCCGCCGACGGCGAGGACGTTCCCGCCCGTGCGGGAGAGGACGCGCACCCCGACGACGTGCTTCCCGTAATCCAGCCCTTCCGTCGGGACGGTGATCCTGATGTTGCCGCCGCCAAGGGGCGTGTACGCCGCGCTCTTCCCGTCGACGTCGGCCTCGATGGCCGCCTCGTCGTCGACCACGGAAATCCTGCAGTTCACGGAGAATTCCTCCGGCCGGAAGACGACCGCGCCGTTCCGCTCGAACGTGACCTCGGCATCCGTGCCGCCCCCGCCTTCTTTCCGGATGCGCAGCGGGAACGCGTACTCCATCGACATGTCGTCGCCGATAATCAGGAAGGTCAGCTCCCCGGCTGCGGGCTCCTGCGCCTCCAGGCGTCCGCTGAACGCCCGCCATCCGCCGCCGAGGCTGCCGTTCCCGGTGATGCCGACGTTGATATCGTTGACGCTCACGGACGGGACGCACCGGACGCTCTTCTCGCACACGAGCATGAAGACGAATCCGTGCACGCCAGCCTCCAGCTCCACCTCCTCCCCGACGGCGTACGTGTCCTCTCCGACCATCAGCCGATTCTCCGGTTCCTGCCCCTGTGTCTCTTCATAGATGACGTAGTCCACTCTCTGGGTGCACCCGTCTCTGGGGGCCCCTGTGGGGGCGACCCTTACGACGGCGCTGTTGAGCCCGACCCGGAGGAACGCATCCCCGTCGAGGACGACCTCGTTGATGTAGTTCGGTTCGGAAGGAGACGGCATCATTAGAAGGGCTACCATCGCCAGGCTCGATCCGAACGTCCCTCCTGGACGTACGGAGCCCATTCGCTAGGCTAATCGTACATATGACCTTTTTCGTCGCCAGCATTGGATTCTCTGGTCTCCCATAATTGTTTTTTTACTATCTTTGTCAAAGATGCATGTGAAATCCAACAATGAGAATAATGTCTACCAAAACTGTTTTGATTATCCTCCTGGTTTTAGCGGGTGTGGCTCTTTTTATATATCAAAGAAGAGGCAGACCGGATCCAGTCACATTGACGGAATCCCAGCAAGATTCGTTATTCTGGGAAATTCTGTCTCTTTGCCGACCAGTTTCCGAATATGAAGTTGAAACCAACGCAGCTGTTATCCGCTTGTCTCAAGAAGAGGATGACGTGATTTTCAGATTCGAGGACACATTGGCAGATTTGCTATCCTTGTTAAACAAGCCTTACTTTATTCACTCTTTCACTCAGAAGAACATTGGTCACGATGATTCATTCTTGTATGCTCGTTGCACGGCTATGATTCATGGGGTAGACTTTTTCAAACGAGTTCTCGAGGGAAAGGAAAAGGATTTCTGGGCGAATGAGAGCGAAGGAGTTTTATATATTGCCAAGGAGGCATGGGCAAGAAAGCATAGATCTGATGTGGAGCATTTCCCTCACTCATCGAAAAATGCTCTGTATTTTTAGTTTAGCTCATCAGATTGACCAAAAAAGCCTGGATTTCCTGTAGCCCCTCCAGGAACCGGAGGTTCGAGATTCGGAGTGTTTGGTCTACTACTTAAAACACTAACTGGTTTATTATCAATCGGTTATCGTTTTCTTTTCACCCAAAACTATATTATCGTAGCTGATTGTACAAGGTGTGTTTTTAAGCCGCAGACCTTGTACGCGGTATCGCCATTAGAAGGCTATCCTGTCGAGTTTCCCTGGTCAAGGTATGTCAATCTGCCGCGGGCGCGCGAGGGGCACCACCTGTAGCGCTCAAATAGGTACCGGCCGCGGCGCGCAAATGGGTACCGCCTATAGCGCGCAATAGGATACCGCCAGAGGAGCCTGTAATTTTATCAAA
>Ga0256407_10000418_pt1 | contig 102553 bp, 89 predicted proteins | sample RumenRJG_04DNA_FD_193489 | JGI IMG/M metagenome (GOLD analysis project Ga0256407, IMG submission 193489) | Bovine rumen microbial communities from Lethbridge, Alberta, Canada - RJG_04 | ecosystem: Host-associated > Mammals > Digestive system > Stomach > Rumen | place: Canada: Alberta... | reverse complement strand
GATGAGGAAATTTGAGCGGTGGGGGGTATCGGCAGTTTCTCTCGTTCAATTAATGGCCAATTCTTTAAGTACTGGCCGTAACTATCGTGATTTCTAACAAAATTATTTAGGACAATATTGGTTTTTAAGAGATAATCACAAAATTAAAAGCATTTTTTTTGGTCAAAAACACTTAAAATATCAGTATTATTCGTAAATTTGCAGCTGTTTTCAAAAATGGGTACAATTATATATGTAATATTAGGCTGTTTATTAGTAGGAATAATCCTATCTGCTCCTATGGGGCCAATAGGTGTTCTGGTTATACAGCGCACAATGGAGAAAGGTCGCAAAAGCGGTCTTTATACTGGTGTTGGTGCTGCTGTGTCTGACTTACTGTATTGCCTACTAGTTGGTTTTGGTTTAGCATTTATTACAGATTTCATAAAGAAATATAAGGCATTGTTCCAGATAGGTGGTGGTGTGATGCTCATATTATTTGCTTTATTTATGATTCTTCATACTCCGACTAGTCACAATTTACACCATCAAGATGCTAAAAAGATTAGTTTTACCCATGATGCTCTTACTGGATTTGTGCTTACCTTTTTGAATCCATTGATTATCTTCTTTATTTTTACGCTGTTTACACTAATCGTTTTCCCTTCAGCTGATTACAAATTCTATCATATTATATTGGGCTATCTCTTTATCGTAGCCGGAGCCTTGTTGTGGTGGTTTGGCATCACTTATCTAGTAGATAAACTGCGATCGCGATTTAATATCCGCACCGTTTCAATTATTAATAAGGTGCTAGGTGGTATTATTATGTTGGTTGCAGTTGTATATATCGTTATAGGCTTGAAGGATTATTTCCATTTGTAAAAGATTATGACCGCAAAGGAATTGCTTGTAAAGAGACTTCCTGAGTTGGACAGGATGCCGTTGCATCAAGTGTCACAATATCTTGACTCAAATGTAGAGCATGAGGTTATTGATGAAATTAATTGGTCCGAGCAGTTCCCTTATAAGCCAATTTGCTCGTTTGTTGTGGCTGTGTCAATGACACGGCTTTATGTTTTTTACTCTGTGATAAGTAAAGATTTGCGTGCGGTTAATACTAAAGATCTCAGTCCTGTTGCAGAAGACAGTTGTGTGGAGTTCTTTATGCAAGTTCCTGGACATGAAGAATATTGGAATTTTGAGTTTAATTGCATTGGCGTGCTGAATGCTAGTCATCGCATTGAACGTTCTTCCCCCACACGATTAACAAAAGATGAGTTGGAGTCAATAGGTCGATATTCATCGTGCGGTTGTGATGAGATTGTTGAGCAAGATGGGACATTCTGCTGGGATATTGTCGTTTCTATACCGCTACAGCTTGTGGGTCTTGATGGCGACAATCTGCCCGATTTTGTGACAGGAAATTTTTACAAATGTGGCAGCAAGACGGCGCATCCGCACTATGTGACGTGGAGCGCTATAGATGGCGAGAAGCCCGATTTTCATCGCCCCGACTGCTTTGGCAAGCTATGGCTGAGCCAGCCCGAGGCCCCAGAACCGTTAGAAGCTGAGACATCACAAAGCCCTGCTGCTCCCACAAAGCCCAGAGGACTCAAAAGACTTTTTCTTACCCTTTTGGGTAAGCGCTGATGCTGTGTCGCGATGGTGAAGCGATGCTGCGCATGAGAAGCTGGGCATGTATCCACCTCATTATGGTTGATGCCGAATAAACACCCCCCTCATTGCAAGAGACAACTTATGCAATGAGGGGGGCGACTAATCAGGTGGCCACGTCAGGGCTTACTTCACGTGCTTCTTGCCGTTCTGGATATACACGCCGTGCTCGGGAACGCTCTGGAGCTCGCGGCCGTCAATCGTCATCTTGCCGGAAGGGGGCAGAGGTGATAATCGAGATGGTTGTCCTTATGCTCATGTGTCTGAAAATTAGTCTGTAAAATGCTTTAGTCCGCTGGTTTTTAAAGACATAAGAACATAAGTACATATTGTCGTGTTCTTGACTATCTATTTATGTATTCTTATGTTCTTATGTCTATTGACGTGATTGCAGCACAAGATTTTATGTCAGCGCACCACTTTCTCGCTCGTGCGAGAGCCGTCGCTCCAGGTCGTCACCTTGATGCTGATGCCAGGCTGCGGCTCGGCGCTCTCCACACCGGCGAGGTTGTAGTAGCGCACGCTCTGAGCCTGCCTGTCGCCAGCGACGGTTTTGATACTGGCGAATTCCATCGCATTGTCGTATAGGCAACCTTGATAGACCAGTTCGTTGCCGTCATATACAGCAACTAACCCTGTAAGATAAGTCCAATCAAATGCCCCCTTGCTAGTTGGCTCTGCATAATACTGTTGTGGAGTCAGCAAATCGCCTGACCTGCTGTCAATGCCAACGCCTTGAATAACTTTTGCTTCAAGAAAGAAGTTTCCTTTATTCAACACTCGCGCGTTCCGACTCTCATTACCAACTGTAACAGTGGTAATCTCACTGCTTTGTCGATATATGTCTAATTCAGAAGGAGATAAACCATAAGGCAATGGAAGATAATCATCATTAGAAAAATTGTATATCTCATAAAACTGATCGTCAATACTATACCAAAATGGGACAATCTTAATATAAGTTCTAATCTCTTCAATATCTAACGGCTGATAGGGCCATCCTTCAGGAATGGGCATGCGTTCAACACGACGTTCTGGGCCTCTCTGCATCAAAAATGCTACAGCAGACGATTCTCCTTCAGGCTGCAAATTATCATCTAATCTTGTGTAAAAAACTGTTGCCAAATCCTTTATTTCTAGAGAATAAAAATACAGTGGGTTGATTTGATGGTTGGTTGTGTGTTCGTATCTCATGAATATCCATTTCCTGCCTTGTTGCACAAGAGGAACATATTCATCTTCGGCTGCGCTGGCGCCAGTCATAATCATTAACCCCAGTAGTATAAAAATTATCTTTTTCATAATAGTTCTTGTTTTAGAGTTTACTAATTCCTTGGTCGATTCTCACAACCGCAAAAATAGCAAACAATGGTTAATAATGCAAATTATTCGTCAATAAATTTAGTCATTTCCACCTTTGAACCTAGCTCGGCGGTGAATTTTCCCACAACTTCAACGCTTCCAGCCTCAATCTTCACTCTGGCTCCGCCCTGGAACACGCAGCCGTCTATCACCACTTTACCGGGAGTCTTTATTGCAAAGGTCGCTCCGCTCTCAATGCCTTTAAGAGTGTCCTCAAAAGAGCCTCCCTTTGAGGACACTGACATAAAGCTTATTACTGTTCTCCTAATATCACGTTGTAGATGGCGGTGATGTCGGCAGTGGTGACAACGCCGTCGCCGTCCACGTCATAGGAAGCTGGTGCTTCGTTGATGATTCCAAGTAAGAAATCGTAGAGTGCTGTGACATCGGCCGAAGTGATGTGACCATCACCGTCCACATCGCCATTATATGTGGCATGGTTTGATAAAAACTCTTTTGCGGCCTCATAGCCTTCTCCTTTGAAGAGTATTTCGCCATTATCCTCAAACCATGCCAATGATGTGTGTGAACCATCTGGCAAAGTCATTGACCATGGGTCATAAAAGACATTGTCAAGACAGCCTATACCTTCTGCGATACTTTTAATTCCACCAAGATGATACAAGTTAACATACTTATCTCCTAATGTCATTTGCTCCATTGTTATCGGTGACATGAAATACTCATCTATGGTATATGGAGAAGTGATATCATTGAAATTATAAATCAGATATTCACCAATAAATTCATTTGATAGAACACATCCAAAAATCATAGCATCGACAGGAATACAATATACCTTTTTGTCCTCTTCTCTAATATAAGCAATTGGAATTTCATTTTGTGTGACATTAGAGACTTTAGTGGCAAATAGTTTGCTATAAATGTTTCCGCCAATTTCTATGTTCCCAGAAAACTGATATGTTGTGACAGATTGGGTGTTTTCGATAGTATTATTATAATACTCTACCCACTTCACACCCTCACGAACAAGAGGAACATATTCATATTCAGCTGCGCTGGCACTGGTCATCATAATCAGACCCAGCAATAATAATGTAATCTGTTTCATAATGCTATTGTTTTTTTATGTTTATTAAATTATTTCTTGTTACAATCGCAAAATTATAACAAAAGAATTTAAAAAACAAGTTATTCTTCAGTAAATTGCGTCATTTCCACCTTTGAACCTAGTTCTGCGGTGAATTTACCAATAACTTCCACTTTTCCAGCCTCAATCTTGACCTTGGCTCCGCTCTGGAACACGCACCCGTGTCAACATACTCGATGTCCAGTGTACCAGTGCTGCCAAAATATACTGTGAGCTCGTTAAGCTCTTCATCGTAGGTCACCTGTGGCGGGTCAACATAGATTTGGTTGTGGCCATTATCTGGACCTTTCTCCCTTATAACAACATCTCTAGTAAACCCATTTTCTGTTATTCCACAGAAAATAAATAGCAAAATGAAAATTTTTTTTAGCATACGTTTTCTTTATTAAAAATTATGCTGCAAAAATATTATTATCAACAAAAAAATGCAAATAAATGTTTTTGTCACAGAAAGCTGTATCTTATTGTTTTTAAAGGATTTAATTAAGTTGGCTTTTTGTCACCATTTAATGACAAACAAAAAATCTAACAATATTAGGTCTATTGTGTTTCAAAAAACATTAAAAATTAATGTGCAAATAGACTAGAATGTGTTTTATATGATATATTTCGACATTTCTATTTAGCTCCTTACCATATAGCGGTTACATGAGTAAAACACATAATAACACTTTTATAACCCGTTGTTATTACGTTATTTCCTTTGGGCCAATATTATATCAGCATAATCTAACATCTGGTGACAACTCAAATACTATAAATGTGTTTTTTTTAAATCACTTATCTGCTTCAAATATAGGCCAAAAAGGGTTCATATTTACAGATCTACTACCCGTTGGCGGAATTAAAAAACATCAAATTTTGGCAGAACACTTTGATAATAAAGAAGTTCCTCAATGTTGGGTCGAGTTCAAATGCCCTTCGGGCACCGCCCACCGCACTTCGTGCGACTATGGCTTTTGAATCTCCCCGAGCACTTCGTGGTTCGAGGCACTTTCCGTTAGATTCAGCAATGACCAAGCTGCGAACCCCGCAGGGGTTCTTGCATGGTCTTAGCATAGAAGTCGGGTCTTCGACCCACCCAGCGTCTTCGACGCTAACGCCTGGAACCCAATATGTTTCATAAAAAATTCATTGTCAACTTAATTCCGCCAACGGGTATCTACTATCAATGTTAATGCTAGCGCACTATCCAAAATTCAATTTATCAATCCTTACACTGCTTTATACGGTTAATAAAATCAATTAATCTTTCATTTATTCCAAGTTTCTTCTCAATTCGGCTACGTTTCTTGCCTATATAGCTAGGTGAGTATTTTGTAACAACAGCAATCTCCTTATATTCAAAACCAGCTGCCATCAAAGCAATCACATACTGCTCCATCACAGAGAGATTATTTGCTTTTTCTAACGCTTTATTCACCACGTCATTAAAATTCTGATTAACAAAACTAATAAAAGAAGTGATTAGAGTCTCATTGCTATGGTAATTAGCAACTGAATTACTAAAGGTTTTCTTAAACACTTTCTCTGACTCATTTTCACTAGCTTCTATCAGACTTTCCATCAATTTAACATGCGAGGAGACTAGGTCACGAAGCGCTTTGCATTCCTGCTCTCCCTTGATGACTTTCTCATACATTTGCCTAGAAAGGCTCTCACTTTTCTTTAATCTTTCATAATACAACACCTCTTTTTCAATCATCGTGGCCAAGTCGCTGTGCAAATTGATTCTCTCACCCTTTAAAGAAGCAATTATTTTTTTGTAGAACAGTCGTTTTCTATAGAAAAGACTTCCCAAAACAATAATACCAATTAAAAATAAAAGAATAACTATTATGGCTATTTTCTTGTGGTCTCTTATGCCAGTCTTCAGATTCATCACATCATCTTGTACCATATCCATCTCAGCAATAAATGCAGAATGTCTTAAACTATCCAGCTCTACAGAATCGGCAAAAGCATTATAAATATAGTTCTGTTCTAAAGCATCATTAAATTTGCCTTCGGCCTCATATATAGCACTTTTTACCAAAGCCTGCATCATTAAACAGTAGTGATCGCTGTCGTCAATCTCAGGCAAATAAAAATAGGCAGAATCTACCATTTTTAATTTGGCATAAGATAATGAAGCATTAAAATAAGTATCATAATTGATGAAATCACGCCCATTAAATATGGCGTCAACAGATAACTTCTTTGATTCCTCATAATTGCCCGATAAGTAAAATGCCCTAGATAGCAACTCTTGATACCAATAATAATTAGCAGTGTCATTAAACTCTTTGGCTAATGACATGGCTGAATTTAGCAGTTTTATGGATTCCTTATTATCACTCTCTCGTTTTAGGCTGCCTAAATACCCTAAACATTTCATTTGAAACTTCAAGTCTCCAACACGTTGATAGCATGACAATGATTTGAGAAACTTATTTTGACACAATTTATTATCTACAAAATTGTTATAGTACAACATTCCCATGCGCATGTTGATTTGCGCGAGGTTGCGGTAGTCGGTGGTGTCGGCGTTGTCCTCGGCTTTCTTGTACCACTTTATCGCCTCGATGGGGTTGTCGTGAACCTCATAGTAAGCGCCTTTATATAATAAGGCGCGGGTGTAGTGCTCACGGTTGTGGTTGTCGCTGTAATAATCTACTGCTGTGCTGATTAACGTGTCGCTAGTGAGTGGGATGTTGCAGCGGAACTGTGCCTGTGTGAGCAGCAGGGCGTGGTAGGCGAGGTTCTCGTCGTCGCCTAGCGAGTCGCGGTCGATGGCATTGAGGATGGCCAGCGAGCTGTCGGGGGCGGTCCACATGAGCGAGTCGGCGAGCACAAGCCGCTCATCCACACTGCGGCCGCAGCCCATCGCCATGGTGACGAGCATGAGAGCGAGCGATATGTAAAGCAACCTGCGCATAAAGACTGTGCAAAGATAATAAAAAAATGAATATAAGAGGACGAGAGGACGAGAAAACAAGAGGACAAGAAAACGAGAGGACGAGAGGACGAGAGGACGAGAGGACACGAGAGGACGAGAGGACAAGAAAACGAGAGGACAAGAAAACAAGAAAACAAGAAAACGAGAGGACAAGAAAACGAGAGGACGAGAGGACGAGAGGACGAGAGGACAAGAGGACGAGAAAACGAGAGGACGAGAGGACGAGAAAACAAGAGGACGAGAAAACGAGAGGACAAGAGGACAAGAGGACGAGAGGACAAGAAAACAAGAGGACAAGAAAACGAGAGGACGAGAGGACGAGAGGGCGAGAAAACGAGAGGACAAGAAAACAAGAGGACAATATAAACTTCAAGTTTCGGTTACTTCCGAAACTTGAGTTATCAGTCCACTTTAAAAATTAAAAGCACACGAATTAAACGAATTATAACGAAATCTATTTCATTTATATTCAGATTGTTGGGTTTGACTTTTTTGTTATTTTTGTTTGCTTTTTCAAAAATAGCGACTTTTTAAAGATGACTCGATTTAATGATTGATGATATACTGTGAGCTGATTGACTCGTGGTCGTTGATGCGCTGAATGGTCTCGGCTATGAGACCTGCAACAGAAACACGTTTCACCTTGTCGCTGCGGCTGGTGTCGTAGTTTATGGAGTCGGAGATCACCACCTCGGTGAGAGGGCTCTTGTTGATGCGCTCGGTAGCTGGGTCGCTCATCACGCCATGCGAGGCAATGGCTCTAACCGACTTTGCTCCATTCTTCATCATCACCTCGGCAGCCGTGCAGATGGTGCCGGCGGTGTCGATCATGTCGTCAACGAGAATTACGTTTTTGTCTTTCACGTCGCCAATGATGGTCATCTTCTCCACCACGTTGGCACGTGCGCGCTGCTTGTGGCACAGTGCCATGGGCACCTTGTAGTGCTTGGCATACTCCAGCACACGCTTTGCTCCTCCCACGTCGGGCGATGCAAACACCATGTCTTTGAGCTTGAGGCTATTGATATAAGGCACGAACACCGACGAGGCATAGAGGTGGTTGAGCGGTATGTTGAAAAAACCTTGAATCTGGTCGGCATGGAGGTCCATGGTGATGATGCTGTCAACGCCGGCAGTGGTAAGCATCCCTGCCACCAGCTTCGCTCCAATCGACACTCGTGGGCGGTCTTTGCGGTCTTGTCGAGCCCATCCAAAGTAGGGGATTACTGCTGTCACCGACTTTGCCGAGGCGCGTTTGGCTGCATCAATCATGAGCAGTAGTTCCATAAGGTTGTCGGTGGGTGGGAACATGGACTGGACAAGATAAATCTCGTCGCCCCGCACCGATTCTTCGTAAGACACTTGAAACTCCCCGTCGGCAAACTCGTTGACCAACATTTCACCAACTTCAATACCGAGTTTCTTTGCTATCTCATCGGCAAGATATCTAGAGTATCTGCCAGAAAAAATTTTGAATGGTTTTTTGCTCATAATAACGAAGGTCTTAAATCTAGATGCAAAATTACAACTTATATTAATTAGAACCTATTTAATTGCAAAATAAATTATCAACAAAATTACATCAGCTTGATTATCATGGCGCTGCGTGGCGCGATGGTGAGGCATAGCGGTGCGTCGGCACTGATGTTGAGGGTCAGGTCGTGAGAAGTGAGCAGCTCTCGCGCTTGATAGGTGCCAGGCAGCATGTGCATCACGTCGAGGGCGTGCTGCGGCATGCACAACTCTATGTGCTCGTCGTGGTCGCCAAAGTTGGCAATGATGAGAAGTCGCTCCTGGCCCAGATGCCGGTAGTAGGCATAAACCTTGTCGCAATTCATCGAGTCGCGGTTGGCATACATCAGGTCGTAGAACTCGCCGCTGGCAATGGCTTTCTCGCTGTTGCACAGCCTTAGCAGCTTTTTGTAGAAGCGTCGCAGCCCACGCTCGCCTTGTGAAAGCCTGGCGGTGTCGCACTTGCCGCCGTGGTACCATCGTCGCAGGGTGGGGATGCTCCAGTAGTCGAAGATGGTGGTGCGACCGTCTTGCCCGCTGAATCCCTCGGCATCGAGTGCTGGCTCGCCAAGTTCCTGACCCTGGTAAATCATGAATGGTGCTCGCGAGATGGTTGCCGACACCACTAGCGCTGGCACTGCCTTGAGGGCATTGCCGGCAAACTGTGGCGAGGCGATGCGTTGCTCGTCGTGGTTCTCGAGGAAGTTGAGCATGTGGTCGCCCATGCCTTCTACCGCCTGCCAGCAGCCGGTGATTGCGGCAGCGCTGGCGGTGCCGCAGGTGACTGCCCGCAGCGTGTCGTAGAGCGACACTTTGTCGTAGAGATAGTCGAAATGCCCCCTGAAGATGTAGTCGCGATAAATGGCGGTGTCGTAGAGCTCGGCAATGAATGCGATGTGTGGATGCCGTTCCTTGACTTGCGGTATGGCCCAGTTCCAGAACTCCACGGGCACCATGTGGGCCATGTCGCAGCGGAAGCCGTCGATGCCCTTCTGCGCCCAGAAGAGCAAAATGTCGAGCATCTTGTGCCAGGTGGAGGGGATAGGGGAGAAGTGGCGCTCGCCAGTGGCGTAATCTACGCCATAGTTCAGTTTTACCGTCTCATACCAGTCGTTCTTGCTAGGGTAAGGATGAAAACAGTCGTTGCCGGTGGCCATGGCGGGCTTCTCGTAGTAGAAATCGGCGCCTTGCCCCAGGTAGATGCCAGGGGCGAACTGCTCGCCGGGCATGTAGTAGAAATTGTTGGTTGGCGAGAAAGCAAGGTCTTTGTTGTCGCTTTCTCCCAAGTCGTCAACGTCGTGAGGCTTGGCGATGCTGTGGTATTGACGCGCCACATGATTGGGCACGAAGTCGATGAGCGCCTTGAGGCCTGCCTCGTGGGTGCGTTGCACCAGTTGCTCAAACTCCTTCATGCGGTATTTCACCCTCACGGCGATGTCAGGGTCGATGTCGTAGTAGTCGGTAATGGCGTAGGGCGAGCCGGCGTTGCCTTTCACGATGTGAGGGTTGCAGTCGGGAATGTCTCTGTAGTGGGTCTTGGTGGCGTGGCGTATCACGCCGGTAAACCACACATGAGTGGCACCCAGGTCTTTCAGCTTTTTGAGCACTGTCATGGTGATGTCGTTCATCTTGCCGGAGCCGTTCTGCTTGATAGTGCCACCTGGCACACAGTGGTCGCATGAGTTGGTAAACAGTCGTGGAAAGAGCTGATAGATAATAGGCTTCATTGAGTTATGTCTTTTATCAACTGAGAGTTTTTGAGGATTTTCATGGTCTCGAAGTAGCCCTTTTGGGCTATCTTGCGGGCAGCTTTAGTGTCGAAGGTGCTGTGTCCTTGAATCGACACTATATCGACCAGCAGGTCGCACAGGTGCTTGTCGGCCTCCACGTTGCGCATGGTCATGATTTTGTAGGTGCGATAGGCTAGCGACTTGACGTTGAGCTTGATGGGACCTAGCTTTGACGGACTCACGTTGATGCCAATCACCGTGTTGCACAAAGGCCGCAGATAATAGGAGGGCAGGTTGTGCAGCACGCCGCCATCCACATAATAGGTGCCATCGATTTTCACTGGCCTGAAAACCAGGGGTATGCTGCATGAGGCCACTACGCGCTCGGCAATGTTGCCGGTGGTGAACGCCTTTTCATGCTGGTACTCGATGTCGGTGGCGCCGATGATGGTGGGCAAGGCGAGTTGCTCAATGTTCTCCACTGGCAGGCTCTTGGCAATGAACTTGCGCAGCTTGTCGAGCTTGAGAAGTCCGCTCTTCGAAATATCTACTTGCAGGAACTTGCTCATGTCGATATTGCCAAAGATGTCGAAAATCTCGTCGGCACTCATGCCGGCGGCATAGAATGTGGCAACGATGCTGCCGGCGCTCACTCCGGCAATTACGTCGGGCTTGATGCCCACGTCTTCGAGAGCTCGCAGAGCTCCGATGTGAGCAAACCCTCTCACTCCGCCGCCGCTCAGGGCAAGACCTAGTTTATAGCTCATAGTTTATTGGTTGAAAGTGGAACGGGTTTTCGTTTATCGTTTATGGTTTATCGTTTATGGAAGATAGAGATGAGATTTGAGTTGGGAAAGGCTAGTGGTCACATCGACAATTAAGTGACACATAATAAAACTTGAATCGTTAATAATCGTTTAGCACATTTTCCCACAACTTGCGCACATTATTATCTTTGAGTTTCTTGACGTTCTCTGTTATCCACTCAAGCTCTTTGTTCTCGTTTTCACTGACCACGGCGTCGATGAAGAGGGAGAATTTCTCGGTGTCGCGATTATTAGCTATCCAAGTGAGAAATTCGTCGCTGTGACGCATGCCTAGGTTGAAGCTCCACTTTGCAAACTCAATGACACTTAGCGTTGTAGGGCTCTCGGGGGCATCTTCTCCACATTCCTCCATGATTCTCAGCATTGCGCCGGCCTGCTGGTTGAGCATTTCCATGTTGAGGGGTTGGCAGGCTGGTGCTTGCGACATTTGCAGCACCTTCATGCCCAGTGGATAGAACTCGCCCGTGGCAGTGGAGTAGGTCGTGGGCTTGCGGTTTTCACTCAGGTAGTTGGCGTCGCCATCTTCACGCATGGCAGTGGCTATGGGAGTGGCTTGCTTGATTGTGCCGTCTTTAGCGATGACAAAGGGGTTATAGATAGTGCCATCTTTATTAAACCACGCGCCGCCTCGGGCAGTGGAGAACATTAGGTATTGTCTAGACACTTTCACTGTGTCGCGAATGAACTCAAAGTCGATCTTCATGTCGGGTTTATAGCGAATTTCATCGTTAGGGAATTTCATTTCCAGGAGTGACGCGTCGCCGTTGTGCCCTACCATTGCTCCATCAACCACTTTGTTGTCTTGAACGGTGACGAGGTAATACTCGGTGGGCAGTGACTTGTGCCTTGCCATGCACACCATTGCTGTGGTGACGGCGCCGGCGTGACTGCCGTCTTTCTTTTTTGTGGTGCGGTCGATTTCGAAGGCCGCTGTTAGCCACACCTTGCTGCCCTCTAGCAGCGACGGGTGATGCATCCAGGCTTTGCTGAGCAGTGCTTTAGCCACTTCTTGGCTCACTGGGTCCTCGCTGGGCTCAAGGCTCGAAAGGCTCGCTTGCCCCCAGCAGGTAATCGGCAACCAAATAGCACATAATGTGAAAAGTAAAATTCTCGTTCTCATAATAGTAAAAGTTTTTTGTTTTATCCTACAAATGTAGGCATAATAATTTACTCTTGCAAGAAAATCAGAAAAGAGAATAGCGTTTTGACCTCGTTAATTGACTGAATCCCCTTTAAAAAATAAAAACACACGAATTAAACGAATTATAACGAATTCTATTTTGTTGATATAAAGTAGTTTGTTGGATTTGTATTATTTTGTTGTTTTGATTGATATTTTCAAAAAACGTCTTTTTAAAGTGGACTCATGACTCAAGTTTTGGAAGTAACCTAAACTAAGTTTAGGGGTGAGAGGTTATTGGTTAGCGAGGCTAACGCCAAGTGCCCTAAAAAGGCAGGGACAAGGCGCGCCTTGTCCCTACATCTTTTCTTCTTTAACCTCTAACCTCTAACCTTCAAGTTTATAAATTTATAAACTTGAATTAATTGACTAGCATCATTATCGTTCCCATGATGGCACCTAGCAGTGCACCGAGCCACACTATGGCACGCAACTCTTTTTTCATGACGCTGAGGATGATTTGCTCGGCCTCGGCCATGTCCATCTCGCGGATGCGGGTTTCCACTATCTTGCTTATGTTTAAGCCCTCGAGGATGCGCGGCAGGTGGTCGGTGATGACGGTGCGATACACGCTCACGATGCCCTCGCGTGCTTGCTCAAGCTGCTGCTCGTGTCCCTTAAAAAGGTCACGCATGGGCATGGACAGGAGTTTCTCGGCCTCGGTATATACGATTCTTGTGGCCATGCTAGGCGCTTGGTCGTGCAGCACATCGTTGATGTGTGATGCCAGTTTGCTCTCGATGGGCGAAGCAATGGCCTCAATGAGCTTCTCGGCCTTGATTTTGCCCGCCACGCTGCTGCGCGTCTTGTCGATGACGTGCTGTGTGGCGGCATGGGCGATGGTGGTGCTTATGGCACGGTCTCTCAGCTTGGCGGTGATGAGCTTGGCAATCTCGTCGCAAGTGCTCTCACGCATGGCGGCAATCTCCTCGCTGGTGAGATAATGTGCTGCAAATTGCTCTACCGTCTCCTCGTTGTGCAGTTGAGTGTAGAAAAACTCGTCGATGGCGAGACGCATCTTTGCTAGCATCTCGTCGCTGAGCAGCGTGTGCTCCAGCACCTCACGGTTCATGAGGTGCTCACTGATGGCATTGCCTATGGCGCTGGCGATGCGGCCTTTCTCCTTGGGGATGATGCCTGGCGTGAACGGCACATGCACGCCACAGATGTATTTTGCCTTGCGAGGGCGGAAAAGCATGCGGATGGCGATGTCGTTAGTGATATACCCAATCACCGCGCCCAGCGCAGGCCCCGAGATGTATTGCAGAATTGCGTTCATGATAGTGCGTTTTGTATGGACAAGGCCTGCCTTGTCCGCCAGTTATCAGTCGTCAATAAAGCAAAACGCGTGCCAATTCTCTTGAGGCGATACCTCACGACCTCTTGACATATTGTGCAATTCAAAAATAATGTGTGCCGCTTGTGGGGGCACACATTATTTAAATTTAGGGATAGCGTTCTATTATCCGAGGAAGCCGAGGAGCACACCGGCGGCGACTGCCGAACCGATAACACCAGCAACGTTGGGGCCCATAGCGTGCATGAGCAGGTAGTTGCTTGGGTCGGCCTTGAGACCCTGGTCGTTACTGATGCGGGCAGCCATAGGCACAGCGCTCACACCTGCGTTACCAATCAATGGATTCAACTTCTTGTGCTTGGGCAGGATGAGGTTGAAGATCTTCACGAAGAGGACACCCGAAGTAGTGGCGATGATGAACGCCATGAAGCCAAGAGCGAAAATCTTGACGGTGTCGGCAGTGAGGAACTCCGAAGCCTGGGTGGAAGCTCCCACGGTCATACCCAGGATGATGGTTACCATGTCGGTCATGGCGTTGCTGGCGGTCTTGGCAAGGCGGGTGGTCACACCACTCTCGCGCAAGAGGTTGCCGAAGAACAGCATGCCGAGCAGTGGCAAGCCACTGGGCACGAAGAAGCAAGTGAGAATCAAGCCCACGATGGGGAAGATGATCTTCTCGGTCTGCGACACCTTGCGGGCGGGCTTCATGCGGATGAGGCGCTCCTTCTTGGTGGTGAGCAGTCTCATGATGGGGGGCTGAATCACTGGCACAAGGGCCATGTAGCTATAGGCCGAAACGGCGATGGCTCCCATCAAGTTGGGGGCGAGTTTCGACGACAGGAAGATTGCGGTAGGGCCGTCGGCACCACCAATGATGGCGATAGCACCGGCCTGGTCGGGCATGAAGCCCATGGCCAGAGCCACCATGTAGGCACCAAAGATGCCAAACTGGGCAGCAGCACCCACGAGCATGAGCTTGGGGTTGGCGAGCAGTGCCGAGAAGTCGGTCATGGCACCAATGCCCAGGAAGATGAGTGGTGGATACCAGCCCTGGCGTACACCTTGATAAAGGATGTTCAATACCGAGCCTTCCTCATAGATACCAATCTCGTTGCCTGGCTGGAAAGGGATGTTTCCAATCAGGATACCGAAGCCAATGGGCACAAGCAGCATGGGCTCGAAGTCGTGCTTGATGGCGAGGTAGATGAAAAACAGACCCACGCACAGCATTATCAAGCTCTCGGGCGACAACGTCACGTTGTAGAAGCCTGTGAACTCCCAAAATTGCTTCAGGTTTTCTGCAATATTTAATAGTACCATAGTGTTAAGCGATAATCATGATAGTGGTACCCTCGAGCACCGACTCGTCTTTTGCTACGTTGATTGACTTAACCACGCCGTCCTTGCCTGCATGGATCTCGTTGCCCATCTTCATGGCTTCGAGGATGCACACCACGTCGCTGGCCTTCACTTGCTGGCCCTCTTTAACGAAGAACTCCTTGATGACGCCAGGCAGTGGCGATGCGATAACATACTCGCCGGCTGCTGCAGCGGGCTTAGCTGCGGCTTTGGGAGCTGCCGCAGGAGCATCGTTGCTCACTGCCACTCTCTTGATGACAGGCTTAGCGGCCTTTTCCTCCTCGAGCTCTACGGTGTAGGGCACACCGTTGACCTCGATGTTTGCAATGTTGTTTTCAATGTCACCAACATTTACTTTGTATTCGTGACCATTGATTTTATATTTATATTCTTTCATTGATAAAAAACAAATTAAATGTTAGTGATTAATGATTATCGTGGCGCTCAGGCATGTGGAGCAGCAGGTTGCCCTTCGAGCCCCAAGCGCTGTGAGCCTCGTGGCTGTGGTCGAAGGTGAGCACGCCGCTTTCCTCGTCGTGAGCGTTGAGGTGCTGGTAAAGGGCCATGCACAGGGCAGCGATTGCCTCATCGTTGTCGCCAGCTTGAGCAGCAGGCTCGGCAACTGGAGCCGCTGTTGCTGGCTCGTCATCTTTCTTATTCTCGCTGGCCATGAACGCCTTGCCAAAGAGCTTGAAGAGGATGTAGAGCAGCAGCAGTGCTAAGAATACTACGCCCATCGACATGATAGTGAGCAGTATGCCCGAGGGGTCTTCGTTCTTGAACTTCTCGATATTCTCGTTCACGGGGCGCACATTGAACTTGCCAGGGGTGATGGCCTTGGCAATAGTAGTGCCGTCGCGCATCTCCCACTGAGCAGCGTCGAAGCTGTGGTTGCCACCATTGTGCATGTCGCTAGGCAGTCCCTCGCTCTTGCGAGCAAACGACTGGCCAGCTTGCAAGTTGGCAGGAACAATAACCTCGTCAACCAGGTCGCCATTCACGTCGTAGAGAGCGATGTAGTTGTCGCTGGCAGGAGTGAGAGTGAACGACAGGTGCAGGGTGCCTGCTGTGGTGTCGCCGTCGGCATAGAACACCACATGGGTGCGTGGCTTGATCTTGGTATCGACATCACCACGTGGAATTTCATAGACTTTATCGGGATACTGGTCGCGGAGCTCCTCGAGTAGCACGTTGCGCTTCTTGTTGCTCTTCGACTCCATTTTCTTGAAGTAGTCCTGGATATAGTCTTGCTTGAAGGTGGTGATGAACATCTTCTCGATGGCGTTGGTGCCGTAGGATGCGTTGAAAAGCTCCACCCATGCTTGGCACTTGCCATTCTGGTCAGCACAGCTGCCGTTTTGCACCATCACCTCGTTGATGCACATGTCCATGCGGCCTTGTGCCATTGCGGTGAATGTTGCAACCACAGCAACCAGTGTCAATAATATTTTCTTATTCATTGTGAAAAATCGTTGAACAGAAATTACAAAGGAATATTGCCATGCTTCTTGGCGGGATTGTTGTACTTCTTGGTGCGCAGTTGCTCCAGAGCACGAATCACGCGGAAACGAGTGTTGCGAGGTTCAATCACGTCGTCGATGTAGCCATACTTGGCGGCGTTGAATGGAGTGCAGAACAGGTCGTTGTACTCTTTCTCCTTCTCCTCGATGAACTTCTTGTTCTCTGCCATGATTTCCTTGGCCTTAGCCTCGTCGCCTGCCTCTTTGGCCTCGGCAGCGGCGGTCTTGGCAGCCTTCATGTCCTTAGCATAGAGAATGCCGGCGGCACCGGCGGCACCCATCACGGCTATCTCGGCGCTGGGCCAAGCGTAGTTCATGTCGCCACGCAGCTGCTTGCAGCTCATCACGATGTGGCTGCCACCGTAGCTCTTGCGCAGGGTGACGGTAACCTTGGGCACTGTGGCCTCGCCGTAGGCGTAGAGCAGCTTGGCACCGTTAAGGATAACAGCGTTGTACTCTTGGCCGGTGCCAGGAAGGAAGCCAGGCACGTCAACGAGAGTTACCAGTGGAATGTTGAATGCGTCGCAGAAGCGCACGAAGCGGCCGCCTTTCTTCGAGGCGTTCACGTCGAGCACACCTGCCATGTACTGGGGCTGGTTGGCTACCACACCCACGGCCTGGCCGTTGAAGCGAGCGAAGCCCACGATGATGTTCTTGGCGAAGTCTTTATGAACCTCGAGGAACTCACCATTATCGACGATGGCACCTATTACCTCATACATGTCGTAGGGGTCGTTGGCACTCTCGGGAATGATATTGTTGAGGGCATCCTCCACGCGGTCGATGGGGTCGTTGCACTCGCGGCGGGGAGCCTCCTCCATGTTGTTGCTAGGCATGTAGCTCAACAGGCGCTTGATGGTCTCGATTACCTCTTCCTCGGTGTCGCAGGCGAAGTGGGTCACACCGCTCTTCTGAGCATGAACCTGTGCGCCACCTAGCTGCTCCTGAGTCACGTCCTCGCCAGTGACGGTCTTAACCACGGCGGGACCGGTGAGGAACATGAACGAAGTGCCCTTGGCCATGAGGGTGAAGTCGGTGAGGGCAGGAGAATACACTGCGCCACCGGCACAGGGGCCGAGGATTGCCGAAATCTGTGGCACTACGCCACTGGCGTCGATGTTGCGCTGGAAAATTTCGGCATAGCCAGCCAGGGCGTTGATGCCCTCGGGGATGCGAGCACCGCCCGAGTCGTTAAGACCCACGATGGGAGCACCCTGCTTCATAGCTAGGTCCATGACCTTGCACATCTTCATTGCCATAGCCTCGCCCAGCGAGCCGCCAATCACGGTGAAGTCTTGTGCAAAGACATAAACGAGGCGGCCGTCAACGGTGCCATAGCCTGTTACCACGCCATCGCCCAGGAACGACTTTTTCTCTTGGCCGAAGTTGGTGCAACGGTGAGTGACAAACATGTCGAGCTCCTCGAAGCTACCTGGGTCGAGGAGCATGTTGATTCTCTCGCGGGCTGTGTATTTACCCTTCTCATGCTGCTTAGCGATGGCCTTCTCGCCGCCGCCCACGCGTGCCTTGGCGCGCATATCGATGAGTTGCTGAATTTTTTCGAGTTGTTTACTCATTGTGTTTTATTTATCGTTTTTTTCGTTTTTCGTTTATAGTTGGTCATTTATCGTTTATCGAAGAAAGTGATGAAATAATGGCAACGCATTCTACATTGAGCATTAACTCTCCCCTCTAAACTCTCCCCTCTAACCTCTAACCTGCACGAAGTGCATTATTCGGGGTGCTCGCAGAGCTCAACCAGCGCGCCGGCCGAAGTCTTGGGGTGAACAAAGGCGATATTCAGGCCCTCGGCGCCCTTGCGAGGTGCCTTGTCGAGTACACGGCCTTCCTTGTCTTGAATCTCCTGGAGAGCGCCAGCAACGCCGTCTTCAACACAGAAAGCGATGTGCTGGATGCCGCCACGGCCGCCATTCTTCTCAATGAACTTGGCGATAGCGCTCTCGGGACTGGTGGCCTCAAGCAGCTCAATCTTTGTCTCGCCCACTTTGAAGAAAGCGGTGCGCACGTGCTGGTCCTCAACCTCCTCGATAGCATAGCATTTGAAACCCAGGAATTTCTCGTAGAAAGGTATAGCCTCGTCAAGGCTAGTGACTGCTATACCAACGTGTTCGATGTGTGAAATGTTCATAACAGTTTGTTAATAAATAGTTTATATTATAAGTTAATTAATAGTCGCCTAAAAAGACGTGCAAAGGTACAAAAATTTTATTTATATAATGTGTAATGAATGTATAATCTTTGTGAAAAATATAATTCAACAAAAATGTGAACTTTTTGTGAAGAAATTGTAGTTAAACACAATTTTATTAGTACCTTTGCAACAATTCCGGCAAACTTGTAGCGTCAAGCTCTTACCGGAAGACATACAAAGAAAGCGTTTTTGCGTTATCCTCGTTCAAGAAATCGCCAATTTCAAAAGTAGAAGGATATGCAGTAACATAACGCTCATGCGTGCCTATACATCCCCCAGTAGGCGGGAACAGTATATGGGCATGGCGTGGGGGATACTGTTTATTTCTACTGAGGCGTTTGGCGATGCCCTTGAACGAATAACCAGACAAGTCTCCACGCTATCTTTTTATACCTAAATTAATTATAAACCAGCCACGATTAGGGAGACTAGAGAGGCAAAAATAAATAATTTGATATGAAGAAATTTTTATTCTTGTTATTCATCGTAGTTTCATTTGGTTTTGTGGGCTATTCACAGACAAATAGCTTTAATTACGATGTTAATGGTGATGGTAATGTGACTGTTGCCGATGTGACAGCAATTTACAACTATCTCTTGATTGGAGACGATGCGCATGAGTATGTTGACTTGGCGTTGCCTAGCGGCACTATGTGGGCGACGATGAATATTGGAGCTAGCAGTCCCGAGGAATATGGAGACTATTTCGCCTGGGGCGAGACCACGCCAAAGGGTTATTACGATTGGGGCACCTACAAGTGGTGCAACAACGGTGATGCCGGTATGTTGACTAAGTACTGCACTTCCAGCTCCTCTGGCTACAATGGCTTCACTGATGGTAAGACCGAGCTTGACCCCGAGGACGATGCCGCCACAGCCAACTGGGGTTCAGAGTGGCGCACGCCGTCACTTGACCAGATTCAAGAGTTGATAGACAACTGCACAATCGAGTGGACCACTAAGAATGGTGTTAACGGTCGCTTGTTTACCAGCAACATCAACGGCGCATCGTTGTTCTTTCCGGCAGCTGGCTACCGCTGGAGTAGTGGACTCTACGACACCAGCACGGATGGCTACTATTGGTCACGCACGCTATACACCTCCTATTTGAAAAACGCATGCTGCTTGTACTTCAGGTCTGGTTCGGTCGGCAACCATAATGTCAACCGCATGATGGGTCTAAGTGTCCGTGCTGTGCTTGTCACTCTGAAATAGCACTCTTACCCCACACGAAACCCCTTTTGGCAATTTTAGAAAATCTTTTGAATCATATTTAAACATAAACACATAACAAGCCACGATTTAGATTGGTAAAATTGTGAAAAACAATATTATATGAAGAGATTTTTAACTATTATCGCATTATTTGCCGTTTGCTTGACGATGATTGCTCAGACGCATCGTGTGAGTGGAGATGTGGACGGTGACGGAATTGTTACAAGTTCAGACATAACAGCACTTTACAACCACCTTTTAAATGGTGACATGACTAATTATTATACCAGTGATGTCGACGGAGATGGTGGTATAACAAGTGCTGACGTGACTATGCTCTATAACATCTTGTTGGGCATCATACCGGCTGATGACAACCATGAATATGTTGACTTGGGATTGCCTAGCGGTACGCTGTGGGCGACGATGAACATTGGAGCAAATAGTCCTGAGGAGTATGGTGATTACTTCGCTTGGGGAGAGACACAGCCTAAGGTTGAGTATTCTTGGGACACATACGAGTGGGGTATAGTTTATGACCCTGATGGTGACGGTGATGGTTTGTTTTTTACTAAATACTGCACTTCCAGCTCCTTTGGCTACAATGGCTTCACTGATGGTAAGACCGAGCTTGACCCCGAGGACGATGCCGCCACAGCCAACTGGGGTTCAGAGTGGTGCATGCCGTCATTTGACCAGATTCAAGAGTTGATTGAGAACTGCACATGGCAGCGTACAAATAACGGTTTTCTGGCGACCAGCAATTACAACGGTGCGACACTGTTCTTACCGGCTGCCGGTCACTTCAACTACGAAACCCCCTTTGGCGAAAGTTACTATTGGTCGCGTTCTTTAGGCGTATATGACTGTAACAGCAAATGCATCTGTATGAATTATTATGGAAACATTTGCTTAATAGAAAATAATCGCTGCTTAGGTATTAGTGTCCGAGCTGTGCGGGTCTCGCAGAATTCGCCTACACGAAACCCCTAAGTTGTCAATGCACGCGCACAGCGAGGCTTTGAACAAGAACGGGCGGCTCAAATACGAGTCGTCTGTTCTTTTTTCCTTATTCCACAAGAAAAACTTGTCATTGTGGCAGGTTTTGTCACTCTTTTGCATTTTTGTTTCCCATAAGTGTCAGTATTTTTTTTGGCACGGAATTTGTTTATTAGCGAGGTGACGAGCTGCAAGTGGCAGCCGTGAGACTTGAATTATTAACAAAAAAGACATATAAATTATGGGAAAAATTATTGGTATTGATTTGGGAACAACCAACTCGTGTGTTTCGGTACTCGAGGGTAAGAACCCGGTTGTGATTCCTAACAGTGAAGGCCGCAACACCACCCCGAGCGTGGTGGCTTTTGTTGACGGCGGCGAACGTAAAGTGGGTGACCCTGCCAAGCGTCAGGCAATCACCAACCCCACCCGCACAGTCTATTCTATCAAGCGTTTCATGGGTGAGACCTATGACCAGACTCTTAAAGAGACTGAGCGTGTTCCTTATAAGGTGGTGAACAACGGCAACAATCAGCCCCGCGTGGAGATTGACGGTCGTCAATACACTCCACAAGAGATCTCGGCAATGATTCTCCAAAAGATGAAGAAGACCGCCGAGGACTACCTGGGAACTACAGTGACTGACGCTGTTATTACCGTGCCAGCCTACTTCAACGACTCTCAGCGTAAGGCCACAAAAGAGGCTGGAGAGATTGCTGGACTTAACGTGCAGCGCATCGTGAACGAGCCTACTGCTGCCGCTCTTGCTTACGGCCTCGACAAAGACCAGAGCGACAAACGCATCGCTGTGTTTGACCTGGGTGGTGGCACATTTGATATTTCTATCCTGGAGCTGGGCGACGGCGTGTTTGAGGTGAAATCGACCAACGGTGACACTCACCTGGGTGGCGATGACTTTGACCAGCGCATCATCAACTGGCTGGCCGAGGAGTTCCAGCGCGACGAGGGCATAGACCTGCGCAAGGATCCAATGGCCCTGCAACGCTTGAAAGAGGCTGCCGAGAAGGCCAAGATTGAACTCTCGAGCTCTATGAGCACCGAGATCAACCTGCCATACATCATGCCTGTGAACGGTATTCCCAAGCACTTGGTAAAGACCTTGAGCCGCGCTAAGTTTGAGCAGCTGTGCGACGACCTCATCCAGGCCACCATCAAGCCTTGTGAGCAGGCTCTGCGCGACGCAGGTTTGAGCGCAAGCGACATCAACGAGGTGATCCTCGTGGGTGGCTCTACTCGAATTCCTGCCATCCAGCAAATTGTGGAGCGCTTCTTTGGCAAAGCTCCATCTAAGGGCGTGAACCCCGATGAGGTGGTAGCTGTGGGCGCTGCAATCCAGGGCGGCGTGCTGAGCGGTGACGTGAAAGACGTGCTGCTGCTCGACGTGGTGCCTCTGAGCGTGGGTATTGAGACCCTGGGTGGCGTGATGACTAAGCTCATCGATGCCAACACCACTATCCCAACTCGCAAGAGCCAAGTGTTCTCGACCGCTGCCGACAACCAGCCTAGTGTTGAGATTCACGTGCTGCAAGGCGAGCGCCCAATGGCTCGCGACTGCAAGACTCTGGGTATGTTCCACCTCGACGGCATTGCTCCCGCACCTCGTGGCATTCCACAGATTGAGGTGACCTTTGAGGTTGACGCTAACGGCATCATGAACGTGAGCGCCAAGGATAAGGCTACCGGCAAGGAGCAGAGCATACGCATCGAAGCCTCTAGTGGCTTGAGCGACGCCGAGATTCAGCGCATGAAGGACGAGGCTAGCGCTAACGCCGCTGCCGATGCCAAGGAGAAAGAGCGCATCGACAAGATCAACCAGGCCGACGCTATGATCTTCCAGACCGAGAAGAGCCTGAAAGACCTGGGTGACAAACTCCCAGCCGACAAGAAGAGCCAGATTGAGGCAGCTATCGCTAAACTCAAAGAGGCCCACAAGAATCAGGACATCGATGCCATCGACGTGGCAATGAAAGAGCTGGAGGCAATCTTCCACGAGGCATCGCAGCAGATGTATAACCAGGCAGGTGGAGCACAAGGCGGTCAAGGTGCTGGCTTCAACCCCGGTGCAGCTGGCTTTGATCCAGGCGCCGCAGGCTTTGGTGGCAACCCAGGAGCAGGCCCACAAGGCGGCAACCAGGGTGGCAACAATGCGCAAGACGTCCCCTATGAGGAAGTTTAAAACTCACCATAAATAAATATTGAGCCCCATGGTAGGCGATGAATGCCGTGGGGCTCATTTTTTTGCATCTTTTTCTGAAATAGGTAATAAAATTTAAAAACTTTGCTTTTCATTTTGTAATTCAATGTATTTGCAGTAATTTTGCACGCTCAAAAACATGAAACAATAAAAAAGCAAAATATCTAGATTATAAAAAAGAGAAATGAACGTAACATTAGACAAGACCGGTAACGTGACAGGTGTGCTCACGATATCGTTAGTTGAAGAAGATTATCAAGCCGAAGTTAAGAAGCAATTATCAGCCCTGGGTCGTACTCGTCCCTTGAAAGGCTTCCGTCCTGGTCACGTGCCAGCAAGTTTGCTCAAGAAGCATTATGGCGGTCAAGTAACTGCCGAGGTGGTAGATAACATTGTTAGCCGCGAGTTAAGCAACTACATTCGCAACAACAACATTGACTTGCTGGGTGAGCCCATGCTGTCGAAAGACACTAAAGTGGATTTGGTCAATGAGAAAGATTTCTCTTTCAAGTTTGACCTCGGCTTTGCTCCAGAGTTTGAGCTCAAGCTCGACAAGCGCGTGAAAGTGCCTTACTATAACATTGAGGTTAGCCAGGAGATGGTTGACAAGCAGAATGAGGCGTACAAAAAGCGTTTTGGCACTCAAGTTCCTGGTGAGGTATCTACCGAGGATGCCCTGCTGCGTGGCTCACTGACTGAGCTTAACGAGGACGGCACCGTCAAGGAAGACGGCATCAAGGTTGAGAGAACAATAATTTCTCCAAAATATTTGAAGGACGATGCCGAGAAGGCTAAGCTCATTGACCTCAAAGTTGACGATGAGGTGACTATCAATCCTCATAAGGCAGCTGGTGGCAACATCACTGAGCTGGCAGCTATGCTTGCCGTGGATAAAGACAAAGCCGATGTGAAGAGCAACTTCACCTTCAAGGTGGGTGAGATTCTTGTGAATAAAGACGCCGAGATGGGTCAAGAGCTCTATGACATGGTGCTTGGTAAAGACGTTGCCAAGAGCGAGGAAGATTACTTGGCTAAGATCAAAGAGATGCTCGCCGGGCAGCTCAAGAGCGACAGCAACTATCGCTTCACCATCGATGCCGAGACCGTGCTCAAGAAGAAAGTGGGCGAGCTGGAGCTCCCTGACGAGTTCTTGAAACAATATCTGCTCTCAACCAACAAAGATGTGGATGCCACTAAGATTGAGGAAGAGTATCCCCGCACCCGCGAGGAGATAGTGTGGCAACTCATAAAAGAGAAAATCGCCAAGGCTTATGACGTGAAAATCGAGAAAGAGGACCAGATGCGTCTTGCTCGCATCTTTGCGTCACAGCAGTTTGCACAGTATGGCATTGGCAATGTTCCTGAGGAGACCCTTGACCGCTATGCTGGCGAGCTGATGGAGAACAAGGACTATTCCCGTGAAATAAGCCGCCGTGCCTTTGAGGACAAAGTGTATGCCACTATCCGTGACAATGTGTCGCTCACCGAGAAGAGCGTTACTGTAGAGGAGTTCAATAAGCTCTTTGAGGAGAAGAAGTGATAGTCGGTACTCGACAATTAAGGGAAGGCTGAATTTTTTAAGAATTCAGCTTTTTCTTTTTTTGTTGAAAAAACTATTAAAAAAAAGTTGAAAATTAGTTTGTCTGCGAAAAAATTACTAACTTTGAAAATAAAATCAACAAAACAAAAGAGAAAAATGAAAAACGACTTTAGAAATTTTGCGGTAAATCATTTGGGAATGAATGGTTTAGCACTTGATCAGTATGCTCAATCGACGATTGAGAGCAGTTATATCTCACCCACTATCATTGAGGAGCGTAAGTTGAATGTGGCCCAAATGGACGTGTTCTCACGACTGATGATGGATCGCATCATTTTCCTTGGCACTCAAATCGACGATTACACTGCCAATGTGATACAGGCTCAGCTTCTGTACCTCGACAGCGCCGACCCCGGCAAGGACGTGTCAATCTATATCAACTCGCCTGGTGGCTCGGTGTATGCAGGTCTAGGAATTTATGACACCATGCAGTATATCCAGAGCGACGTTACCACCATCTGCACCGGCATGGCGGCATCGATGGCAGCCATTCTATTGGTCGCTGGTGAGAAAGGCAAGCGCTATGCCCTCAAGCACAGCCGCGTGATGATACACCAGCCCATGGGAGGCATTCAAGGTCAGGCCTCTGATATTGAGATTACTGCTCGCGAGATTCAGAAACTCAAGGAAGAGCTTTACACCATCATCTCTAATCACTCGGGTCAGCCTTACGACAAGGTGTATGCCGACAGCGACCGTGACTACTGGATGACCTCGCAGGAAGCTCTTGACTATGGCATGATTGACAAGGTGCTCGAGAAATCTAAATAATTGTTTTGAGAACCATTTTTTTCTTATGGCAAAGAAAGAAGTAATGAGATGCAGCTTTTGTGGGCGCACCGAGAATGAGGTGAAGCTCATGATGCCAGGGTATAATGGCTGCATTTGCAACGATTGCGCCGAGATGGCTCACAATATTGTTAAAGAGCAGCTCGGCAAGAACGAAATGGCTGCGCTCGACGACATTAATCTGGATCAAATTCCCAAACCCATACAGATTAAGGAATACCTCGATGAGTATGTGATAGGGCAGGAGAGTGCCAAGAAATATCTCTCGGTGGCGGTATATAACCATTATAAACGCCTGTCGCAGAGCAAAGATGATGTGGATATAGAGAAGTCTAACATCATAATTGTGGGGCCCACTGGCACAGGCAAGACATTGCTTGCTAAAACCATTGCCAAGCTGCTCAAAGTGCCCTTTGCTATCGTAGATGCCACGGTGCTTACCGAGGCTGGCTATGTGGGTGAGGATATTGAGAGCCTGCTGGTTAGGTTGCTGGCCGCTTGCGACTACAATGTGGCCGAGGCCGAGCGTGGCATTGTCTTCATTGATGAGATTGACAAGATAGCCCGCAAGAGCGATAACCCCTCCATTACGCGCGATGTGAGTGGTGAGGGTGTGCAGCAAGGCTTGTTGAAGCTGCTTGAAGGCTCGGTGGTGAATGTTCCCCCACAAGGTGGTCGCAAGCATCCTGAGCAGAAGATGATAGCTGTTGACACTAAAAATATACTCTTCATTTGCGGTGGGGCCTTCGAGGGCATAGAGCGCAAGATTGCTATGCGCCTCAACACTCATGTGGTGGGCTATGGAGCCGGTAATCACGTCAGCAAGGCCGAGCAGGACAAATTGCTGCATTATGTTGCTCCCCAAGACCTGCGTTCCTATGGCTTGATACCCGAGATCATAGGCCGCCTGCCAGTAGTCACCAATCTTGAGCCCCTCGACCGTGAGGCATTGCGTCGCATCCTTGTAGAGCCAAAGAATGCTATAGTACGCCAGTACGAGAAGCTCATGAAAATGGATGGCATCAAGTTTAGTGTTACCGACGACGCTCTCGACTTCATTGTTGACAAAGCCATCGAGTATAAGCTTGGAGCTCGTGGACTGCGTTCGATATTCGAGACCATCATGATGGATGCTATGTATAATTATCCATCTACCAAAAAGAAGAAGTTTGAGCTCACCTTAGATTATGCACGTGAGCAGCTCGACAAGTCTAATTTCGCAATAATTGCATCATCATTGTAAAAAAAACAAAATTATTTTTCGCCAATTAAATAATATTTTTTATATTTGTAACGAAAAACCAGAAACCCGAAAAACCTTAAGACTATGGCAGATAGAAATCAGTTGGTGGCAACACTGAAGAAATACTTTGGTTTTGACACATTTAAGGGACAGCAAGAACAAATCATGCTCAGCCTTATCGAGGAGCACAACACCTTTGTGCTCATGCCCACAGGTGGTGGCAAGTCGCTTTGCTACCAGTTGCCATCGTTGCTGATGGAAGGAACTGCTATAGTCATCTCACCACTTATCTCACTGATGAAAAATCAGGTGGATGCAATGCGCAACTTCAGCGACGAAGAGGGCATAGCACATTTCCTGAACTCGTCACTCAACCGCCAGGCCATTGACCAGGTGAAAGAGGATATAATAGAAGGAAAGACAAAGCTGCTTTATGTGGCTCCCGAGTCGTTGACTAAGGAAGACAACTTGGAGTTCTTCAAAAGCGTGAAGATTTCGTTCTATGCTATCGACGAGGCCCACTGCATCTCGGAATGGGGCCATGACTTTCGTCCGGAATACCGTCGCATTCGCCATTTCATCAATGAGATTGGCGTTAGGCCAATAATAGCGTTGACAGCTACCGCGACTTCCAAGGTACAACACGATATTCAGAAGAACCTGGGCATCATGGACGCCAATGTGTTTAAGTCGTCGTTCAACCGCACCAATTTATATTATGAGGTAAGGCCTAAGACCAAGGATGTTGACAAAGACATCATCAAGTATATAAAATCGATGCCTGGCAAGTCGGGGATTATCTATTGTCTCAGCCGCAAGAAAGTTGAAGAGCTTGCCACTACACTCAGAGTTAATGATATTAAGGCACTAGCTTATCATGCCGGCATGGACAGTGCCACACGCTCGGCCAACCAAGACGCATTCTTGCTAGAGGATGTGGATGTGATAGTTGCTACTATCGCCTTTGGCATGGGCATCGACAAGCCCGATGTGAGGTTTGTAATACATTACGATATTCCCAAGAGTCTTGAGGGCTATTATCAGGAGACTGGCCGTGCGGGCCGCGACGGCGGAGAGGGGCAATGCATCACGTTCTATGCCCAGAAAGACCTCGACAAGTTGCGCAAGTTCATGCAGGGCAAGCCCGTTGCCGAGCAGGAGATAGGCAAGCAGCTTCTAGCCGAGACGGCGTCCTATGCCGAGACATCGGTGTGCCGCCGCAAGACGCTGCTCCACTACTTTGGTGAGGAGTATCCTGAGGACAACTGCCACAACTGCGACAACTGCTTGCATCCTCGCAAGCGCATCGAGGCATGCAACGAGCTGTGCGACGCACTCGAGACTATTATCAAGCTGAAAGAGAAATTCAAAGCCGACCACGTGATAGATGTGATGACTGGTGAGCGCACCACCGAGGTGAAGTCTTATCTGCATGACAAAATCGACATGTTTGGCTGTCAAAAGGATAAAAACCCGCGGTTCTTGAATGCAGTGATCACTCAAGGAATAATTGCAGGATTTATTGACCGCGACATCGAGAATTATGGGTTACTTAAAGTGACCAAGCGAGGTCGTGACTTCCTGGAGTCGCCATCGTCGTTTATGGTTGCCGAGGACCGTGACTTCTCGGCAATGGAAGAAGAAGAGATGAGAGGAGGCACCAGCGCCATCGATAGCGAGCTTTTCAGCATCCTCAAGAGCTTGCGCAAGAAGACCGCCTCAAAACTCCAGTTGCCACCTTACGTAATTTTCCAAGACCCGTCGCTCGAGGCGATGGCAACCACTTATCCCATCACTATGGAAGAGTTGCAGAATATTCCTGGTGTGGGTGCTGGCAAGGCAAAGCGATATGGTGCCGAGTTCCTCGAGATAATTAAACGCCATGTCGAAGACAATGAGATTATACGTCCCGAGGACATGCGCGTGAGAACTGTGGCAAACAAGAGCAAACTAAAGATCTCTTTGATTCAGAGCATCGACCGTAAGGTGCCCCTGCGAGATTTGGCACAGTCGAGAGGGCTGGAGTTTGATAAGATGCTCGATGAGATAGAGGCTATAGTCTATTCGGGCACGCGCATCAACATCGATTATTGCATACGCGAGGAAATGGACGAAGATCACATGGAAGATATCTTTGAATATTTCAAAGAGAGCGACAGCGACCGCCTCTCGGTAGCCATCGAAGAGCTTGGCGACGATTATACCGAGGAGGAGATACGCCTGGTGCGCATCAAGTTCCTCAGCGAGATGGGCAATTAACTAATTCACGTGTTAATAATTAAGCGTGGAGTGACTGGCATTCTAGGCAGCTTTCTAGGCATTAAATGGCTTTAAAGTTGCAATAGTGAATATCTGCTCAACTGCACATTTCATTTTTAATTAACTAAATTTAAAAGTAAAATTATAATTTCGTTTTTATAATTCCGTTATAACTATTGTATCGTTAACGAAAACATGTAAATAACGAAAATACTGATTATTGATAGTTATGAAACTAAAAATCTTTTTTGGTGCTTTGGCACTGGTGGGAGTTGCGGCCCTTGCGCTAGCCGCCACCGACCCAGTTTTGATGAAGATTAACAACAAAGAGGTGAGACTCTCGGAGTTTGAGTATCTTTACAAGAAGAATCTTGAGCAACAGGTTAACAAAGAGAGTATTGATGAGTATGTGAACAGGTTTGTCGATTATAAACTCAAGGTCGCCGAGGCCGAGAGACTAGGAATAGACACCTTGCCACGTATCAAAAATGAGATTGATGGTTACAAGAGAGACATGCTCGCACCTTTCCTCACCGACACAGAGCTTCAGGAACAACTCATCCAAGAAGCTTACCAGAGGATGACAAAGGATGTGAATGTGAGCCATATAATGCTGTCGAGAGGCAGAACCAAGGCCGAGGAGAAGAAGCAAATAGCCAAGATGGACAGCATCAGGAACTGTATCCTCAATGGCGAGGACTTTAGCGAACTGGTGATGAAATATTCAATAGATCGCTCTAAGGAGAACAATAAAGGCGAGTATGGCTTCATCAGCAGCGGTGTCTTTCCTTATGATTTTGAGAAAGTGGTATATGAGACACCACTGGGTGAGCTGTCAAAGCCTTTCCTCACCGACTATGGTGTTCACATGATAAGGGTAAACGGATATCGTCCCAACGACGGCCAGGTAGAGGTTGCTCACATCCTTCGACTCTTCCCCAGGTCGAGTGGTGTGACCGATGAGGAAAAGCAGGCCGTGAAAGCTAAAATCGACTCGATTTATAACTGCATCCTCAATGGAGAAGACTTCGGCGAACTCGCTAAAAGCTACTCACAAGATATCAAGACAGCACGAGAAGGCGGCAAGCTGCCTCCCTTTGGTCGCAACTACATGGTCAAGGCATTTGAGGAAGTGGCCTATAGCCTTCCCGACGGTAAAATCTCAGAGCCTGTAGAGACCCCCTATGGCTACCACATCATTAAGAAAATTGCCCATAAGCCCCTAGGCACACTCGAAGATTGCCGTGAGACAATAGAGAAAAAGATTAATAGTGATCAGCGTTCGATGTTGCCTATTCAGAGCAAGTGCAATCAAATCATGAAGGAGCAGAACTACAAGAAGGCCGATGGCATAAAGGAGTATCTGCTCAAGGCAATGAAAGATCATGGTGGCTTTGACTCAACCTTTGTTACCGATGTCCTGGCAAAGTCTAACCACACTCTATTTACCTATGGCAAAGGTATCAAGGCTCCAATGTCGCTCTTAGCAAAGACGATTAATCCTAAAACCAAAGTTGCAAGCGATGAGATAGCCGCTGCAGTGCTCGAAGCTAGTGTGGATCATGTGGCTCAGCAAGAAATCGTGAAATATTATTCCGACAATATCGTCGAGTTAAATCCCGACTACCGCAATCTGCTCAATGAGTATCGCGACGGCACTCTGCTCTTTGAGGTGATGAGCAAAGAGGTGTGGAGCAAGGCCAAGAACGACAATGAAGCGTTGCTCAAACGTTTTGATGCTAACCGTTCTAAATATCAATGGGATGAGCCCCACTTCAAGGGCGTGATGATTTGTGCCAAGAACGACTCGATAATGCGCGAGGCAATGGCAATGTACCAGACCATTAAAGCCGAACCCGAAGACACTATCACCACAGCTCTTAACAAGAAGTTTGGTCGCAACATTAAGATGGTGCGCATGGTTTCGAAACGCGGCGACAACGATATGGTTGATTACATAGCATTCAATGGCAAACACGTGGAATCGTCTTATCAGGGCTATCCAGTATTCCGCACCCTCTTCGGCAAGATGCTTACTCAACCCGAGGAACTGAATGACGTGAAGGGCCTTGTAGCATCCGACTATCAAGATGAGCTCGAAGAAGAATGGATCGCAGGCCTCCATAAGCGCTACAAAGTATCTATCGACAAGAAAGTGCTAAATCAACTGAAAAAGAAATATAAATAATAGTTATTTCTTAACCTTAAAATAAGCCTTGTTGCATTAGTTGAATGAACTGCAACAAGGCTTTTTTGTATTATTAAGCATAATTAAATGTGTTTCATTTTGAGAAATCAAAAAATATAAAGAAATTTGCACTTTAATTGCAAAAATAGGCATTCAACGGAGAAGATGATGCCACATTATTGATAACTCAAAAGAAAAAGAAAGATATATGAAAATCAAAACATTGCTGTGGTGCCTAATGTCGATAGTGGCATTTGGCATGAGTGCTCAGAACAATGTGGCCGAGGAGGTGGCATGGGTTGTTGGTGATGAGCCAATATTCAAGTCAGACATCGAGGAACAGTATCAGCAGGCACTCTATGAGCGCGTTGCCATTGATGGCAACCCTTATTGTGTAATTCCCGAGAGAATGGCTATTGAGAAGCTTTTCTTGCATCAGGCCAAGATTGACACCGTTGAGATTCCTAACTCTTCGGTGGTGCAAAATGTGGATGCGCGCATCAATTATTATATTGCCAACTTGGGGTCGAAGGAAAAACTCGAGGAGTACTTTCGCAAACCGCTACCCGAGTTGCGCGAGCAGTTGATGGATATTGTGCGTGACCAATACACGGTGCAGGAAGTGCAGCGCAACTTGACCAAAAATGTCAAAGCCACACCTGCCGATGTGAGGCGCTACTATAACACGATATCAAAGGACTCCTTGCCCATGATACCACAGCAAGTGGAGGTTAAAATTATCACCATCAACCCGGTGATACCTCAGCAGGAGATTGACGACGTGAAAGCACGGCTGCGTGACTATACCCAGCAAGTGAATAATGGCGAGAAAGACTTTGCCACGCTGGCAATACTCTACAGCGAAGATGGTTCCTCGACCTATGGAGGCGAAGTGGGCTTCCGTGGAAGGGCCGAGTTGCTGCCAGAGTATGCTGCGGCGGCTTTCAACCTTAATGATACGAAGCATGTGTCCAAAATTGTTGAGACTGAGGCGGGCTATCACATCATTCAACTCATTGAGAAGCGTGGCGACCGTGTCAACACGCGTCACATCTTGCTTCGCCCCAAGGTGTCGCAGAAAGACATTGACGATGCCCTTGTGAAGCTCGATTCCTTGCGCACCGACATTCTTGCAAACAAAAAAGACATCACCTTTGAGAACGCTGCTCTGTATATCTCACAAGACAAAGATTCAAAGAACAACAACGGCGTGATGCTCAATGAGAAAGAGCATAGCAGCTTGTTTGAGATGAGTGATTTGCCATCGGAGGTGGGCAAAGTGGTGGCCACTATGCAGGTGGGGGAGATCTCCAAGCCTTTTGTGATGATGAATCCCAAGACTAACCGTCAGCAAGTGGCAATGGTGAAGCTCTCGAAACGCAACGAGGCACATCGTGCCGATTTTGCCGACGATTATCAAGTGCTCAAAGACCTGTATGAGAATCACAAGCGGCAGGAGATAATCGCCAAGTGGATAGAAGAAAAGCAGAAGACTACTTATGTCTATATAGAAGAAGGCTGGCGCGATTGCGAGTTCCAATATAACTGGCTAAACGTCAGCAAAGAGTAGCTGGCGAGCTGACAAGGAACAAGCTGACAAGGCAATAGTAGATGTCGCACATCACAGACAAGGCACGCCTTGTCACTACCTAACACTTAACATTTTACACTTAAAGTTTTCCACTTTCCACGATAAACGATAAACCAGTGAGCAAATGGGTAAATAGCATGTTACAAAAGGCTAAGGGCAGTGGCGCTTGGCTTCATGTGATGTTGCTGTTGATGTGCCTTTTGTGTGCTGCTTTTTCTCACCGCACTTTTGCTCAGGCGGTGGCTGCTCGCAATGGTGCTACCACGCCTCACCTGCGTCGCATCACACCTATTATCCCCGATGCTAACCGTTATGATCCCGGCAAGGTGTTTCTGGAGAATGCCGATGCCCTGGTTGCCGACGAGCATCGCAGCACCGAGTATCGTGTGCTCAGGGGCAATGTGAGGTTTAGACGTGGCGACATGACTCTGAGGTGCGACAGTGCCTATTTCTTTGAGGCATCGAGCTCGCTTGATGCCTTTGGTCATGTGGTAATGAACCAAGCCGACACTATGACCGTGTATTGCGACCGCATGTACTATTTTGGCGATGTGGAGGTGGCAAAGCTCAGGCGCAATGTGCGGGTTGTGAACAGTTCGATGACCGTTACTACCGACAGCCTAGATTATGACATGTTCAACAACGTGGCGCGCTACTTCAGCGGTGGCACGGTGGTTGACAAGTCAGGCACTCGCATCACTTCGAATGTGGCACGCTATGAGCACGACACCAAGAAAGTGCAGTTCACATCAAAGGTCCACATGAAAAACGACAAGATGGAGCTCTTTACCGACATCCTTGACTATGACATGCGCACCCATATTGCAACAATAGAAGACGAGACAAAGATTGTGTCGCTTGCCGATGGCCACACCATCTACACCTCGAGTGGGTGGTACAACATGTCGAGTGACGAAGGTACCCTTTATAACCGCTCTACTATTAAGGCAAAAGATGGCCAGACCATAGTGGGTGATGTGGTGTATTATGACCGCAAGAACGATAAAGGCCAAGCCCAAGGCAATGTAGTGCTCACCGATGAGAAGTCGCAACGCACCCTCAAGGGCGATGTGGTTGACTATGACCGCAAGAATGGCATTGGTAGGGCCCGTGGCAATGTTGTCATCACCGACGAGAAGAATAAAGTGATACTTCATGGCGAGGTGGGCTACCATAATGAGAAGACCAAGGAGTCGTATGTCACCGAGAATGCTCTGGCAAGGGAGTTCTCGCAAAAAGACACGATATATATTCATGCCGACACCCTTCGCACAATTACTGTTGATAATGACAAGAGAATTCTTATTGCCAACAAATATGTGCGTTTCTACCGTAGAGATTTGCAGGGAGTGTGCGACTCGGCTGCCGTGAGTGAGCAGGATTCTATTCTCAACCTTTACAGGCATGCTGTGATTTGGAGCGAGGGACGCCAAATCAGTGGCGAGGAAATCAATGTTCATGTGAAGGACTCGGTGGTTGACTGGGCCACGCTACCCAAGCCAGGCATGTTGATTGAGCATTTGGGAGAAGAGTATTATAATCAGCTTAGTGGTCGCGTGATGAAAGCTACATTCGAGAACCAAGAACTGCGCCAGCTTGATGTGAGTGGTGATGTTGAGGCTCTGTTCTATCCCATGGAGAATGACTCCACCTACAATAAACTGGTGAATGCCAATAGTGCCTATCTCACAATAAACATGAAGCCAAAGCAGGAGGTTGAGAAAATAAAGATGTGGCCCGATGTGAGTGGAAAAGTCATCCCGTTGTTCCTGGCTAAGAGGTCGGATTTGCGTCTTGACAAGTTCCGTTGGTACGACTCCATTCGTCCCAAGGAGCCAGGCGACGTGATGGTGGTAAGTGACGAGATGCGGCAGATTTTTGGTGAAGCGGTGACAACCCGTCGAACCACAGTAATACGCTGACGCGAGAGAGGATAAACTATGAGTGATGTAATCAAACTGTTGCCCGACTCTGTTGCCAACCAGATTGCCGCTGGCGAGGTGATTCAACGGCCTGCCTCGGTGATCAAGGAGCTGGTGGAGAATGCCGTGGATGCTCAGGCAACAAGTATTCAAATAATTCTGAAGGACGCTGGCCGCACCTTGATACAGGTGATAGACAATGGGGTGGGAATGAGTGACACAGATGCCCGCTTGGCCTTTGAGCGTCACAGCACGTCGAAGATTCGTCAAGCCGACGACTTGTTATCGCTTCACACCATGGGCTTCCGTGGTGAGGCACTGGCATCGATTGCGGCCATCTCTCACATTGAGCTCCGCACCTGTGCTCGTGGTGCTCAGCTGGGCACTAAGTTGCTAATAAACGCTTCGCAATGCGAGTCGCAGGAGCCCGATGTGTGTCCTGCCGGATGCAATTTCATGATTAAGGACTTGTTCTTCAATGTCCCTGCTCGTCGCAAGTTCCTGAAAAGCAATCAGGTGGAGCTCAGTAATATTATCAAGGAATTTGAGAAACTAGCACTTGTCAACTATAATATTGACTTTTCTGTCACTCACAATGGCAATATGCTCTACAAGCTGGCTGGGGGCACATTTAAGCAGCGCATTATTGCTCTCTTTGGCCATAACATTGACCAGCAGCTCATTCCTCTCAATGTTGAGACATCTCTCGTGAAAATTACGGGCTTCATAGGCAAGCCCGAGAGTGCCCGCAAGCGCAATGCCATGCAATATTTCTTTGTCAATGGCAGGTTCATGCGCCATCCTTATTTCCACAAAGCGGTGCTCTCATGCTACAATGAGCTCATCCCCGATGATTCCCAGCCAAAGTATTTCTTGGTACTTGATGTTGACCCCGAGACAATCGATGTGAACATACATCCCACAAAGACCGAAATAAAATTTGAGAACGAGTTGCCAATATGGCAGATTATCTCGGCGGCAGTCAAGGAGACTTTGGGGCGATTTAGCGTGGTGCCGTCTATCGACTTCGACAAGGAGGATGCTCCCGAGATTCCTTCTTTCTCCTTGCCTCACACCTCAAAGGCGCCTGATATCGCTGTTGATAAGAGCTATAATCCTTTCAAGCAGCAGGCGAGCTCGCAAAGTGGTGGTTACTCTGGGCCGTCGCATCGCGATAGCCTTCCTAATTGGGAGGAACTGTACAAAAACTTCGAGAAATCGAAGCAAGAGGGAATAGACGAGATGGCAGAAGCACCACTCTCATTTGAGACCCAAGAGGAAAAAACTGCGGTAGTGCCGGTTGATGACGAAGCGACCGAAGTAATGCAACTGGGCAACCGCTATGTGCTCACTATGGCTAATGAGGGCGCTATCATCGTTGACCAGCACCGTGCTCACCTTGCGGTACTTTATGAGCGACTGATGCGGCAAATTGACGGCATGAACGTAGTGTCGCAGCGAGTGCTGTTCCCCGAGATTATACACTTGGATGTGGCACAGAATGCGGTATTTGAAGATATAGAGCCCGAACTTGAGAAAGCGGGGTTCTCCCTGTCGAAGCTCAGCGGTGGCGACTGGTCTATAAATTCTGTGCCGCCAGGGCTCGACAATGTTGATATTATTGAACTGCTTAATGAAGTGATCACTTCGGTCTCAGGTGTGATGAGTCTTAAAGACAAGGTATTTGAGAAGATAGCACTTGCCATAGCATCAAAAGCCGCTATTCCTTATGGTCGCCAGCTCAACCAACAAGAGATGATAACACTAATCACCGACTGGCGCAAACTTAGCAACGGCAAATACACCCCTTCGGGCAAGCTCATTGCTAACGTGCTCACGGTTGACCAGGTGATGAGGATGTTCTGACCCGCATTATCGATAGCGTCAGCTATGCTTTTCTAGTTTGAGCAGGAAGAGTTTTTTCTCCACTCCGCTGGAGTAGCCTCCTGTGGTGCCATCGCTGTTGATTACTCGGTGGCAGGGGATGATGATGGGCACCGGGTTGGCGCCATTAGCTTGCGCAACGGCTCTCACAGCTTTGGCATTACCCACTTTTAGTGCTTCTTCCTTGTAGCTGATAGTGCTGCCGTAAGGTATAGTGCGAAGTGTGTGCCACACCTTCTGTTGAAAGTCAGTCCCCACAAGGTGCAATGGCAGCGAGAATTCTTTTCGGTTGCCTGCAAAATACTCGCTAAGCTGCTTGGTGCAGTTGCTGAGCAGTGGGGTAGAGGTGTTGCTCAGTTTCAGCTTCATCGTGGCTGCCAGGGCCGTGAAATTGACCTCACCAAACTCTATTGCAACGATGCCCGCTGTGGTGGCGGCAATAGAAAGAGAGCCTAGTGCAGAGTCGATGATAACGTAATTAAGCGTGCCTTCATTTATGGGTGTGATGCTCTGTTCTTGGGCCTTTTGCATCATGAAATGATAGGCTTGGGCATAGTCGTTGTTGATTACACCATCGAGGATGGCATCTTTGATGGCATCCTTAATTAAGCCAACAGGGCGTGACGGTGCAAGCCCGAAGGTGTCCATAATCTCCTGTCCATCGACTGGGGGCTGAAAGTTGCGCACTCGGTCTTTTTCCTCGATGTCGATAATCTTTTGCTTGACCAGCTCATAGTTCTCGTGGAAGCGTTTCACCTTCTCCTGGTTCTTGCTGGTGATGTCGGCTCGGCACAGTGTCATCAGGTCGTCGATGTCGTCGCCAGCCTCAAAGAGCATGCGTCGCACTGCCGAGTCGGTGACCTCGTCCTCAACCAGGGCTATGGGACGCATGTGCAGCCCCACTAGCTTCTTCACATATTTCATGTGCTCGTTGAGCGGCAGTCGCATCTTGGCGAAGATGCGTGGAACCATTTTCTCGCCAATGAAGTTGTGGTTGTGGAAGGTCCAGCCTAGCTTGTCGTCCCAGTGCTTGGTGGCGGGCTTGCCTATGTCGTGCAGCAGTGCTGCCCAGCGCAGCCACTCGTTGTCGCTCTGTGCTGCCACGTTGTCAAGCACCTGCATGGTGTGCAGGAAGTTGTCTTTGTGACCACGGCCGTTGACTGTCTTTACACCTTTAAGCTGTGCCACCTCGGGGCATATTAGCGGCAGCAGCCCGCACTTGTCGAGCAGGAAGAAGCCTCGTGAAGGCTGTGGCGCTCGCATTATCTTCATCAGCTCATCGGCAATGCGCTCACGGGTGATAATCTTGATGCGGCCAGCGTTGCGCTTGATGGCGGCAAAGGTGGCAGACTCAATCTCAAAGCCTAGTTGTGTGGCAAACCTCACGGCGCGCATCATGCGCAGCGGGTCGTCGCTGAAAGTGATGTCGGGGTTTAGTGGTGTGCGAATGAGTCGCCGCTCCATGTCGCCGATGCCGTCGAACGGGTCGAGCAACTCTCCCCAGCGGTCACGGTTTACCGATATTGCCATGGCGTTGATAGTGAAGTCGCGGCGGCGCTGGTCGTCGCTTAGTGTGCCGTCTTCCACAATGGGGTTACGGCTGTTGCGATTGTAGGACTCACGACGAGCGCCCACAAATTCCAGCTCCAGCCCCATCGCCTTTACTTGAGCTGTGCCATAGGTCTTGAATACCGCAAGGTGCGCCTTGTTGCGTCCCATCTTGTGTGCCACCCGTTTAGCGACCTCAATGCCGCTGCCCACAGTCACGAAGTCGATATCCTTAGACTTGCGCCCGAGGAAGATGTCGCGCACATATCCTCCCACCACATAGCACTCGCGGCTCATCTCGTCGGCCACCTCCCCCACGAGACTGAAGGCAGGATGCGACAAATGCTCAAGTATGTTGTCTTTGCTGGTGTTCATTTCTTGCTGTGGTGGTATTTACAGAATTGATTGATCTCGCAACACGTGCACTGTGGCTTGAGTGCTTTGCACACATAGCGGCCGTGCAGTAGTAGCCAGTGATGAGCGTTGTAGCGGTCTTGTTCGGGGATGTGACGGGTGAGGGTCTTCTCCACCTCAAGAGGTGTTTTCCCATTGGCCAGGCCAGTGCGGTTTGCCACACGAAACACATGAGTGTCAACAGCTATTGCCGCTTTGTGAAACACCACGCCCATGACCACGTTGGCCGTCTTGCGGCCCACTCCAGGCAAGCGTGTGAGCTCCTCCATAGTGCTTGGCACCTGGCCATCGAAGTCGGCAACAAGCATTGCCGCCATAGCTTGCAGGTGACGAGCCTTGCTATTGGGGTAGGACACACTGCTGATGTACTTGAGCAGGTCGCCGTCGCTGGCTGCCGCCATGTCGCGCGGAGTAGGATAAGCGGCAAAAAGTGCTGGAGTGACCATGTTCACTCGCTTGTCGGTGCATTGTGCCGAGAGAATCACAGCCACCAGTGTCTCAAAAGGGCTGTTGAAATGCAGCTCGGTGGTGGGATTGGGATTAGCGGCTTTAAAGTGGTCAATAATGGCCTTATATCGCTCTTTGATAGTCATGGCAATTGGCTTTCAAGCTTATTAGCTGACGAGCTGAGAAGAGACAAGGCAATAGTAATCGTCGCATTTCTAGGACATGGTACGCCTTGCCCCTACATTTCGGACAAGGCACGCCTTGTCACTACATCTCACTTATAGGTCATCACTGTTTCCACTAGCGATGAACCAAAAACTGACAAATCTATTGTCATGTTAGCTTGTTGTTTGTCAGCTCGTTAGCTTATCAATGAGTGTGCTCAAATTCTCGCAGGAAACGCACGTCATTCTCGCTGAACATGCGCAGGTCTTTGACCATATACTTGAGGTTGGTGATGCGCTCCACACCCACACCAAAGGCATAGCCGGTATAAACCTTGCTGTCGATGCCGCACAGGTCAAGGACATTGGGGTCAACCATGCCGCATCCCAGGATTTCTACCCAGCCGGTGTGCTTGCAGAAGCCGCAACCCTCACCGCCGCAGAGCATGCACGAGACATCCATCTCGGCACTAGGCTCGGTGAAGGGGAAGTAGCTGGGGCGCAAGCGTATCTTGGTGTCGGGGCCAAAGAGCTCTTTGGCGAAATAGAGAAGCACTTGCTTGAGGTCGGCAAACGACACGTTCTTGTCGATGTAAAGCCCCTCAATCTGGTGGAAGAAGCAGTGGGCGCGAGCTGTGATGGCCTCGTTGCGATAGACGCGTCCTGGGCAGATGATGCGAATGGGCGGCTGCGTGCTTTTCATCACACGTGACTGCACCGAGCTGGTGTGGCTACGCAGCACAATGTTGCGTGTGACGTCGCCACTCTTGTCCTCATTGATGAAGAAAGTGTCTTGCATGTCGCGTGCGGGATGGTCGGGCGCGAAGTTCAATGATGTGAACACGTGCATGTCGTCCTCAACCTCAGGGCCATCGGCAAGTGTGAACCCTAGCCGCGAGAAGATGTCGATAATCTCCTTGCGCACCACCGAGATGGGGTGGCGTGTGCCTATCTCCTCGGGGAATGCCGGGCGGGTGATGTCGATTTTGCTGGCAACCACCTCTTTGGCTTTGAACTCTTCTTTGAGAGAGTTTATTTTCTCGGTAGCAAGAGCTTTGAGCTCGTTGAGACGCTGGCCAAATTCTTTCTTCTCCTCGTTGGGGACATTGCGGAACTCATTGAAAAGGGCAGTTATCTCACCTTTCTTGCTTAAATATTTAATGCGCAAAGCCTCTATTGCCTCGCTGTTGTTGGCTTCAAGTTCAGCAATTTGCGCCTTTAAATTCTCTATCTTGTCTAGTAACATAGGTTCTATGGTGCTTTATGTGTTTCACAAAAAATCATGCAAAGTTAATGAAAAGTTTTCAGTTTTCCATTATCACTAGAGTTTTTTTTCAAATTGATGTGCCGTTTCACATCGTTTTTAATTGAGAGAATTGACTTTTTTAGAATTATTGTGTATAAGTGATGAAATAATTTTGTAATTTTGCAGTTTAAAAACAGAATAATCACAATAATTTTCAATCATTTTTAGGAAACACAAGATAAATGAAGAAAAATATAATTATAGGAGTTGTAGTTGTTGTGGCCTTAGGGCTATTGTATTGGGGCATTGAGTTCCTGAAAGGCGTAAACCTTTTTGAACCAAAGAATTATTACATAACGCGATTTGAGAAGGTTGATGGCTTGACAGTGTCGTCTCCTATAACGGTAAACGGCTACCAAGTGGGCTTAGTCAAGGAGCTCAACTTCGACTATAAAACTAACGAGATAGAGGTGAAAATGAGCCTTGATGATGAGTTGAAGATTCCCATTGGGTCGTCGGTGTCATTAAACAGTCAGCTTCTGGGATCACCATCGTTGGTGATAAATCTTGCTCAAGGCAAGGCCTATCACAAGGTGGGCGATATGATTCCCAGCACCATGAAGGCAGGCCTGATGGAAAAGGTGGGCAATGACATCATGCCGCAGGTGAACGAGATTATGCCCAAGGTAAATGACATTCTTGCTAATGTCAACACGCTGACCTCCAACCCCGCTTTGCACAACTCGGTGTCAAACTTTGACGAAATCACCGCCAAGATCAATGCTAGCGCTAAGGACCTGACTGTGCTGATGAACAACTTGTCGTCATTGTCGCAAAATCTCAACGGCAGCGTGCCTGGGGTGATTAGTGGCATTGCTACCAAAGTCGATGGTACTGTAAGCAATATTCAGACCCTCACCTCAAACCTGAACAATAAGGTTAACGACCTCCCAACAGCACAATTACAGACCACAATCAATGACTTGAATGCTACGCTGGCTAACCTGAAGGTCCTTACTGCCGAGCTCAACAATAAGCTCAACGACCGTAATTCGTCGCTGGGATTGTTGTTGAACGACAGGCAGTTATATGACAATGCCAATGGCGCTGTCATGAGCCTTGACTCCTTGCTTATTGACCTCAAGGCTAACCCCAAGAAGTACATAACAATAAAAGTGTTTTGAGGTAAAATAAGAAACCACGGGAAATGCTTATTTGGAACAATTCTAAATAAGCATTTTCTTCATTTTTAAATTTGATTTTTAAAATCAACAAAATAAAGGGATTTAAAAAAAGTAGTAGGAGAATCTATGATTACCGTTTTGGGTGGTGGGTTGCTCTAAAATATTGAAATATAGCATTGTGGGGGAATGTGTTGACTCTTGTTTAAACAGCCTTTTGCAAGCTGTTGAAAATCAATGCTATTATAATTGTTTCAAGAAAAGCAAATTTTTTCTTGTTTTTTTTTATGGAAATATAATGCGAATTTTGTACTGCTAATACAAGCCCGTTATAGTGACGATTGCAAAAAGTATGACTTGGGAGAAATAATGACCTCGAGTTGTTTTAAACATCGCACTTATAGGGAAATAGAGAGTTAAAATGAACGAAGATCAAAACATACAATTGTGGAATAAATGTCTGGCGATACTTCGCGACAATTTGGACGCCGAGCAATTCAAAGCTTGGTTTGAGCCTATTGTTGCCCAAGATTTCGTGGACAACCAACTCACCTTGCGAGTGCCTTCACAGTTCTTTGTTCAGCAGATTGAGGATCGTTACTTCCAGTTGATCAGCGCCACCTTGCGCCGTGTTTATGGCAACGATGTTAAACTCTTCTACTCCTATAATATAATAAAAGACAGTCCAGATTCAAATGTGACAGTGGCTCACGACAATGCTAGCGCAAAACTCAACAGCGCTATCGCGCGTCAAGCCCAGCATGTAGCAAACCCCTTTGACGACGGCCCCGAGCTTGACGACATTGATCCTCAGCTTAATCCCCGCTACACATTTGAGAACTATTGCACGAGCATGAGTAACAAGCTTGCCGTGAGTGTGGGCAAGGCTATTGCCGATGACCCCAACTGCAAGACTTTTAACCCTATGTTTGTGTTTGGACCCACAGGAGTAGGCAAGACCCATCTCATCCAGGCTATAGGCATCAGAATCAAGGAGAAGCGTCCCCGCACTCGCGTGCTCTACACCACGTCGCGCATCTTTGAGCTGCAATTTACCACTGCTCGCATCAATAACAAGCTTAATGATTTCATTAATTTCTATCAAAGCATTGATGTGCTGATACTCGACGACATTCAGGAGCTAGCAGGAAAAACTGGGACTCAAAATACATTCTTCCACATTTTCAATCACCTGCACCAGAACCAGAAGCAGCTCATCATGACGAGTGACTGCTGCCCCTCGGACCTTGATGGCATGGTGCCACGACTGATATCGCGCTTCAAGTGGGGAATGACGGTAGAGTTGTACAAGCCCGACCTGGAACTGCGTCGTGCGGTACTCAGGATGAAAGCTTCACAAGATGGCCTGGTGCTCAGCGATGAGGTGATAGAATTCATAGCACAGAATGTGACCGAGAGCATTAGAGACTTGGAGGGCATAGTGGTAGCACTGCTGGCTCATGCCACGATGCTTAATCAGGACATCGACCTCGACCTGGCAAAGAAGGTGATTGGCAACACGGTGAACGTGAGCAAGAAGCAGCTGTCGTTTGAGCTGATAGCCGATACCGTGTCGCGTTTCTATAACATCGACAAGCAGCTGCTCTATGGCAAGTCGCGCAAGCGTGAGATCAGCGACGCTCGCCAGCTAGTGATGTATCTCACCAAGAAAAAGACACAGATGTCATCAACCAACATAGGCCAGAAGCTCTCTCGCGACCATGCTACTGTGCTGCATGCCTGCAAGCAGATAGAACAGCGGCTCTCGATAGAAAAGAAGTTCAGGCACGAAGTTGAGATGATAGAAAACGAACTGTAACTGAGATAACCAACCATTGATTATCTCAGTTTTTTTCTAAAAAAGGCGTTATTGAACACATGCGATTTCTTTCTCTTTACTTGCTCCTATAATTTTAAATTGTTACTTTTGCATCGCTAATGAGGAAATTGCTTTACATATCGCTCGCTCTCATGCTCGTCACCATGGCGATGGGCTGCGGCCGCAGTGTGGATGAGCGGCTAGTGCTCGCCGACTCGCTCATGTGGACCGCCCCCGACAGCTCGCTGGCCATCCTCAATGCCATCGACCGCGACTCGCTAGGCGACGACGAGAACCTCGCCTACCACGCCCTGCTGCTCACACAGGCACAATTCCGCTGTATGGGCAGCTGCACTAGCGACACATTGATTAACAGTGCGTTAGAGCACTATATCGACAACCACAACCGTGAGCACTACACCCGCGCGTTATTATATAAAGGTGCTTACTATGAGGTTCACGACAACCCCGTCGAGGCGATAAAGTGGTACAAGAAAGCCGAGGACAACGCCGACACCACCGACTACCGCAACCTCGCGCAAATCAACATGCGCATGGGAATGTTGTACTATAACAACTACGCTAGCAATAACCTTGATTTAAATAAGTTCAAAATGGCAGCTCATTATTACGAGATTTTAAGAGACAAAAAAATGATGATGGCTGCTTCAGAATATTGCGGTAATGTGCTAAGAATTACAGATGTTAATGAGGCAAAAAAATGCTATGATAAGGCTTTGTTAACGGCAAGAGAGTTAAAGGACACAACAAATATTTATAGCATTGATGTCAATTATGCATTGATGTATATTGAGGATTCTTTATACTCGCAGGCAAAGAAATATATTTTGGATGCTTACCGATTGAATAACAGGTTTGAAGAAAATAGCAATTACTATATGCTTGGACTTATTTATGCCAATCAGAAAGACCTTGATTCTGCTAAATATTTCATCTCGTTCCCTGATAAATCACAAAACACAGCTTACGATAGTCTGCTGATGTATAAAGCATTAAGGGGGATTGCATTGTGTGAAAACAACATTTCTCAATATCGTAAATTTAACAATCAATGCAAAAAAATCTCTAACTCTCTGGAATACAACAAAACAAGATATAAACTGCTTGATTCAGAACAAGAATTTGATAAGAGCACTAAATCTGAAAATTCAATAAGTTTAGGGAAGAAAAAGAACATAATCTCTTCGCTTATAGGGTTATTGCTGCTGATATCGGTCGTTTTCTTGTTGCTATATTTGAAAAAGAAAAAAGATGCAAAAAGATTGATTGATGAAATAAGAAAAGAGCACATCTCAAAGTATAATTCTTTAAGAGAAGATATAGATAAACTTAACAATGGTTTCAGTCGTTTAATGCAATCTCAAATAGATGTGTTCGAAGAAATCATGGCATCTGGTTATAACCCAAACAAGGATCCATCTGATTATAAGATTACACACAAAATAAAAGCTGTTGATGATTCAAACGTTGATTTCTGGAATGGCCTTAGAAGCTACATAAATCATCGTTATGATGGATTATTAGATAAGATTAAACAGGATTACTTAATGCTGACAGATTCAGACATTAATTTCATTGGCCTTATTTGTTGTGAATTCTCAGATGCAGCTATTGCGGTGTGTCTAGGGCTTAGAAATTCAAGCTCTGTTAGAAGTCGTCGCAGAAAGATTAGAGATAAGATGAAAATAAATGGCTTATTAGACGTTTATTTGAAGAAAATGATGGCAAGGAATTCAACAGAGTGATTAAAACGGTAGAAATCTTAGTTTCTTGTGAAGATGATTAATACAGATAGATTGATGCATAAAACATAATTGTGTAAGTTTTATCTATGAGAGCTTAGAGGCTTTTTATTGGTTATATTCATGATGTAATAGATATCGGCGTGCTCTAATAATGGAAAACTCAAGTTTCTAAAACTGCTAATTGTTATAGTCTCAATTAATAAAACAACAATCACAACTGAATAACAACACTAACAACATATATTTTTTCTTCTGTCTTTAAAATGATGTTGTTAGCCATGTTGTTCTGGTTGTTTTATATTAGGCTCAGATATGAAGAAACGAGACATAACAAGCATTTTTCACTTTTGAATCTTGAATGGAATAAGGGGTGATAGTAAACAGCCCGCTTAGCAACCCTTTCGTTTCTTACATCATTTGACTTCAGTTTTTCAGGTTTAAATTTAGAAACGAAGTATCAAAAAAACATAGTTTTGATGGTATAAAAATGCAAAATGCCATCGGGCACGCTGTGCCTTGTAATTGGGCTTAATTATCAGCTAATTACAAGATGCTGGGCACGGGCTGATTTTTTGGAATATTCATTTTGCAGGTGTAAATTTGCAACGAAATTATTAACATAAAAACATAAGTCATGAAATTTGTAAAGTTATTTTTGCCATTGTTTCTTATAGCATTTTCTGAAATGCTATATTCAAATGATGTTGTTATCCACCAGCGGAGCCAAGGTCAAGATTGAGTCTGGAAACGTTGAAGTTATTGGTAAATTCACTGCTGAGCGCGGTTCAAAGGTGGAATTCACACAATATGTTGACGAATAATTTGCATTATTAACCGTTGTTTGCTATTTTTGCGGTTGTGAGAATCGACCAAGGAATTAGTAAACTCTAAAACAAGAACTATTATGAAAAAGATAATTTTTATACTACTGGGGTTAATGATGATGACTGGCGCCAGCGCAGCCGAAGATGAATATGTTCCTCTTGTGCAACAAGGCATGAAATGGATATTCATGAGATACGAACACACAACCAACCATCAAATCAACCCACTGTATTTTTATTCTCTAGAAATAAAGGATTTGGCAACAGTTTTTTACACAAGATTAGATGATAATTTGCAGCCTGAAGGAGAATCGTCTGCTGTAGCATTTTTGATGCAGAGAGGCCCAGAACGTCGTGTTGAACGCATGCCCATTCCTGAAGGATGGCCCTATCAGCCGTTAGATATTGAAGAGATTAGAACTTATATTAAGATTGTCCCATTTTGGTATAGTATTGACGATCAGTTTTATGAGATATACAATTTTTCTAATGATGATTATCTTCCATTGCCTTATGGTTTATCTCCTTCTGAATTAGACATATATCGACAAAGCAGTGAGATTACCACTGTTACAGTTGGTAATGAGAGTCGGAACGCGCGAGTGTTGAATAAAGGAAACTTCTTTCTTGAAGCAAAAGTTATTCAAGGCGTTGGCATTGACAGCAGGTCAGGCGATTTGCTGACTCCACAACAGTATTATGCAGAGCCAACTAGCAAGGGGGCATTTGATTGGACTTATCTTACAGGGTTAGTTGCTGTATATGACGGCAACGAACTGGTCTATCAAGGTTGCCTATACGACAATGCGATGGAATTCGCCAGTATCAAAACCGTCGCTGGCGACAGGCAGGCTCAGAGCGTGCGCTACTACAACCTCGCCGGTGTGGAGAGCGCCGAGCCGCAGCCGGGCGTGAACATCAAGGTGACGACCTGGAGCGACGGCTCTCGCACGAGCGAGAAAGTGGTGCGCTGACGCGCAACGCATTAAATCTGTCGTTAAAAAAAAGTACGAAATTGGAAATAATAAACAATTAAAAAATTACCGTTATGAAAAAAATGTTTACTTACAAGCAAGCGTTAATGATAGCCATAGCGATGTCACCTCTATGGCTGTTTGGTCAAGCTACGTTCAAGCCTGTTCTGTCCGAAGGCAAGTCTTGGGAAGTGGCAAAAACAAGTTCTTTTTCTTCAGAAGAACAGGGAGCAATGGAGACTTACACCATTGCAGTGTCTGGCGATACTATTATCAACAATCTCACCTGCAAGAAGATTTTAATTGTTCCAAATGGCAGCCAAGAAAGCTCAAAAACCGCTGTTGCCTATGAAGAAAACGGTAAAGTGTGGAACGTGAGCGACGACGGAGACTTGGAACTGCTTTTTGATATCGGGCTTCATCAATACGAGAGTATTTTCGCAGGCTATGTTATAACAGAGGACTTCGTCAGAGTAAATGGCGTGAGAAGAAAACGACTTAATATAGACTCAGGAGTAGATCATGATGATGTAGATTATGATTACTATGTCGTTGAAGGAGTTGGCGCCAATAATAACTTCTGGCTCGGAGGCTATACCAGCGACATAGGTCCCTGTGTCATGCTCTCGTGTAGCGAGAACGGAGAGACAATATTCACTAAAGACGATTTCACGAAAGCCGATGACTACGTTCCCATCGTGCGTGAGGGTGTCGTTTGGGAATATGTCGGGTATAACCATGCATGGCCCGAACCTGGTTGGAAGAGAGTACAACTTTACACTCTTGAATTCAATGGCACGACAACTATTGACGGATTAGTATATCATAACATCTATCGCACTTACTATGACGAGCAGGGAAATGCCAAGGAACCCTATCTTGCCGCCTATATCAGAGAGGAAGGTAAGGTGGTAAAAGCTATTCCAAATGATAACGACAGTTATGATATTAACGAAATGTACTGGTGGAATATACCTGATGTCCTATACGACTTCAACAATCCAATGTTCTTGCCCACCGATTCTTATTACATTGAATTTGCTGAGTTAAATTATCCTATTTCTGAATATTCTGCTGCCGACACCTACCAAGAATTTGAGATTGAGATAGGGCAAACTTTAAGAAAAGGTTATCAAATAATAGATTATGATGCTCCTGATGATCCTGAGTATACTTTTAAGGTGATTGAAGGCATTGGTGTTGACTGTGGATTTGGTGACTTACTTGTACCCTACAGAACTTATATTACAGGAATAAACCCAATGTCGGGACTATCTGCCGTCTATGAGAACGGAGAATTGGTTTACAAAGGTTGTAAGTATGACGAAGCCCAAGAATTGAAGCAGCTAAATGCCATCACAACTATCTCTAGTGAAAAACAGGCAGTTAGTGTGCGCTACTACAACCTCGCCGGTGTGGAGAGCAGCGAGCCGCAGCCGGGCATCAGCATCAAGGTGACGACCTGGAGCGACGGCTCTCGCACGAGCGAGAAAATGGTGCGATAATAGTTGCATTCTACGGAGTCAGGAGGAGTCAGTTTTTTTTATTAGTGTCTGGTAAAAGTTTTTATTTACACCGTAATCAATTGACATTTAACGGAAAAAAGGTAAGAGACAAAACAGAGGCTTATTTTTCAAGGGCAAACTAGCTACCGAGGCAGGCTCCACTGCGCTACAATTGATTCAAAAAGTTGCGAACAAAATTCGTCAAAAAGCCTCGCAAGCTCGGAATTTTAGAGGTCTCAAGGTTATAATTTCCTGCGTAAGCAGGCTTTTTGACACCAAAGGTGCCGCTTTTTGAGATTATTGTTGTCATAAAATGCATAGGCCTCACTATGGGAGTTGAAACTCTCTAAATCATTTCGATGAAGGCAACCCACTTCACTTTTCCCGGACACTAATATTTTTTTTCTTCTCCTTTACTCCATGACGCTGAAATAATTATCGAGAATGATTAATAAAACACTCCCGCCTCTGATGGAAGGGGCGGGAGTGTTTTTTTGATAAGTAAAATCAAAATGGCATGGTTGGTGCCATCTTGTTAGAACTTTAATAGTTGCGTGCAAAGATTACGCGGCATTTTGATGGCTTGCCAGTTAGCATGTCAACGCCATCCTCGGGCTGAGCATCTAGTGGAATGCAGCGAATGGTGGCCTTTGTCTCCTCCTTTATGCGATCTTCGGTCTCTGGAGTGCCGTCCCAGGGAGCAAGCACAAAACCGCCTTTCTCGATTTGCTGCTTGAAGTCTTCGTAGGTGTCAACCTTGTAGGTCATCTTGTTGCGGAAGTCGAGCGCCTTCTTGTAGATGTTGTCTTGTATCTCGTCGAGAAGGTTCTTGACAGTGCCTTCGATGCCCTCGAGCGCCGCACTCGATTTCTCAAGGGTGTCGCGACGCATCACCTCGATGGTGCCATTGGCAATGTCACGGGCCCCGAGCACCAGACGCACAGGCACTCCCTTGAGCTCATAGTCGGCAAACTTGAATCCAGGTCGTTTGTTGTCGGCGTTGTCATATTTCACCGAGATGCCCATGCCTCGCAGCTTCTCTACAATGGGGTTAACGGTGGCGTTAATCTGGTCGAGCTGTTCCTGGTTCTTATAGATAGGTACTATCACCACTTGAATAGGAGCGAGCTTAGGCGGCAGCACGAGTCCATTGTCGTCGCTGTGAGTCATGATGAGAGCGCCCATCAGTCGAGTAGAAACTCCCCATGAGGTTGCCCACACATAGTCGAGCTTGTTCTCGTTGTTGACAAACTTCACGTCGAAGGCCTTGGCGAAGTTCTGCCCCAGGAAGTGCGAAGTTCCCGACTGTAGCGCCTTGCCATCTTGCATCATTGCCTCAATGGTGTAAGTCTCAAGAGCGCCGGCAAACCGTTCGTTGGCCGATTTCACGCCCTTGATTACAGGCACAGCCATGTATTTCTCGGCAAAGTCGGCATAGACGTTGAGCATTTGAATGGCTTCGGCCTGTGCTTCTTCTTTAGTGGCATGGGCGGTGTGTCCTTCTTGCCACAGGAACTCGGCTGTGCGCAGGAACATGCGAGTGCGCATCTCCCAGCGCATGACGTTAGCCCACTGGTTGATGAGCAGTGGCAGGTCGCGATAGGAGCTTATCCAGTTGCGGTAGGTGTTCCAGATGATGGTCTCGCTAGTGGGCCTGATGATGAGTTCTTCCTCTAGGCGAGCCTCTGGGTCAACCACCACTCCGCTGCCGTCGGGTGCATTCATGAGGCGGTGATGAGTGACTACGGCACACTCCTTGGCAAAACCTTCCACGTGCTCTGCTTCACGGCTGAGGAAGGATTTTGGAATAAGCAGAGGGAAATATGCGTTCTGCACACCAGTTGCCTTGAACATGTCGTCGAGTTGTCGCTGCATTTTCTCCCAGATGGCATATCCGTAGGGTTTAATCACCATGCAACCTCTCACTGCCGATTGCTCGGCGAGGTCGGCTTTAACCACTAGGTCGTTGTACCACTGCGAGTAGTTGACACTTCTTTTTGTTAAGTCTTTAATTTCAATAGCCATTTTTAAAAATGTGATTAATTATCGTTTGTTCAAAAGGTTTCTTTTTGCGTTGTCAAACATCACGTTGTCGGGGATCAAGTAAATGACAAGTCGGCGATTCATGCGCCGGTTATTCATTGAGTTGTTTTCAAGAATAGGGAACTTGTCACCAAAGGAGAATGACGAGATGTAATGACCACTGTTGGTGTTGAGAGTAAACCAGTCGGCAATGCTTTCGATTCGCTCATCGGTTAGTTCTTTGCAGTATTTTGGCGAGCCAGTGTTGTCGTGATACATCGCCAGTGCAGCATGATAGAACCCAGGCACTCTGAGGAATTGGGCTATTTTGTGAAGAATATCGTCGGCCTTGAGGCTCAGCTCTGTAGCGTTGGCCTCAAAGAACAAGTCGGCAGGGATAGTGATAGAAATCACCTCACCACCTCTTATCAGGTTCACGTTGTAGTCCTTGACGAGGGTGTTGACCATCCTAGCTTGGTACTCGACAATTGCGTTGCGCACCTTGTTGTCTTTTATTACAGGAGAGTTGATAGCTTCATCAAGATTGTGATAGATGTTGCCTTGTGCCACAGCGTTGAGGCAGCAGGCCGAAGCTATAATTAGCATTATTAGCTTTATGTTACATATCAAATGTTTCATAATTTTTCTATTTTATAAATCAAGAAGCTCTTGTGGAACCTCCATTGTGATTATATTGTTTTTATTGTCGATGTCAGTAATGAACTCTTCCACGGCAGGAATGAGCAGTTGCCTGTCGTCGCAAGTGTCAATGACGAAGAGGAGGTTGGCAGTAGAGTCGTCGATGTCCACAATGTTGCCATTGATGCCGTTGATGATAGCTTTAAAGCCAATGAAGTAATCAATGGGCACTTGGTCATCGTCTTCTAGAGCATCGCCATATTCATTGCGTTTCACATAGATGTCTTTATTCACCAGCATTGCAGCCTCCTGCTCGTTGTTGATGTCGTCGATTGAGAGCAGAAATGTCTCTTGCGACTTGATGCGGTAGTCTTTTATAAAAAACGGCACAAAAATGCCATCGATGTCACACACGATGCATGAGCAGTTGTCGAGCACCACTTGAGGGGCTGTGATTGTTGCCGACAACTCCCCGTTGATGCCATGAGCCTTGTTGAACTTGCCTATGGATATTATTTCATCGATGGTAATCATTGTTTATCATTTATGAAAGACAGTGATTTTATTTAAGTAAAAAGTAAGAAGTAAAAAGTAGGAAGTATGAAGTAAGAAGTAGGAAGTAGGAAGTGGGGCGGCTACTATTACCTTGTCCTCTTGTCTTCTTGTCCTCTTGTCTTCTTGTTCTCTTGTCTTCTCGTCCTCTTGTCTTCTTGTTTATTTCTTCTTTTTCTTCTTCTGAGTAGCAGGCTGTGCAGTTGGTGCCAGCTTGAACTGGTGTAACTTGTGAGTGGCGGGGTCGAGCTTAATGAGTCCTTTAGAGAAGAACTCCAAGTCTTTGAAAATCTTAGCGTCTTCCACGTCCTCGTTGCTAATTTGATAAATTAGCTTCTTCATGTGGTTGGCGATAAGCATCACCAGAGCCTCCTTTTCATCGCCTTCGGGCCACTGGCAAGCTCGCTCAATCATTTGATTGACAATCTTGCCATAGTGCCGCATTTTAATGCCCTCATGCTTGTATTTTATGGGCACTGGTTTAGTGTCGAGATTCTCGGGCTTAACAATTTCGCATGGGTAGTCAACGTCGAGCGTGAAGTTGCTCATTATTGCCAAGTGGTCCCACAGCTTGTGCTCATAGTCATTCTCCTGCTTGAGCTGTGGAAATAGGTTGCTCATGGTGTTGATGATTGAGCGTGCGCACTTGTTGCGCTCATCACGGTCATCAATAGTGCAGCAGTAATCTACCATCTGCTGTATGTTTCGACCATATTCTGGCAGAACCAGTTTCTTAAGTTGTGAGTTATAGGTGAGCATGTGCAAAAAAATAAGTGTTAAGTGTAAAATGTTAAGTGTTAAGTAGGGACAAGGCGTGCCTTGTCCGTGGAGTGCGACGGCTACCATTGCCTCGTCAGCTTGTGCCTTGACGGCTCGTCAGTTAAAAGCCATTGCCTTGACGGCTTGTCAGCTACCGTCAGCTCACAGCACTTTTTTCTTTGGCACGGTAGCTTGGAAGTCTTTCAGGTAGAGCGGTGTGGAGTAGGCCACATCAATGAAGTTGCTCTCTCTAAAGGCTTTCTCGGCAAGGGCAGTCATGTGGGTGGCAACAGGCTTTACGTCGGGCATGAATTGGGCATTAGGGTGCTTGATTACATCCATGGCCTTTTGTGCTCCGTTGCCCATCATCACCAGGTGATTCTCGTCGAGCAACCACCTCAGCGAGTCAGCGTCGAGAATCATCGCCTGCGGCGGCTCTATGGCTTCGAGCGAATTCTTATATACAGCAGTATATACCTCCATTCGCCGGGCATCGATCATGGGTGCGTAGAGGGTGTCGTCGTCAAAGAACTCCTTGAACATTGCCGTGACAGCAAGCAGCTGCAGCGTGTTCACTCCTATCAAAGGCAAGTCTAGCCCAAATGCCAACCCTTTAGCCTGGCTAAGGCCAATGCGCAAGCCCGTGTAAGAGCCTGGGCCAATGCTCACCGCAATAGCGTCGAGCGGCATCTCACGCCGCCTGGCAGTGCCGAGCATGTCGTCGATAAACTGGCTAAGCAGCGTGGCATGGTTCAGGCCATCATAGTTCTCGCGATGGTCAACTACCTGTCCATCACTGCTCAATGCCACCGAGCACACTGCGGTCGAAGTCTCTATGTTGAGAATGTTTGCCATAGTCTTCCAAAAACGCCACAAAGTTACAAAAAAAATATCCTATCATTAGCGCATATTCACAAAATTAAATAAAATTTACTTAAGTTTCGCAAGCTACTCACCTGCTCGAAGGTTTGTCGTTTATGGAAGAAAGTAATTATATTTAAGTAAGAAGTAGGAAGTAAGAAGTAGGAAGTAGGGCGGCTACTTTTTCCTTGTCTTCTTGTTCTCTTGTCTTCTTGTCTTCTTGTCCTCTTGTTCTCTTGTCATCTCGTTTGCTTTTTTTATGGTTGTTGATAAGTTAAGCCAGGAAAAAGTGTGCAGGATAAGAAAAAATTATTATTTTTGCACAAAACAAGATTTTGACGATATGATACAATCAATGACGGGATTTGGCAAGGCAGTAATGGTGGTGTGCGACAAGAAGCTCACTGCCGAGGTTAAGTCACTCAACAGCAAACAGATGGACTTGACCGTGAAGCTACCTCTGCCTTATAGGGAACTGGAGTTAGAGCTCCGCAACACTATTGCTCAGGAGCTGGGACGTGGCAAGGTGGATGTGTTTGTCACCAGCGAGACGATAGGCAGCGCCGGTGCCTCGCAGCTCAACGTGGAGCTGCTTAGCAGCTACAAGCACCAAGTGGAGAGCGCAATGCAGCAGCTTGGCCTTGCCCAGCCCACCGACTGGCTGGCGACCCTGCTGCGCATGCCCGATGTGTATAGGCATGACATAAACGAAGAAGTGGCTCAAGAGGAGCTCGACGGTGTACGCCAGGTGGTGCGCCAGGCTTTGCAGGCCACGATAGCCTTCCGCACCCAGGAGGGCGCAAGGCTTGAGCATTTCTTCAGGGAGAAGATTGCGGCTATAGGCCAGCTGCTGGGCGACATCGCACAGCATGAGTCGGCCCGCATCGAGAAAATCAAGGCTCGCCTCTTGCAGCAACTCGAGCAGCTTGAGCAGGTTGACTACGACAAGAACCGCCTTGAGCAAGAGCTAATCTTCTACATCGAGAAGCTCGACATCACCGAGGAGAAGACAAGGCTGCAAAATCATCTCAACTACTTTATTGAAACCCTTGACAGCAGTGAGCACCAGGGCAAGAAACTAGGCTTCATAGCTCAGGAAATGGGGCGCGAGATCAACACCACCGGTTCTAAATCTAATCATGCCGAGATGCAGAGGATAGTGGTGGAGATGAAAGACCACTTGGAGCAAATCAAGGAGCAGGTGCTGAATGTGCTGTAGCGAGCTAACAAGGCAATAGTAGCCGTCGCCCTCCACGGACAAGGCACGCCTTGTCCCAACCTAACACTTAACATTTTACACTTAACATTTTACACTTAAATATTGCGCTTTATGGCAAAAGGCAAATTGATAGTTATTTCGGCACCTTCGGGCACCGGCAAATCAACGATAATTGGAGAACTGATGAAAGATGATGCTTTGAAGCTCGAGTTCTCCATCTCGGCCACCACGCGTGCGCCACGTGGCAGCGAGCGTGATGGCGTGGAATATTATTTTCTCACTCTTGAGGACTTCAAGCAGCGCATCGACCAGGATGAGTTTGCCGAGTATCACGAGGTGTATGAGGGGCGCTATTATGGCACCCTAAAGAGCGAGATAAAGCGCATCACTGGCAATGGTCGCAATGTTGTTCTCGACCTTGACGTGCTGGGCGGTATCGACGTGAAGAGGCTCTATGGCAAGAAGGCACTGTCCATCTTCATCAAGCCCCCCTCAATCGATACGTTGCGCCAGCGGCTGCTCTCTCGCGGCACCGACAGCCTTGACGACATCAACAACCGTGTGGCTAGGGCCGAATATGAGCTGTCGCTTGCCGGCGAGTATGACTGCTGTGTGGTTAACGATGTGCTTGAGGACGCTGTAGCTCAGACCAGAGAGATTATTACCGAGTTTGTTAATGGCTGACGAGAAGACAAGAGGACGAGAAGACAAGAGGACAAGAGAACAAGAGGACAAGAGGACAAGAGGACAAGAGAACAAGAGAACAAGAGAACAAGAGGACAAGAGGACAAGAGGACGAGAGAACAAGAGGACAAGAGGACGAGAGGACGAGAGAACGAGAGAACAAGGAAATAGTAGCCGCCCTACTTCTTACTTCCTACTTCTTACTTCGATATAATCACTGTCTTCCATAAACGATAAACCATAAACGATAAACGAAAAAAAACATTCCACTTAACAATGAGACGTATAGGCATTTTTGGCGGGTCGTTCAACCCAATTCATGTGGGGCATGCTCTGATAGCTAGCCACCTCGTGGAGAGTGGCGCTATCGACACGCTGTGGCTGATGGTCTCGCCTCAGAACCCACTAAAGCAGAACAGCGACTTAGCAAGCGATTATCACCGCTTGCGCATGACCGAGCTAGTGTCGCGTCGCATCGAGAATGTGACTACTTCGGCCTTTGAGTTTGACCTGCCCAAGCCGTCGTTTACCATCGACACGCTCACAGCCCTTCAAGCCAAGTTTCCTGACGACGAGTTCTACTTGGTGATAGGTGCCGACAACTGGTGCCTTTTCGACAAGTGGAAGGCGGGTGAGGAAATAATAGCGAAGCACCACATCCTTATTTATCCTCGCAGGGGATATGAAATTGTAATCCCCAAAAACTATGCCGATAGGGTAGCGGTGGTCAATGCGCCCCTCATCGAAGTGTCTTCCACCCAAGTGCGTGAGCGGTTGGCTCAGATGAAAAGTGTGAGCTTCTACGTCCCCGAGGCTGTTGAGAAATATATTGTCAAGAATAAACTTTACATGAAATAAGTTATATGGAAAACGATAAACTCTCGCCCACGAGTTTGGCGTTCATTGCACTAGCCAATGAGTACTGCCAGATAGTAGAGAATTGTGTGGAGCACGGCCGCCAGGGGCTGGTGGAGTCGATGCTCAAGTTGCTGCCTCGCCTCTATATCACCGTGAGCGATATAGAGCCGAGCCTTGAGTATTTTGACGCGTTCATAGGCCAGTCTCTCGATGAACCCACCTACGACATGGTGCGCGACAACATCGGTGCCGTCATGGGCGAAGACGATGTGTATCTTGAAGTGTTCCTTGACGACATGAAATACAGCGACACTCCTATTGCCACTTCGGTATCGGAGAACCTTGCCGACCTGTATCAAGAGTTTTACAACATGGTGGCATCGCTGCGTGACCTGAACACCGATGAGCAACGTCAAATCTTGGGTGCCTGCAAGGAGAATTTCACAGAATACTGGGGCCAGACACTGTGCAATGTGCTGCGTGCCCTTCACTCGGTGAACGTGGCCTATCGTGACGACTTCTTAGGTTGACTAGGCACGAGCTGACAAGGCAATAGTAGCCGTCACACCTCACGGACAAGGCGCCTTTTCCCTACTTAATACTTAACATTTTACACTTAACACTTAAAATGTTCCACCTTTCTCGATAAACTAAAAATAACTACTGATATGAGAAGCAAATACATTGACTCATTATTGAGATTTATGGACAGCAGTCCATGCAACTTCCTTGCCGTTGATACAATCAAGAGAATGCTTCTTGACAATGGCTTCAAGCAAAGAAAGCTGTCTGAAAAAATGGTCGCCACAGGTGGCGAGAAGTTTTTCTTTACCAAAAACGACTCGGCAATATTTGCCGTGAAGGTTGGCAAGAAGCCCATCAAAGAGACTGGCTATAAAATAGTAGCCGCCCATAGCGACTCGCCATGCTTCCGCATTAAGCCTAACGCCGAGATGCGCTGCGATGGTGGCATCGTCAAGCTTAACACCGAGGTGTATGGTGGCCCTATTCTTTACACGTGGTTTGACCGCCCCCTCTCAATAGCTGGCAGGGTAATTCTAAAGGGCTCCACTCCGCTCGAGGTGGAGTCGAGAAACATCAAGATTGACCGCCCGCTGATGCAAATCTCGCATCTTGCCATCCACTTCAACCGCGCGGTGAATGAGGGCAACCACTTGTCGAAGCAGAAGGACATGCTACCCATTATCGCTAAGGTTAATAAGGATTTTGAGACAGGTAACATGCTCGTGAACCTAGTGGCACAAGAGCTTGGAGTTAAAATGGATGACATACTCGATTTTGATCTCCTTCTTTATGACACCACACCAGCCTGCACCTTTGGCCTCAACGACGAGTTCATATCGTCGGGACGCCTCGACGACCTGAGTATGGCTCACGCTGCCATCACTGCCATCACCGAGGGCACCGATGATGACGCCACCTGCATTGCCGCCATCTTCGACAACGAGGAGACCGGCAGCGGAACAAAGCAGGGAGCTGGCTCGCCAGTGTTGGCCAACGTGCTGCAACGCCTAGCCGAGAGCCAGGGATGCAACTTTGATGACTATTGCGTGGCACTGCAAAAGACCTTCCTCATCAGTGCCGACAATGCCCATGCCCATCACCCCAACTATAACGAGAAGTATGACCCCACCAATCATCCCTCTATGGGCAGTGGACCATGCATCAAGATTAACGCCAACTGCAAATACATGAGCGACGCACACTCGGCAGCCATATTCAAAAACTTGTGCCGTGCTGCCGGCTCGCCATGTCAATATTTCGTGAACCATAGCGACGTGGCAGGTGGCTCCACTCTAGGCAATATCCTGACGGGACAAATTGATATAGAGGGAGTTGACGTTGGTAACCCGTTACTTGCCATGCACTCGGCTCGCGAGACGGCTTCGTGCGAGGATCACGTAAACATGATAAAAGTGTTTAAGACTTTTTTCAGCTGAATTTGCTCAGTTGAGAGAAATATACTATTTTTGTGAAACGAAATTCTAACACACAATATTAAAATTATGAATGACGAGAAACTTATTCAAGAGTTGACCCTTAAAGCACAGCAATGGCTGGGTGAGGGCTATGACGAAGAGACCAAGGCACAAGTGCAGGCTATGATTGATGCCGATGACAAGACCGAGCTGATTGAGTCGTTCTACAAAGACCTTGAGTTTGGAACAGGAGGTTTGCGTGGCATTATGGGCCCTGGCAGCAACCGCATGAACATTTACACTGTGGGTGCCGCTACACAAGGACTCGCCAACTACATCAACGAGGCTTTTAAAGACCTCCCTGAGCGCAAGGTGATTGTGGGGCATGACGTGCGCAACAACAGCCGCCTCTTTGCCGAGACTGTAGCCAACATATTCAGTGCCAACGGCATTAAGGTATATCTCTTTGAAGGTCCGCGGCCCACTCCCGAGGTGTCTTACGCGATACGCCTGCTAGGTTGCCAGAGCGGTGTGAACATCACTGCCTCTCACAACCCTAAGGAGTATAACGGCTATAAGGCCTATTGGGACGATGGCGCCCAGGTGGTGTCGCCCCACGATGTGAACATCATCAACCATGTGAACGCCATTAAAGGTGTGAGCGAGATAAAATTTGAGGGCAACCCAGCCTTGATTGAGATTATAGGCAAGGAGATCGATGACAAGTACATCGAGGACATTCACGAGCTCTCGCTAAGCCCCGAGGTGGATGCCCGCCACAGCGACCTCAAGATTGTCTATACCCCAATTCATGGCGTGGGTCGCTACATCATTCCACGCTCCATTGAGCGCTGGGGCTTCAAGAACATCATACATGTGCCCGAGCAGGATGTGATGAGCGGTGATTTCCCCACCGTGGAGTCGCCCAATCCCGAGAATGCACCCACCATGCAGATGGCTATCGACAAAGCCGAGGAGACGCAGGCCGATATTGCTCTGGCCAGCGACCCCGATGCCGACCGCATCAGCGTGGTGTTCAAGAACAACAAGGGAAAATATGAGCTCGTAAATGGCAACCAGATACAGATTATCTTCCACTACTACCTGCTCACACGCAACCGTGAGCTGGGCAAGCTCACAGGCGATGAATACATCGTCAAGACTATCGTAACGAGCGAGACCATCAAACGCATGGCCGATAAACTTGGCGTGAAGATGTTTGACTGCTACACAGGCTTCAAGTGGATAGCCACTGTGATGCGTGAGATGGAAGGTAAGGGACGCTACCTGGGTGGCGGCGAGGAAAGCTACGGTTTCTTGCCCGAGACCTTTGCTCGCGACAAGGACTCGGTGTCATCAATTCCACTGATGTGCGAGATTGCCGCTTGGGCTAAAGACAAGGGCATGACAATGAACGAGATGCTCATCGACCTTTACATGAACTACGGCTACAGCAAGGAGCGCGGCATCTCGGTAGTGCGCAAGGGTAAGAGCGGCGCCGAAGAGATTGTGGCGATGATGAAAAACTTCCGCGAGAACCCCCAAAAGGAAATTGCTGGCTCACCGGTAGTCACCATCAAGGACTTCCAGAGCCTTGAAGAGCTTGACGTGAAGACAGGAAAAATCACAAAACTTGAGATGCCCACCACTAGCAATGTGCTTCAATACTACACCGAAGATGGCACAAAAGTGTCGATACGTCCTTCGGGCACTGAGCCAAAGATAAAGTTCTACATCGAGGTTCACGACAAGCTTGAGAGCGCAGCCGAGTATGATGCCAAGAATGAGTGGGCCGACGCTAAAATCGACACAATCTGCCACGACTTGGGAATCTAGCTCACGAGCTGACAAGGCAATGGTAGCCGTGGCACGATCCTCTTTCCACTTAATACTTAACATTCAACACATAACAACATTATGGCAAACAAAAGACAATTAAAGAAGGCTATCTGCTACGCATGTGGCGAGATGGCTGGAGAGTGCTTCTTTGCACAAGAAACTTTTGAGAACACCAACCCCGAAGACTGGGATAAGATTGTCCTGGACATTGCCCTGCTTCAGGCCGAGGCAGTGAACCGGGTGTCGGTAGATTTTGACAAAGTGCCCCGCGACTTCGCCAACGGCAAGGAGTATAAAAAGGCTCGCCGCACCTATTTCAAAGCTGTGGAGAAAGCCCTAGGCAATTACATGAAAGAGGAGAGCGAGAAGATTGTGGGCGCAATGAACGCACTCGTTAAGAAGTAATCATACCCACATTACAAATATACACAAAAGTATAATAAGGATTAAGTGGGGATAACGCGTCTAAACACCACTTATCCCCACCATTAATCCATTAAGCAAGCAGCATGTTGAGCAGTCTCTTGGAGCGCATCATGAAGAATCATGGGTGGAAATTTGTTGTGAACATACCACCTATTGATAAATGCGTGATTTGTGCAGCGCCACACACTAGCAACTGGGATTTTATTATGGGCGAGCTGGCGAGTAGGTCGGTGGGAATGAAGGCCAAGTTCCTGATGAAAGACACTTGGTTCTTTTTTCCGCTAAAGTATGTGTTTAGGGCACTAGGTGGCATACCCGTCTCGCGCAGCCATCGCACTAATGTCACCGGTGGTGTGATTGACAGCTTCAAGAGCAGCCATCACCTTGCCGTGGCTGTCACACCCGAAGGCACGCGCAGCCGCAACGCACATTGGCACAAAGGCTTCCTTTACATTGCTAATGAAGCTGGAGTGCCCATAGTGCTGGGATATTTCAACTACGAGAAAAAGGTTGTGTGCCTTGACCGCATCTTTGAGCCTACCGGCGATGTGGAGGCCGACATGCTTGCCATTAAACGCTACTACCACACCGCCGATTGCAAGGCCAAATATCCCGAGAAATTCACCACAGGACTATTGGATGATGAACTGACGAGCTGACAAGGCAAGATCAATCGAGGCACTTCATGGACAAGGCGCGCCTTGTCCCTACAAACGGACGAGACAGGTCTCGTCCATACTGAAACATTTTGCTCTTTCTACCTTCCACCACAAACGAAACCAACTATGATAACAAAAAACCTGAAAATAGCCCTTATTGAGGACGACATCAAGTGGGGCGACAAATATGCCAACCTTGAGCAACTGGGCCGTAACTTACATGACGTGAGCAACGGCACCGACATCATTGTTCTGCCCGAATTGTTCACTACCGGCTTTATTGTTGACGACAGTGCCCGTGAGCTGGCTGAGACTAACTCGGGAGAGACTGTGAAATACCTGAAAAACCTGGCCTCTTACTATAATGTGGCATTTGCCGGCAGCTTTCTCGCCACCGATGATACTGGCAACCTCTACAACCGCGCCTTCTTCCTCGAGCCTAACGGCGAGGAGATGTTTTATGACAAAAGGCACCTTTTCACCATGTCGGGTGAGCAGCAGGTATATACTCCTGGAGGAAATGCTAAAGCTATAGTGCGATTTCGTGGCTTCAACATCAGGCTCATAGTTTGTTATGACCTGCGGTTTCCTGTCTTCTGCCGCAATGTGGGCAATGCCTATGATGTGCTGATTGTGGTTGCCAACTGGCCTAAAGTACGCCTGCATCCCTGGAAAACGCTTCTCCAGGCACGCGCCATTGAGAATGAGTGCTTTGTGTGTGGCGCAAATCGCTGCGGCGCCGACCCCAAAGGGCTAGAATATGCCACTGGCGGCTCACTCGTTGTTGATTTCAAAGGGAATATAATAGGGGAGAGAAGCACTTCGCCAGTGATACAAGCCGAGCTCTCTCCAGCCGACCTCGCCCGCTTCCGCGAGAAATTCCCCGCCTGGCGCGACGCCGACGATTTCATTCTAAAGTAGTCATAGTAATAGTATCTAAAAAAAACAGGTTCCAAGCCGTCAACACGGCATGGAACCTAGTCTTTTTCTCTTAAAGAAATGGTTTGTTAGATGCCCATTTTCTTTGCAATTTTAGCTGGGATGGCCTCTTTGTTGAGAATGATGTTCATAGTTTTAGCTTTGAAGAAAGCCTCGCTCACATAGAAGAAGCCGTGATAAAGCTGGTTGGTGTCCCAGCTGTTCTGAACCTTGAAATACTTGTTACCTTCCTGGTCAACAGCGGTGCCCACGATTACCATGCCGTGGTCGTCGGTAGTCTCTTTGGTGTCGAACATCACCTGGCGGCTCTCTTGAGTGACTGTCTCCTCATTGCCTGGGCCCTTAATCTCCCAGCGCTGCTCGTCGCGGTCTTTGTCGGCCATGAGGTCCCAGCGCTCGCGGTCGGTTCCGCTGAGGTCATTCTCGTTTTTCTCTTTCACGAGCACAGCATAGCCTTTGCGCCATTTGAAGCCACGCTCGCTCACGTCGGCTCCCCAAGCAATAGAGTAGCCTTTCTCGATAGCATAGTTAGCAATCTCCCAGAGCTCGTCGATGGGCACGTTTTGCGATTGCTCCCAAGTCCAGTTGTCGGCAACCTCAAGCACAAAAGGCTTGTAGAATGGGTGGTGTGTGAACGAAGTGATAGAGATATAATCATTCATGTTCAATGGCAGCGATGCTGCATAGCTTTTTGGAGTGTAGGTCTTGCCTTCCCAGGTAAATGTCTCGGGGAGCTTGCCCATGTATCCGTCAAGCACGCCTTTGAAGCCATCAATCCACGATGGGGTGAGCTTTTTGAGCTTGCGCTGGTTCACCACATTGACCATGCCTTGCAGCATAGCAGTGAGCTCGGCAGTGTTGAATTTCTTGTCGCCGTAGGTCATACCAGTATAAACCTCGTTGGGCACCATTCCGTAGTTCTCCCAAACGTAGGCCACATCGAGACCAGCACCACCCTCGGCAAAATTGCTTGTGCCATCCATGCGCACGTTCTTGATGGCCTTGTCGAGATAGCAGTGATAAACCACAAATCCCTCGCTCAGGTGAATCTCCTTACCAGTCTTGCGCAGAATTTCGTTCTCAAAGAATGTGTTGCTAGAGTAGCACCAGCAAGTTCCTGACTTGTTCTGGTCTTTTACTGGAGTAGATTTCACAACTTTAATGTCGGTGAATTTAAACCCTGTACTGTCAGGGTTTTCGATCTTGGCATCGGCCAATGCGCCAAACGCGATGCTGGCGGCAATAAAAGAAAGAAATAGGTGTTTCATTGTGTATTGTTTAAATAAAGAATAAATAGTTCCTGTTAATGATTTTGCAAAAATACACAAAAAAACCGATTTTTATATTACTTTTGCAAAAAAATTGAGAAATCTTCTTCTTGGCAATGATGAAAATTGATATAGATCGTAGAATTTTGGCGGTTTGCCCTAACGTCCAGATAGGGCTTTTGAGTGCCGATGTGGTGAATTGCGAAACCAGCGATGCCCTGTGGCAAGAAATTGAGAATGAGGCAGCAAGGATAGCTGCTACCTATCAGCTGCTGGAAATAAACCAGCGCCCTGCCATTGCTGCCACACGCAAGCTTTACAAGAGTTTGGGCAAAGACCCTGGGCGATACCGTGTGTCGAGCGAGGCGCTGTGCCGGCGCATAATACGCGGCCTTGGGCTATATCGCCTCACGTCGCTCATCGACATTGTGAACCTTGTGTCGATAAAAAGCGGATATGCCATCAGCGGACTCGACGCCGGCAAACTAGTGGGCGACACACTCATCATGGGGGTAGGGGAGAAGGATGAGCAGTACTGCGGCATAGGCCGCGGACTCCTCAATATAGAAGGCCTGCCAGTGTATCGTGACGCTCAAGGCCCGGTGGCAACGCCCACTAGCGATGAGGAGCGCACCAAGTTTACTCTCGACACTAGCAAGGTGCAAATCAATATCAACGCATTCGCCCCCGAGATGCCCGTTGATGAGGCATTGAACTGGCTGGCATCACTGCTTGAGAGATATGCTCAAGCTAGTAATATAGAAACGAGAATACAAACTCATTTTTAACATTATAATTATGAAAGTATTACAAATTATAGAAGACAACATCAACAGCCGTCACATCGAGGAGATTGCTGCTGTGTTGCGCGATGGGGGTATTGTTGTTTATCCCACCGACACTGTGTATGCCATAGGTTGTGATGCCCTTAACAATCAAGCCATTGAGCGCATCTGTGCCTTGAAGTCGATGAAATCGGCCAAGACCAACCTGTCGATTATATGCAGCGACATCAGCGAGGTAGCACAATATGCAAAATTTGACAACGCGCAATTTCGCCTGATGAAAAACAACCTGCCTGGCCCCTTCACATTTATTTTCCAAGCGATGTCGAAGCTGCCCAAGGCGTTCAAAGGTCGTCGCACGGTGGGCATCAGGATTCCACAAAACAAGATTGCCACGGCCATTGAGCAGGAGTTGGGGCATCCCATTCTCACTACGTCGGTGCCAGCTCAAGACGATGACTACCGCTGCGAGCCCGAACTAATTGCCGAGGCCCTTGGCGCTCATGTTGATATCGTGGTTGACTCTGGTCGAGGAGGACTTGTCCCATCTACTGTGGTTGACTGCACAGGTGGCGAGCCCGAGATCATTAGGCAGGGCAAGGGAGAATTAAGCTAATTATTGACCAATACAGGTGGGTTCTATAAATTACGAAAAAGTAAAGAAATGTTTTGGTTGTATTTTGTTTTCTGTCGGCATCTTTTCATTCAAAGTCATGAAATGTGGCCCGCTACTATTCTTCAACTTTGAATAAAAACCGGCTCGACATAAATTCAAAAGCCATCTCAATTAATTTATAGAACTCACCTAAACAAAATTATTTCAAATGAAAGCCATTAGACTATTAATGCTTATTGCTACTGCTGTGATGCTTATGATGGGCATCAATAGCTGTGATAACAAAAAACAAACTGACGACAAGTCAAGTGCTCAGTCCAAAGAATCAAGCGTGAAGGCCAAGGTCGGCTCTGCACAAAAGCTGGTTCTCATCGACTTCTATGCCACCTGGTGCGGGCCATGCAAGGCAATGACTCCAGTGATGGAGCAGATGGAACAGAAGTATGGCGACAGGATAGAATTCCAAAAGGTTGATGTTGACCAGAACGAGGAACTGGCCCGGAAGTATAATGTGATGTCAATACCTAATATCGTGATTCTCTCTCCCGATGAAGAGGTGCTAGAGAATATCGTTGGTTACCATGATGCTGACGAAATGGAAGAGATTTTGAGTAAAGTTCTTGAGAGATAGCAGCCCTCAATTCACATATTTAGGTCTGAAACTCACGACCCTCGATTTCACCTTTTGCTTCTTGAGTTTAAAAGGTGAAATTGTTTTTACTATATCCTCGGCCTTTTCCTTGGGCACACCCACTAGGGTGTAGTGGTCATATATATCGATACCTGTTATATCATTCTTGGCAAGTGACTCACAATTGTGAAGAATATATCCCACAATGTCGCCACGAGAAATCTTATCCTTCTTGCCAGCACTTATATAAATGGTGGCACAAAATGGTTTTTTTGTCTTGGGTGTTTCTAAAAGGCCAAAATTATACTTACCATTTATATTGATGAATGGTGCCAGTTTGTCCTCATCACTAGTAATCACATACACTTCACCCGTGGCATCTACTCGGGCAGTGCGGCCATTGCGGTGGACGAAGATCTCACTGGTAAGAGGCAGCTCATAGTGGATGATGTGCTTGATGTCGCTGATGTCGATGCCGCGCCCTGCCAGGTCGGTAGAGACGAGCACCAGCAGCGAGCCATTCCTGAACATGGACAGCACTTTCTCTCGCTCGGTTTGCTCAAGAGTGCCAATGTATAGTCCTGCTACAACACCTTTCTTTGTTAACTGCTGATGAACAAGTTGTGCAGTGTCGCGCTGATTGGTAAATATTATCGTTTTTTCATCGGGAAGCGACAGCAGCAGTTTCTCGAGGCACAACAGGCGATTGTTATTGGGGCAATTCACTTGCCAGGTGTTGATGCGTGCCATTGGAGACAGCCCTTCTTGATGAAGGAAATCAACAGTGTAAAACTGTGAGGTGCCAATAAAGTCAGGCACATGCTTTATCTCTGTTGCCGAGGTCATAATGGTTCGCACTGTGAGTGGCAAACTCTCAATAATAAGTCGCACATCATCAATAAATCCAAGCTCAAGAGATTTGTCAAACTCGTCAAGAACGAGCGTCGTCACTGCCTGTGGATGGAGATTTCCACGCTTGAGGTGGTCGAGCAGTCTTCCTGGCGTGCCCACTACAATTGTGGGGGTCGCAGCAAGCGATTGCTTTTCATCTTGTGAGTTATGGCCACCATAGCATGGGGTTGTTTTTATTGATGGAACAAGTTTCTTAAGCACTTCGGTGACTTGAAGCGCCAGCTCGCGTGTGGGCTCAATAATTAGAACCTTTGTGTTGACGCAAGGATCGTCAATGTCAAGCACAATGGGCACCGCGAAAGCTATGGTTTTCCCAGTGCCCGTAGGGGAGTAGAGAACAATGTTTTTCTTGCTCTCATGCCACATCCCAACAACGGCATTTTGCATATCATTAAGATGAGAAATGCCGAATTTTTCCTTCAGGCGCTTTGCTATAAAATCTTTATCCATAATTTGTAATAAAAAAGGGAGCACACATGGCGACTCCCTTTTTGTTCAAACCCACAATAGTATCAATTATTGGCGGGTGTTGATTGCTCATTAGCCGAAGTTTGACCCTCCGGACTAGTTTGCTCAGCTGGAGTGCTAACATTCTCTTCAACAACAGATGTTTCTTGCATTTGTGGTGGAGCCTGATTAGGATCGTTAGGGTCAATAGATGTGGCTTGAGAGTTGCCATCGGGGACACTCGATTCGCTACCGCCACATGATGTTAAAGTGAAAGCGGCAAGAACTGCAGCAAATAAGAAAAACTTTTTCATAATGCGAAAGAATGATTTATTGATAAAATGATGTTCTTCTTTTTTAGTAAAAAGGGAGAACACACGACTAGTGTCTCCCTTTTTTGTTCAAATAAAGAGATTGCAATAAATATTATTATTTAATTGCATTGTTGATAGCGTTCTTAGCATCGGTCTTAAGCTCGTTAGCTTTTTGCTCTGCTTTGCCCTTGAGGTCATTAGCTTTCTGCTCGGCTTGGTTCTTCAGGTCGTTGGCTTTTTGCTCAGCCTGGTTCTTGAGTTCATTAGCTTTTTGCTCGGCTTTGCCCTTGAGCTCATTAGCTTTTTGCTCAGCTTGTGCCTTGATGTCGTTAGCTTTGTTCTCAACAGTTGCAGCAGCGTCTTTAGCGTCCTCTGTTACACCTTCGATAGCGCCCGAAACAGCACCCGAAACGGCACTAGCCACAGTGCTGGGAGCCTCAACGTTCATGCTAGGAGTTACCGAAGCGGGATTTCCGGCAGAGGCAGTGCTGTCGTTTGCAGCAGAACCACTGGTAGTTCCATCACCGCAAGAAACCAATGACATAGTAGCAATAGCTACAGCAAACAAGAAAAACTTTTTCATAATGTTAAAATTAAATAGCTGTAAATGTTAAAAAAATAGTGAATATTAAATAAAAAATCGAATGTTTTATCGATAAAATTTTGCTGTTCCGAAAAAACGCCGTAAATTTACATCAATTTTTAATAACCAAAAAATAATTGATGTTTTTTTTGCAAAAACATTGAAAATATTCTCCAGTAACTACAACACATTATATATATGGTTTACCTACTTTTCATAGCAATCACTGTTATCAGTTTCCTTGTTCAGCGTTCGCTGCAAAACAAGTTTAAAATTTATTCCCAAGAATCTCTCGATGTGGCAATGACGGGTCGAGACGTGGCAGCTAAGATGTTGCATGACAATGGTATTAATAATGTGACTGTGACAAGCGTGTCGGGACAGCTGACCGACCATTACAACCCTGCCAACGGCACAGTAAACCTAAGTGATGTGGTCTTCTCGGTCAATAGTGTGGCATCGGCAGCGGTGGCTGCCCACGAGTGCGGGCACGCCTTGCAGCACGCCCAGGGCTATGCGCCCATTAAGCTGCGATCGGCTTTGGTGCCTGTGGTGAGCTTTGCCTCGCAATGGATCACATGGGTGCTTTTAGCAGGAATTTTGCTCATTGAGGTGTTCCCTATGGTTATGCTCGTGGGCATTTGCCTGTTTGCCTTGACCACACTCTTCAGCCTTGTAACTCTGCCTGTTGAGATAGATGCCAGCCGCCGTGCTGTAGCCTGGCTCGAGAGCTCGGGTGTGACCCATGGCATCAAGACCGAGCACGCCAAGGATGCCCTGCACGCTGCGGCCTACACCTATGTGGTAGCTGCCTTGAGCTCACTGGCTACCCTGTTTTATTATGTGATGATTTTCTTGGGGCGGAGCCGCAATTAAGAGATAACTCATTTTAAAATTAATATATTAAACCCATAATGGCACAAAAACCATCAATTCCTAAAGGAACAAGAGATTTCTCGCCACTAGAGATGGCGAAACGTAACTATATTTTCGATACTATCAAGAGTGTTTTCCTGCTCTACGGCTTTCAGCAGATTGAGACTCCCGCAATGGAGAATCTCTCTACACTGATGGGCAAATATGGCGAGGAAGGCGACAAGTTGCTATTTAAAATCCTCAACAGTGGCGACTATCTCAAAGATGCGCCCGACCACTTGCTGGCCAGCAAAGATTACATTCACCTTATCACTAAAGTCAGTGAAAAGGGACTGCGCTATGACCTGACGGTGCCCTTTGCCCGCTATGTTGTGCAGCACCGCAACGACTTGCAGATGCCCTTCAAGCGATACCAGGTTCAGCCCGTGTGGCGTGCCGACCGCCCACAGCGTGGCCGCTATCGCGAGTTTTACCAGTGCGATGCCGACGTGGTGGGTAGCGACTCGTTGCTAAATGAGGTGGAACTGGTGTCGATGATCGACGAGGTGTTCAAGCGCTTTGGCATCAACATCGTCATCAAGCTCAACAACCGCAAGATTTTGAGTGGCATTGCCGAGGCAATAGGGGCTCCCGAAAAGATTGTAGATATTACCGTGGCAATCGATAAAATCGACAAGATAGGTCTTGACAATGTTAATGCCGAGTTGCTTGAGAAGGGGCTGCCGCAAGAGGCCATTGACACCTTGCGACCATTGCTTACGTTGAGTGGCACTAACGATGAGAAGCTTACTACTCTCAAATCGCTGCTCGCCAATTCCGAAACAGGAATGAAAGGCATTGAAGAGATGATATTTGTCTTGAACAGCACAGCTGCTCTTAGCCTTAAGTCGCAAGTAGAGCTCGACGTGTCGCTGGCACGTGGACTGAACTACTACACCGGCACCATTCTCGAGGTCAAGGCTCTCGATGTGGAGATGGGTAGCATCAGTGGTGGAGGGCGATATGACAACCTTACTGGTGTCTTTGGCATGGACGGCCTCTCGGGTGTGGGCATCAGTTTTGGCGCCGACCGTATCTTTGACGTGCTCAACACTCTTGACCTGTATCCTGCCGACACTACAGCCACCACGAAGGTGCTTTTCATCAACTTTGGCGACAAAGAAGCTGCTGCATGCCTGCAACACATGGCAGCCTTGCGCGCAGCGGGAATATCATGCGAGCTCTATCCAGAGTCGGCAAAGATGAAAAAGCAGATGGCTTATGCCAACGCCAAGGGCGTGCCCTTTGTGGCGATGGTGGGAGAGAGCGAACTGGAGTCAAGAACTATCACCGTCAAGAACATGACCACCGGCAATCAAAGTACCTGCACCATAACTCAGGCTATTGAGATGCTGAGCTGACAAGAAGACAAGAGGACAAGAAGACAAGAGGACAAGAAGACAAGAGGACGAGAGGACAAGAGGACGAGAAGACAAGAGGACAAGAAGACAAGAGGACAAGAAGACAAGAGGACGAGAAGACAAGAGGACAAGAGGACGAGAAGACAAGAGGACGAGAAGACAAGAGGACAAGGAAATAGTAGCTGTCGCACTTCTTACTTCCTACTTCTTACTTCCTACTTCTTACTTCCTACTTCCTACTTCTTACTTCTTACTTCCTACTTCTTACTTCTTACTTCCTACTTCTTACTTCTTACTTCTTACTTCTTACTTCTTACTTCCTACTTCCTACTTCCTACTTCCTACTTCTTACTTTCTACTTCTTACTTAAGTAATATTACTGTCTTCCATAAACCATAAACGATAAACGAAAACCACCTTCCACCTAAATTAAAGCATATATGGAAAACATTTTTGACAAATTGCTCCACTTACCGCTCTTTCAAGGGGTTAGTCAGGAGCGATTACAGGACACCGTCGAGAAGGTGCCGTTTCACTTCCTCAAGTTCAGGAAAGGCGAGAAAATTTTGTCGTGCGGCGACGAGTGCTCTCACGTTAGGTTTGTCGTCTCTGGACGTGTGAGACTAGAGTTTGAAAGCAAAGTGCTCAAGTTCAAGATTTCGCACGAGCTGGAAGCCCCCGAGGTGATTGCCCCCGACTACCTCTTTGGGCTCGACACCAGCTATCCCTTCAGCGTGACGGCGACAGAGAGCTGCGGCATCTTGCAACTGGCAAAGCACGACTATGTGGCAATGTTACGGACCGACGACGTGTTCCTGTTCAACATATTGAACTACCTTTCAAGAAACTCGCAGACGAGGAAGTCGCAACTGCTCAATCTGGGCAACGCCTCGGTCCAGGAGCGGCTAGTGATGCTAGTGAGCGCGTTCACCTCGCAGCGCTCTCAGAACATCGCCATCACCTTCAGGCAGCGCGACCTGTGCCGCCTGCTCGGAGCACGGCGGCCAGCACTGGTGAGTGCCATAAGCGCAATGAAAGACAAGGGGCTGATTGACATGCCCAGTAGCACCACCATCACTATCGCGAGTCGCCACGACTTTCTCCAACAACTTAAAAATAACGAATGACTTCTATTGCATTTCTAACTTACTGAATAATCAATACACATATTATGAAATATACTTATTACACATCGGGCACTTGCTCAAGTCAAATCGACTTTGAAGTTGATGGCAATGTAATTAAGCAAGTGCTTTTTACTGGAGGATGCCATGGCAACCTGCAAGGCATTTCGCGATTGGTGCAAGGCATGACATGCGATGAGGCTATTGCCAAGCTCGAGGGCATTAGATGCGGATACAAAGCCACCTCATGCCCCGACCAACTTGCCAGAGCGCTCAAAGAAGCAATGGCTCGGTAGCTATATTTGTTGCATCAGACTAAACTTTTTTTTTACAACTTTTGCTCTTGCTTTATTATTATAGTGCAAGAGCATTTTTTTTTGAAAAAATGTGCCGCCTAGTTATGGCTAATTCAATGAAATATCGTATCTTTGTAGGTTAAATTGCTGGTGGCTTTTACAAATAACTTCACGTCTGTTTATAAACACTGTAGTTAATTTCTAAAACCCACCCAAAATGGAGAAACGGCGTGACTGTGATGATTGAGGCAACTTTTCGCTGGATTTGCAGCTCGCCACAAGTGAAATTTTAATTTTTTGTGAGATGAACAACGATCGAATTATTGAGATCAATATCGAAAACGAAATGAAAACCAGCTACATCGACTATTCGATGTCGGTAATCGTTTCGAGAGCGCTGCCCGATGTGCGCGACGGCTTCAAGCCTGTGCACCGGCGCGTGCTTTTCGGTATGGAAAAACTGGGGAATTTCTCTAATGCCCCCTACAAGAAATCAGCACGTATCGTGGGTGACGTGCTAGGTAAGTACCACCCACATGGCGACTCGTCGGTTTACCTGGCAATGGTGCGTCTGGCACAAGACTGGGCAATGCGCTATCCACTGGTTGACGGACAGGGCAACTTTGGCTCTATCGACGGCGACAGCCCGGCAGCAATGCGTTACACCGAGGCTCGACTGGGAAAGATGGGCGAGGAGATGATGCGCGACATGGACAAAGACACGGTGAACTTCGTGCCAAACTTCGACAACACGCTCGATGAGCCCGAGGTGCTGCCCACTCGTTTCCCTAACCTGCTGGTGAACGGAGGTTCGGGCATTGCAGTGGGTATGGCAACCAACATGGCTCCACACAACCTCACCGAGGCCATCAATGCTTGCCTGGCGATGCTCGAAGATCCCGACATCGACACCGATGGACTGATGAAGTATATTATCGCCCCCGACTTCCCAACAGGTGGCATCATCCATGGCTATCAAGGTGTAAGGGATGCTTTTGAAACTGGTAAAGGCCGCATTATTATCCGCTCGAAAGCCGAGATTGAAACCGAGAACGGCCGTGACCGCATCGTGGTGAGCGAGATACCTTACAACGTGAACAAGAGCGAGCTCATCGAGAACATCGCATCGCTGGTCGAGGACAAGCGCATCGACGGCATCTCTAACATCAACGACGAGAGCGACCGCCAGGGAATGCGCATCGTCATCGATGTGAAGAAGGACTTCAATGCTAATGTGCTGCTCAACAAGCTCTACAAGATGACCGAGCTGCAGTCGTCGTTCAGCGTGAACAACGTGTGCCTCGTCAATGGCAGGCCGCAGACCGTTAACCTCAAAGAAATGCTTCATTACTTCCTTGAGCACAGGCATGAAGTGGTGATTCGCCGCACGGAGTTTGAGCTCAAGAAAGCTAAGGAACGCGCTCACATCCTGGAAGGACTGATTATTGCCAGCGACAATATTGATGAGGTAATCCACATCATTCGCAGCAGTAAGAACACCGACGAGGCTCGCCAGCGCCTGGCCGAGAGATTTAACCTTGATGACATACAGACTCGTGCCATCGTGGAGATGCGACTGCGTCAGCTCACCAACCTTGAGCAAGACAAGCTGCATGCCGAGATGGAAGAACTCATGAAGACCATTGAGCACCTTGAGGAGATCTTGAACAATCCTGACGTGTGCCGCAAGGTGATTGAGGACGAGCTCATAGAGGTGCGCGACAAATATGGCGACGAGCGCCGCACTCAAATTGAATATTCGGCCGAGGAGATGAACGCCGAGGACTTCTACCCCGACGACCCCATGATTATCACCATCTCGCACTTTGGCTACATCAAGCGCACTCCACTGAGCGAATACCGCACTCAAAACCGCGGTGGAGTGGGCGCCAAGGGTAGCGCCACACGCGATGAGGACTTCATTGAGTATATCTATGAGGCAACTAACCACAACTACATGCTCTTCTTCACTGCGCTGGGACGATGCTACTGGCTGCGCGTGTTTGAGATTCCCGAGGGAGCCAAGAACTCTAAGGGCCGCGCCATCCAGAACCTGCTCAACCTGGGTCCAGAGAACCGCATTTATGCCTTCATCCGTGCCACTAAGCTCAAAGACCCGGAGTATAACCAGAATCACTTCATAGTGTTTGGCACAAAGAATGGTATCGTTAAGCGCACTCGACTCGCCGAGTTCTCGCGCCCGCGTGTCAATGGCGTTAATGCCCTTAACATCAGGGATGATGACCAACTCATTGGCGCTGTGCTCACCGAGGGCGACAGCGAGATTGTCATGGCCAACCGCAACGGCCGCGCCATCCGCTTCTCTGAAACCACAGTTAGAGCCATGGGACGCACCGCCACGGGCGTGAAGGGAATGACACTCGATGGTGGCGACGACGCTGTGGTGGGCATGATTTGCATGCGCTCAACGGCCAAAGACGACGTGCTTGTGCTCTCGGAGCAGGGCATGGGCAAGCGCTCTAAGCTCGAGGACTACCGTGTCACTAACCGCGGTGCTAAGGGTGTTAAGACTATAAACATCACCGAGAAAACCGGCAAGCTCATTGCAATACGCAACGTTAACGACAGCAACGACATTGTCATCATCAACAAGTCGGGCATCACTATCAGGCTCAAAGTGTCGGAACTCAGAGTGCAAGGCCGTGCCACCCAGGGCGTAAGGCTCATCAACCTCGAGAAGAAGAACGACGAGATAGCCTCGGTGTGCAAAGTAGATACCGACCCCGAGAAGATTGAGGAATATATCCCCGAGGGTGAGGGACTGCAACAAAACCTGCAGTTTGACAAGGACAATGAAAATGCAGAAAATAGGGCCGACGAATTAAACGAAACTGGCGATTCGCAGTCTTATGACCAAGAAGCAGAAGAAGGCACCTTGCCTTTCAATGAATAATTGTATTACTTATAAAACGCGATAATTACACACATTTCTAACAATAAACATTTTTAATTATGAAAAAGTTTTTCTTATTTGTTGCTTGCGCATCACTCCTTGTGATGGGAGCAAAAGCTCAAACTGTTGAAGAGCTCTTCAAAGCTGGCAAGGCCGAGTTTGAAAGATATGACAAACTCTTTGGCGAATATTCCCTGGCTCATGGACAAAACCCTGATGCCCCCGACCCAACTGTTGGAGAGCGTGCCACTGCCTTGATGAACGGCTTTGAGTTGTTGCAAAAGGCTCTGCCCATGGACACCGTTATTGAGACCAACAAAGATGGTTCTCCAAAAATCGACAAAAAGACTGGAAAACCAAAGTTCAAAGTAAAATACTCTAAGGACATAGTAGCGCTGCTTTCTGGACACATCAACGACGTGCTGAATGTGGGCAATGCAGGACTTATGGGCAATGATTATGCCACTTCTTTTAAGGCATTCAAGTTCTTCCGCACTTTAGTAGGCTCTTCTTTGACCGAAGGTGTAAATTTTGACCCTCAAACTCTAGGCGAAGTGTCGTTCTATGAAGGCTTCTCGGCCTATCAGCTCAAAGATTTTGATGGCGCTTACAATGCTTTCAAGAGTGCTATCGACAAAGGCTATACCGAGAACCAGGTAGTAGATTTCAGAAATTCGTGCTTGGCAAATATCATCCAAGGCTACTGCGACAACAAAAACTATAGCGAAGCAATCAACTATGTTGACAAGGCAATCGCAGCTGATCCCTCGAGCGCTCTCTTATATGACATGAAGGGATATATCATTGAGCAGAAAGAAGGTCTTGATGAGGCTGAGGACTATTACGAGAAAGCTGTGGAGCTTGACAAGACCTTTGCCAATGGCTTCTATGATCTGGGCCGTGTGCTTTATGCTAAGGCCGATAAGATTATTGAGGAAAACCCCAGTGCCACCAATACCCAGTTGGCTCCAAAGCTGCTGCCTATCTATGACAAGGCCCTGCCCCTGTTTAAGAAGGCACAAGAGCTCGACCCTGATGGCTCCAAGACCCAAGCTAAGCGTTTCATCGAGGACCTCGAGTACAAGCTAGAAATTCTCAGACCAGCAAAATAATGTTTTTATAGCTATATCACAACGCTGTGCATGGCAGGTATTATGCCATGCACAGCGTTTTAACAATTTATGAAAAAATGAATAAATCAGTTCTTGTAGCGTTACTTGTTCTTGTGAGTGAATTCTCGGCACTCGCGCAGCATCGACTTGTCACCGAAGTGAAAAAAGAAATAAGTGGAATGGTTCTAACCGTTGACAACTACAAGAACTCGTTGAAAAAAATCACAAAAGCCTTAGAGAATGAAGACACAAAGGATAAGGCTGAAACATGGTGGATAGCAGGTAAAATTCAATATGCCATCTACGACAAGATGATGGCTAACAAGGCAGTGGGTGATAAGATAAACTCTACCGAGGCTGGACTTGCGCTCATCGATGGCTATGACAAGCTGCAAGTGGCACTTATCAAAGACACCACATTGATCTTAGACAAAAAAGGAAACCCGGTTATTGACAAGAAAACAGGAAAGACTAAGGTCAAAACCAAGTATTCTAAAGAGGTGATGAATAAAATTGTAGATCATTTGGTTGACTACAGCGCTGTGGCTGGCGATTTCTACCTGGCAGGAGACTGGAACAATGCCTACAAAGCTTGGGACATATATTGTAACACCGCAAAATGCGACTGGGCAAAAAAGAAAAAGGTTAACGAGCCCGACTCGGTGATTGGCTATAACCGATTCTTTCAAGGCTTAGCGGCCTATCAGAACAAAGATTACGACAAGGCGGTAGAACAGCTTGCCAATTCACGCAACCTAGGTTACAGAACTAAAGCGCTTTATGACACCTGGATTGACGCGCTCATAAAGCAGCAAGACACCATTTACATGGTGAGCGTGGCTCACGAGGCTCACGACATGCTCGGAGCTAAAGACCCAAGATATGTGCGCATCTTAATAAACCATTATCTAAAGGCGAAAAGCTATGATGAGGCCAGCACGCTACTCGATGAGGTGATAAAAAGCGACTCAACGGTAGCTGAATATTTCGACCTTAAAGGGCGCCTGGCCGAGACACAAGAGGGCATTGACGCTGCATTGCCATTCTACCGCAGAGCCGTGGAGCTGAACCCCAATTTTGGCATTGCTCTATTTGACCTTGGCAACGCCTTGTATAGCAAAGCTATAGCCAACAACGAACACAGGTCGAAAGAAGCCATCAATCTTTATGACGAAGCGTTGCCTTATCTGGAAAAGGCTCATAAACTCATGCCTCACAACGAGAATGTGAAAAAAGTGCTAAGCAGGATTTATTACGTCACTGGCAGTAAAAAGATTGATGACTTGTGATGGATAGGAGTGAAAAATTGAGGTCGTCGTCACAGTTCTAACTGTAAATAACTTTATCTCATGTGCCTCTACTCTTGTGCGATATACACAGGACGGACGCTCGAACCCCAATGCCGGGCGTAGATGGCCGCTGTAAGCATTCCCATATTACCAAATCTTATGCCCAGGATATATGCATTGTCTTGTCTATAACTCTTGGAAATAGAACATAACCAATAGTTGCCACCAGTCCCTAGTTCGTCAATTCCCCCTTGGTTATTATGCCAACCAGCAGCAGGGATGAACACAACTTCATTGTTTGTTTTGCTCTTGAAAAGATATCCCCCTATGCCATTTACTGAGGTCCACTCACTTGTGCAATTGTTCAAAACTTCATAAAGCTGACTTAATGATGGCATGTGCCACTGTGGTCCCCAGTTCACATAGGCGGCATCGTCTTCCAGTTCAAGTTCTGTTCTGTTATCGACAGTGCCATAATCGCTGCTATTACAGTACTTTGAGATATTATGTGAATCACCACCAATATACCATTTGTAGTTGATTTTTGAATAGTATGGCTTGGGTGTGATTTCACCCCAGGCGAAATAGTCTCCACATTCGGCTGGGCTATTAGCACCCACATTGCAGCACGCCCACTTGGTTCCTGACGGCAGGCCCAGGTCAATCGCATGAGGGTGGTTTCCATCGGGGCAGAATTCATTGGAGAAACTCAGAGTGGAGCCGTCCCAGTCGGCTCCCATATAATAAGCATTGCCACGCGCGAAATTTTTATATGCTTTCATGGCGTCAACTGTAGTGACTGTGCTACCGTTTATGACGGCCTTGAGCCTGGCGTTGTTGATTGTGCCATCGGGTGTGTCATCGGTCACATCAAACCGCGGAATATACCATGACACGATAGTGCCAGTTTCCCCAGCGGGGATCGTGATTTCATTGCTCTCGGCATCGGTTTGGCCTGCTTCGTGCCCCGAAAAGCCTTTCCCTGTGAGCACTACCTTGTCGCTATACTTGTACCATGGAGTCATCACCTCAAATCCTTCGTGCTTAAACCTAATGCTAGTCTCAGAGTTGTTGCTCACAGTCAGCACCTCGTAGGCGCACAGGTGACGGAACTTTGCTTGATTGCTGCCCTTCTTGGTTGTGAACCACATAGGCAGCAATGGTGCGTCGTCGCTGTCAATGCCCATTCGCTTCAGGTCACACGTGGCAATCACATCCTCGCCATCGATATAGGCTTCCACGCCTGTCACACCTATAATGTCATAGTCACGATCGGGCTTGACCGACTTGGGCAGCACCAGCTCGAATGAGCATGACTTGCCGTCGCTGCTAATACCAGAGACAACGGCGGGATTCTCAACCTGATACACCCTGCCGTCTTGACGGACAAAAATCTGTATCTTGTCGCCGTCTCTCCACCTGGCATTAAGATTGAAGCCGTCAGCCGCTGGCACACCATTGATAATGCTGCCTGGCCGCAACGACGACAAGTCGTCGCTGGGCATCGTGGCGGTGAAGACCGCTTGGCGCTTGGAAATATCATCTTCACATGAAGTAAACAGTGCCACACACGCCAAAAAGGCAATTATAGAAAGTAAACACTTTTTCATAACCATAATGTTTTTAGGTATAATTATTTCTTTGTGATTTTCTTGATTGCGTGGATGAGTTCTCCTGCTTGGGTCACTCCCTCCACGGTAATGGTGTAGGTGGTGCTGGCGGCATCGCCTGTGTAGAAGTTGAAGCGGGCTTGCTTGTTGGTGCCGATGATGATGCTGGGATTCCAGTAAAGTGTCTCACGCAAGTCGGTGCCCTCGCCAATTCCGTTATTGCCGGTGTCATAGCGTGGAGCGTAAAACTCGGCAGGCTTTTGGTATCCGAGAGGAGAAACGACCTTTAAGGTGAAATCTGTTTTTTTTGTAACTTTTTCGCTGCCATCTTTAGTGGTGATACATATCACACCGCCCTTATATCGCCCACCGCCTATTGCTATTGCAGCATATCCCGGGATATAATCAATCTGCTTTACAATATCAAAAGGATACATCTGAATAAGATAGTTGAATGTGTTGTCAAAAGAAGATTCCATAACAGTTGATGATGTTGGAAATCTCGCAGCAGTTCTTCTTGAATTTGGATTCATTATGACACCACCAGCATCTCCGTCACTAGTCTCTAATGGAACACCGTCAACAAGAATGCCTATAGGTTGGTTCCTGTCCCTCATGCTTGATAAACCTTTCTGAGTCCTGACAATACCAGCAAAATATCGTATGGCAGTTTCATAGGAACTGACACCTCGTTTTTCGAAGAACTGATAGTCATAACTTCTCACAGCTAGAACCTCATATATGTTTTCTGGATTCTTTACTGTTCTCTTGGTGACCACTACTTCGTCAAGCAAAATTGTTGCTACACCGTCGATATAAGTCAATCGATTCTTCTCATTGCTGATGTAACTGATTTCTTGTTCGTCAAGGATATCTCTATTTGGTGCTTTTTTAGTGAAACTGACCCCTGTAATAAATGGGAACTTGTCATCGTCGATTCTAAGGTTGCTCAGTGTAGAGCCTTTAGGACTTTCGGCCTGAACCAAAAACTTCACACTATCGGGAAACGACATATTGTCGATAAACCATTGCCCATTTGCGTCGCTTAATGTAGTCTCGGCATAACGTATGTCGGGAGCAATCACCTTGATTGTGGCATTTTCCATCAGTTTGTTGCGCCACTCTGTGCGAATTGTTCCACTCAAAGCTTGTCCCTGCTCTATTGGAAATTGAGGTACTACACTTTTTCCAACCAAGGCGTGGGGCACGTCGTAACGACGCCAGCCTTGAGTCATCATGAGCATGTCAAGCTCTTTGCTGCGGTCGCTGCCCTCGAAATACCAGGCTGGATTGTTGATGCGGCCTTGCAGGTCGCTCTGCAGGAGCAAATCGGTGAGGATAGACGTGGTGCTGTCTGTTATGATGCTGCGGTCATCGGTCACACTCACGGCAAAGTTGCCAGCGATGGTGTCAACGAAGGTGAACTCGCTCAAATCGACGCTCGCCTGCACCAGCTCGCGGCTGTCATAATCAGCTTTATTGCTGCTCAGTTTCGCTCGTGGCGCTTGCTTGCCGGTGACGAAGAAAAGCCGCTCGCTGAGCATGCGGCCATTCTCGTTCATCAGCAGTGCCTGAACCACACCAGCCGGCAAGGTGTCGGTCTTTATAGTCACACTGCCATAGCCTGCGTCGAGCAGGGTGCCTCGCTGCTGCACGGCTATCATCGCCGTGCTCTGCTGACTGCCCTTAGCCTCAATCCTTACTGTCTTGCCCTCGTTGCTCACTTGCAGCACGGTGGCATCACTTCTCACTTGTGGCAAGTCGAAAGTCTTTTCTCCAAGGTCATCATTCCGGCATACTGCCTGATAGGCCATTCCTGACTGTGGCGTGAATGTGGCGAGTCCCATGCCGTCGTGGGTGGTAGTGATGCTCGCCACCGTGTTGCCGCCGCTGTCAACAATGTAGCCAGTGATGTCGATCAACTTGCCGTTGCTGTCCATCGCCTTGAAAGTCATGCGGTTCTCGAAGCCGGGCACGAGATATCCGCCCTCGGGACAGAAGCTCACGTCGTAGGTGGTGGTGCTGCCCGGCGGGAAGGCGATGTACTTGCCGTAGTTGCCATATTGCACAAACACTACCCCGTCGCGCAAATTCTTGTGGTCAACATTTATGCTTAAGTTGCCCTCACCGCCCTTCCAGTCGGCGGTCTTGCCGTTAGGGAGGATATAACTGAACGAGTTGTAGGGGCACGGCTGTCCAGTCTCGGTGTCGAGGTAGCGCAGGTTGATTTTCAAGCTCTCGTTGTCCTTGCCCTGGTTTTTCCATTCAAACTCATAGTCAATCTTGCGCTTGATGGCAAACGAGCTTGTGATTTTCACCTTCTTCTTGAAGAAGTACTGCTCTCCCTGGTTCTGCATGAACATGGTGTAGGCCGTGAGCGTGTATTCGCCCTCGGCGACTTTAGTCGGGTCAAGGGGCAGATAGCCTTTCATCACTCCATCACGCTCCTTAATCTTGATGCGCATATCGACCGTGTTCATGGGGCTGATCAATTCCACATAGACAAACTTGCTGGCATCCACCGGCTGGTGATTAACTGCATTGACCACAAAGGCACGAAGCCAGATGGTGTCGCCAGTGATGTAGTAGGGCTTATCGGTCATCACATGGATTTTCTCCTGGGGGTAGTTATAAACCTGCCAGTCGAGATTCTGCTTGAGCTGCGCAAAATCCTGAGCATGACTACACACAAAGCACATAACAGACAAAAACAGAGAGAGCAAATACCTTTTCATGATAAAACCAGGGTTAAGAAAGTTAAACTATTTTTTACTTTGTAAACACCAGTTGTCAAGAAACACTGCACGAAGAACAATATATTTAACGACTATTAACAAAATCTTGTGTCAGTAGTGGGTGTCATACAACCTGGAGTATTAGAGCAGACATCGCACAGTGAGTCATCTGTAACAGGACATGTGCAAGTGTCATTCACTGTGTAGGAAGGGGGGCAATTCTTATAGGTTTTGTCACAACAAACCTCAAATGCTGAATTAGTATCCGGCTGAGAGACCCGTGTAGGTGGTGCTGGAGTTGCTACTGTGGTTCTCACCTTGCACATAGCAGTAGGGAGTGCCCAACGTGTCAACATACTCGATGTCCACAGTGCCTGTGCTGCCAAAATATACTGTGAGCTCGTTAAGCTCTTCATCGTAGGTCACCCGTGGTGGGTCAACGTAAATCTGGTTGAAGCCTGGTCTTTTCTTGTCTTGCATTAGAACCTCATGTGGTTCAATGAACATCTGCATTGAAGAAGTCAAGACAAAAGCAACAATGAAAAATGCCCTTTTTAGCATAGTTGTAAAAGTCTTTAAAAGTTTAAACAATTTTTTTTGCTGCAAAATTACTGCTAAAAATACTGTCCAACCAAACAATTATGCTAAAAATAATCGTGTTAATTTCCTTGATAACTGGCTAATTATTAGGTTTTTATGTGTTAAAGGGCATTTACATCGCTGTTCCTGTCTTAGACATATCGACATCTATACATGCATCAAGGTGTTCTATTTGGTTTTTCTTTTTAAGTTTTTCTATATACTTCGTTAATGGCTCTTTTGACCCTATTTTTCTTGAGATTCTTGAGAATCTGGTTGACATTGCATTAGGAGTCTTATCAAATAGGACAGCTACATCTATATAAGAGAAGCCTATTGAAACAAGTTCAATAATCTTCTTTTCTTCATCATTTAAACTAGGATTTGCATCGAATAATTCTTGAATCACATTTCCATAATGTGTATCAATGTATTTTTTTATGTTGGCATACAGATCGGCATCTTTCCTGTAAGAAGAAACTGTCTCATTGAATATTTTTTCAAACTTTTTCTTTGGCTCATTTGAACTGGCTATTGTTAGTGTTTTCATCACATTAATATGTGAGACTAGCAGTCCTCTCATTGCTGCATATTGGTTATGAGACACTTTCAAGTCATGTTCTGTATTGCTAAGAGCATCAGAATTTTTATTTAGTTCAGCCAGAATTTCAGTCATTTTTTTGTTCGACTCCACACTCTGAGCCTTGAAATGCGATTGTATCTTCTTAATTTTCAATCTGTTGCTCAATCTCATAATTATAACAACAACACATGAGACGATTATTACAATTATAATTGAAAGTCCCCATTTTGATTGCACATCAATAATCTTCAGGTTCTTAGAGTTTATTATATTTTTATTACTTTCAATATCTGCTGTTACTAATCTACTAATGTTGTCATTCGACTCCAGCGAATCCGCCAGTTGATTGTATAACGCATTATACCTTTTGAAATTTTCATAGTCATTTTTAGCATTATAATAGTCACAAAGGGTAAGATATCTGTTTAGTAGTAATTGCTTGTCATCTGTCTCAGATGTCTTACTCAAATAAAATAATGCTGAATCTGTTTTTCCTAAACCAGAATACGCTCTTGACACATTATAAAGACAAAGATAGTCTATATCTTGGTCATTTCTACCATTCAAACAAACCAGAGCATATTGTAATGCTTCCGAATATTTTTTTTCTTGTAAGTAACTTTTAGAAATTGCATTTGTTGCCTCAAAAAACTCATAGTCATCTCCAATCTCATTTGCCAGCTTGATGGCTCTGTTGAGGTGGCTTCTGGCTTTTTCTTGGTTTGTGACACGATATATATTACCAATATAACTATTGCACAGCATTATGTAATACTTGTCCTTCAATATTGAATAATATTTAAGTGACTTTTTGAAACAGGACATATCAAAATTTCTTCCGATATGATTATCATAATAAAGTACTCCCATGCGCATGTTGATTTGCGCGAGGTTGCGGTAGTCGGTGGTGTCGGCGTTGTCATCGGCTTTCTTGTACCACCTTATCGCCTCTACGGGGTTGTCGTGAACCTCATAGTAAGCACCTTTATATAATAAGGCACGGGTGTAGTGCTCCCGGTTGTGGTTGTCGCTGTAGTGGTTGAGGGCGAGGTTTATCAATGTGTCGCTCTCACAGTTGCCGTTGCAGCGGAACTGTGCCTGAGTGAGAAGCAGGGCATGGTAGGCCAGGTTCTCTTTGCTCTGGAGGGAGTCGCGGTTGATGGCAGTGAGAATTTTGAGTGAGCTGTCGGGTGCGGTCCACATGAGCGAGTCGGCGAGAACAAGGCGTTTGTCCACACTGTTACTGCAACTCATCACAAACGAGATAGTCAATAAAAATATTAATATGTATAATAATTTCCTCATTATTCATTTGCAAAAATAATCGGTTTTATTCATACAACAAATTTTTTTATTATAAAAAACACCCAAAATCTAGTTCTTAGGATTAAGTTATTAACAATCAGCGGCTTATAAATTACGTTTCAAAAGACAAGATTTTCATTCATTGCTTATTAGAACAAAAAAGTCGCAACACTTGACGAGGCCGAATCAGCCTCTGCCAGGATTAACGCTTGCTCTCTAGACACATATAGAAATCCATGCTTCAACAGACTCTTGTTCTCAAACTTGATTAGACATCCAATCTCCAAATAACCTACCACAGCTTTTGTTGGCAGAGGATTAGGAAAATCGCCAAATAAAAAAGGAATAAGAGCATTACTCATAAGCACTTATTCCTTCAGGTCTAATCGCTGAATTTCTTAAATTCCCATCCTCACGATGCCTCGCTTTGAGGCTTTGACGAAATTGACAATCTCGTCGCGCTCGGGCGATTGTGGCACTTCGGCAATCACCTTAGCCAGAGCCTCGGTGTGGTTGAGCCTTGAGAGGTATAAGACACGATACACTTGTTGAATCTTGTTGATTTGCTCCTCGCTGAAGCCACGGCGGTGAAGGCCCACCGAGTTGACTCCCTCATAGGAGATAGGGTAGCGGCCGGCCATGATATATGGTGGCAAGTCCTTGTTTACCAATGAGCCACCTTGCAGCATCACATGCTTGCCAATGTGTGTGAACTGGTGCACAAGTGCCCCGCCTCCCAGCACAGCATGGTCGCCCACGACCACCTCGCCAGCAAGCTGCACCTGGTTAGACATTATCACGTTGTTGCCAAGCTCGCAGTCGTGCGCCACATGGCAATAGGCCATGATAAGGCAGTTGTTGCCAATCACCGTCTTGCCCTTTGACGCTGTGCCGCGGTGAATTGTCACAAACTCACGTATGCTGGTGCCGTCACCAATGATTGCCAGGCTATCTTCGCCATTAAATTTCAAGTCTTGTGGGATGTCGCTCACCACAGCTCCCGAGTGGATGTGGCAGTTGTTGCCAATTCTTGCTCCAGAGTGTATCACAGCGTTGCTGTCGATGATAGTGCCGTCGCCAATGACTACGTTCTCGTCGATAGTAACGAACGGACCAATTATTACATCTTTCCCTATTAATGCGTTTTCACTAACACATGCTAGTGGTGAAATATTCATTATTCTAATCGTTTTTTTATTTGTTCTTAATAATTTGAGCCATAAATTCTACCTCACTCACAATTTTCTCACCCACAAAGGCATAGCCCTTCATCACGGCACATCCACGTCGCATTGGAGTCATGAACGAGATGTGGAAAATGAGCGTGTCGCCGGGAACCACCTTCTGGCGGAACTTCACGTTGTCGATTTTCATGAAATAGGTGGAATAGCGCTCGGGCTCATCCACTCCGCTAAGCACCAGCAGTCCTCCCACCTGTGCCATCGCCTCGATTTGAAGCACGCCAGGCATTACTGGCTCTTGAGGGAAATGTCCCTGGAAGAATGGTTCGTTGCTGGTCACATTCTTGATGCCCACTATATAGTTCTCGCCAATCTCTATCACCTTGTCAACAAGCTGCATAGGGTAGCGGTGTGGCAGCAGCTCCCTTATCCTGTTGATGTCCATAAGGGCAGCCTTGTTGGGGTCATAAAGTGGTGCTTGCACGTTCTGGTATCTTAGCTCCTTGCGAATTTGATTGGCAAGTTTTGTGTTGATGGTGTGGCCAGGACGAGTAGCGATAATTCGACCTTTCAAGGGCCTACCAATGAGTGCCAAGTCACCGAGCACATCAAGCAGCTTGTGGCGTGCAGGCTCGTTAGAGTGGGTGAGAGGCTTGTGGTTGATATACCCCAGTTTGTTGGTTTTTATGTGATCCACCCCCACAAGGTCGGCAATCTTGTCGAGCTCTTCTTGAGGCATCTCAGCGTCATAAATCACGATGGCGTTGTCGAGGTCTCCACCCTTTATGAGATTGTTCTGCACGAGTGGCATTATTTCTCTAACGAAGACGAAAGTGCGACTTCCAGCTATCTCGTCCTTGAAATGACTAAGAGAGGCGAGCGATGCAAACTGGTTGTTAAGTACAGCAGAGTTGTATTCAACCATTGTGTCGATTGAGAAGTCATCATCGGGGAGCACAATCAGCGACGCTCCAGTGGTCTCGTCAACCACTTTTATGCGTTGCTTTACCACATAATACTCTTTATCGGCATTCTGCTCAACGAGGCCAGCCTCTTCAATCTTTGTGCTATACTCTATTGCGCTGCCATCAAGGATGGGCAGCTCGGGACCATTAACCTCTACGCAGCAATTATCAATGCCTGCAGCATAGAGAGCTGCCATAGCATGCTCAATGGTGCCTATTTTAATCTCTTTGTTGGTGCGGCTAGCAAGAACTGTGCCCCTGTTAGTAGCTACCACATTCTCGGCAAGGGCTTCTATAGTTGGGCATCCTTCAAGGTCAATTCTCTTGAAAATGTATCCAGTGTTTTCTGACGCTGGTTTAAAAGTTGCTTTAACCTGCAAGCCTGTGTGCAAGCCTTTTCCACTAACCGAGAAATCGGCTTTTAGGGTGAGTTGTTTCATTGTTAGTAAATGCGTTATTATTTCTCGTTCTTTATTTCGTCAATTAATTGTTTCAGTTGCTTGATTTCTTGCGTGATTTGAGGAATGCGCTTGAGATAGACTTGGTTTCTTGCAAAATCCATAGCGTTGATGGCTGGGGTTCCCAGCACGCGCATGTTGCTGCCCACGCTATTTGGAATGCCTGATTGCGCGCCAAAGCCGTTGTTGTCACCCACGGTGATATGTCCGGCAAAGCCCACTTGGCCACCCACCATGTTGTTCTTGCCAATCTTAGTGGAGCCTGCCACTCCCACTTGAGCGGCCATCACGGTGTTTTCTCCAATTTCCACATTGTGAGCCACCTGTATAAGATTGTCGAGCTTAACGCCCTGCTTGATAACTGTAGCGCCCATTGTGGCACGATCGACTGTGGTGTTGGCCCCAATCTCCACATCATCCTCAAGGACGACAATGCCTATCTGCGCTATTTTCTCATAGGTGCCATCGGCTTTAGGAGCAAAACCAAAACCGTCGGCGCCAATCACCGCGCCAGCGTGCACGATGCAGCGGTTGCCTATCTTGCAACCATGATACACCTTTACGCCAGGATAAAGTATCACATTATCGCCAAGGGTGACATTGTCGCCAACATACACCTGGGGATAGATCTTCACATTGTTGCCAATCTTCACATTATTGCCCACATAGGCAAAGGCTCCCACATAAACATCATCGGCAAGCTCAATGCCCTCAGCGATGTGGCAAGGCTGCTCAACGCCTTTCTTAGCCACCTCTTGACTGCTCACCATGTTGAGCAAGGTGGCAAGGGTCTCATAGGGGTCATCTACCCTGATGAGCGTGGTAGTCAACTCATGCTCTGGCTTGAAGTCCTTGCGAACTAGCACCGCTGTGGCCTTGGTTGTATAAATAAAATGTGTGTATTTAGGGTTTGCCAAAAAAGTCAGGCAACCGTCGGTAGCTTCTTCAATCTTGGAGTAATTCTCGATATAAGCCTTAGCATCTCCCTCAACAATTCCATTGACAATAGATGCCAACTGCTCAACTGATATTCTCATAAATAGCTGTCTAAAAATATTATTATCCTGAAATTAATCTGCAAAGTTGCAAAAAAACGGCGATATGGCAAAGTTAATATGTAAAAATTAACATAAAAACTCTTTATTAAGCAGGGGAGAGGCGCAAAAGAGTTAAGTGATAAATGTTAACTGTTAAATTTTAAGTGTTAAGTAGGGACAAGGCGTGCTTTGTCCGTGAAGTGCGACGGCAACTATTGCCTCGTCAGCTTGTCCCTCGTCAGCTAGTCAGCTTGTCCCTCGTCAGGTCGCCGCCCATTGATAATCTCGATTTGTTGCCGCACCGACTCTTGATGTATGGCACTCATGACGGCCTTGACAAACTCGGCGCTGAGCCCGAGGGCATCGGCCTGGTCAAGGCATTTGTTGAGAACGGTGTCATATCTGCTGGTTTGCACCACCTGCATTCCTTTCTCTCTCTTGTAGGTCCCTATCATGCGGCACACGTTAAGCCTCTTGCTCAAGATGTTGAGCAGCTCATTATCGCAAGCGTCAATCTCGAGCCTGAGCATCTCCAAGCTCTCACTCGTGAGGCCCTTTTCCCTTATTATCAATGAGCCCACGATGTCACTTAGCATAGCAGGCGTCACTTGCTGCTCGCTGTCGCTCAGTGCCTCATCGGGGCTGCAATGAGATTCTATAAACAGGCCGTCGAGACCCATGTCCAGGGCTTGCTGCGACAGTGGGGCGATAAGGCTACGCCGCCCGCCCATGTGAGAGGGGTCGCACAGGATGGGGAGCCGTGGGTAGCGCCTGTGGAGCTCTATCGCCAGCTGCCACTCGGGCACATTACGGTAGTAACTGTTGCCATAGTAGCCGAAACCGCGCAGCACGGCACCAATCATTGTGACACCGGCATTGGCGATGCGCTGCATGGCGCCTATCCACAAGTCCAGATCGGGGGTGACGGGGTTCTTCACCAGCACGGCAACACCCTTGTGTCCCTCGATGGCATGGGCAATCTCTTGCACGGCAAAGGGGTTGGTACACGTGCGGGCGCCCACCCACAGCACGTCGATGCCAGCATCTAGGGCCGCCGCCACATGCTCGCGTGTAGCCACCTCGGTGGCAACGGGCATGCCGGTTTCCTGCTTGGCGAGCTTGAGCCACTCCAGTCCCTTATGTCCCACGCCTTCAAACGTGCCTGGCCTCGTGCGCGGCTTCCACAGCCCGGCACGGAACACTGCCACACTACCTGTAGCCTTCAGCTCTCGGGCTGTGCGCAGCACCTGCTGGCGGCTCTCGGCACTACAAGGACCAGCTACAATCAATGGTGTCCGTTTTGTTTTTCCAGCAAAGGGTAGTGGAGTGATGCTCGTGAGTAGTTTGTCGTTCATTATCATCGGGTTTTTGCAAATGTTTTGCAAAAGTACCACTTTTTTCTCACATAGGAAAACAGAAAACAGTTAATATAAAACAGATAATAGCTATTTAGGGACTAGGCGTGTGCCTAGTCCCTAAATCGTGAAAAGGATCCTGAGCTGAGCGCATAGTCTCACCGCCGTCTTCGATAAACGCCAAACGACAAGCGAAAAGCCTTACTACTTCATTAGCTACTGGACAATCTTCTTAGTGCCATTTTCTATTACAATGCCTTTGTAGCCTTCTCCCACTGGTTGCCCCATCAAGTTGAAACGGGTGGGGCGCTGGTTGTGGTCGGCGGCTGGCAAGCTGACGGCAGTAGGGGTGACGTTAATAAAAGTGGCGTTGACGATGACGGGAGCTGGTGACATCTTGAACGAGTAGTCACCGTTTCCTATGTCAATGACCTCTACCTGGCTGCCGCGTGGAACTGCCGCATGGCCTGAAGGTGTAGTTGTGATGCAATTTATAAGGCAAATAGACCATATATCCAGTGGGCTCGAACACTGGCACTTCGTAGAGGGTGACTAGTAGGAGTCTTATTTTGACTTGTTGTTATTTAACATAATACTGATTATAAAACAAAAATCAATATTAAAAAACAACTACTCCATTAATAGTTGTGCCCGTGTTATGACGAATGGTCAATAAAAACAAACGAGCATGATGAGAGAAATAATAAGAGAAAAAATCAATTTAAAATTTTGCTGCATGATGATAAAGAATTAATTTTGCCAAATAAAAGTTGTTTCATGAAAAATCAATTTAAAATAAATATCTTGCTAACACTTGTCGGCATCGTCCTGGCAATCCTACCTTCTCATGCGTCAGATTATGCAACAGGGCTCGACTCAATGAAAATAACTCAGCGAGAATCAGATATTTTATCAGTCAACGACACATTATGCGAGAAATTTAATTCTAAGCAATTAATTGTCCCTGGCATTTTTATGGCTTCGGGACTTGCGGGAGCTATCGATCATAATAACAGTCTTAATCGTTCAGTTAATGAAGCCTTCAATGATTTGAGCGATGGAAAGACTTGCAAAATAGATGATTACCTGCGTTTTCTGCCTTCTGCATCACATTTAGTGCTTGGCAGCATTGGCGTTAAGTCAAAGCACAATTTCAAGGAACGACTTCTCATTTCGGCTACTTCGCATGCAGCAATGCTCATTATGGGTTACGGTACAAAATACATAATTAAAGAACAACGCCCCGACATGAGCAATAACCATTCTTTCCCAAGCGGACATGTAGCTCTTGCTTTCACTGGTGCAGAGTTGTTGCGACAAGAATATGGAACAGCCTGGGGCTTAGCTGGTTATGCTGTAGCAACCAGCGTGGCACTGATGAGGCTATACAACAACAAGCATTGGTTTAACGATGTGGTGATGGGTGCAGGCATTGGCATTTTGAGTGCACGAATTGGCTGCTGGTTACTTCCATTTGAGCGTAAGCTATTTAAAATCAACCACAAAAGTACCAAAACTTCAACCGTTGCTATAACCCCAACTTACAATCCTGCCGAGAAAGCCCTCAGTGTGTCGGTCTTTGCTGTTTTCTGAAAGCCGACGAGCTGCAAACGAGCTGACGACACACGAGCTGACGAGGCACAAGCTGACGAGGCAATAGTTGCCGTCGCACTTCACGGACAAGGCACGCCTTGTCCCTACTTAACACTTAAAATTTAACAGTTAACATTTATCACTTAACTCTTTTGCGCCTCTCCCCTACTCGATCTCTCACGATTATCAGCGTTTCATCATTCGGTCCATCGAGCGCTTGTCTTCGCGCGCCTTTATTGATTGGCGTTTGTCATATTGTTTCTTACCACGAGCTATTGCAATATCCACCTTAGCAAACCCATTCTCATTTATGAACACTCGCAGTGGCACGATGGAATATCCTGGAAGTACGCATGCTTTAGCTATCTTGTTGATTTCCTTACGGGTGAGAAGGAGTTTGCGGTCGCGGTGTGTCGCATGATTATTGTAGGATCCATAGGAGTATTCAGCAATATACATTCCTTTCATCCACACCTCTCGATTTTCTACCATGCAATAGGTATCGGTCAGGCCTGCCTTGCCTTGCCTTATAGATTTTATCTCGGTGCCAGTGAGCACTATGCCAGCTGTGAAAGTTTCGATTATCTCATAGTCGAATGTGGCACGACGGTTTTTTATATTTATGTTGCTTGTTGAAGCCATTTTTTAATTTAATTAATGTGATTTAATGATTTATCAATGAACCCAATATCCACCCTATTATTGCTGGGAAAGCTATCATCATAATCGACGATATTACAACAAATTTCACCGATTTGTTGCTGTCAACACACATGAAATCCACACCCCTATAAGCCATGTAAGGCATATATAGCTCTAGGAAATACAGTGGTGAGAACTCTGCATTGAGAACGTTTATTAAAATCGACAGCATTATCAAAAACGACAGGTTATAGATGACATAGTTGCTCAGTTTAGACATCGCCAAGCTGCTTCGTGTGAACTGAGGATAGAAGCCCGACAGCAGATACACACACAGATAGTAGGTAAGCATATATTTTGAAAAATCTACTATCGCCTTCATCAGCGACGACGAAATGGTGTTAGATGCGCTATCATAAATTATTGGCACAAAGGTGGAAATGGCGAGGATAGCCAACAACGGAAAGAAGAGCGAACTAAGCACTCTCTGTGCCGAGTGGCATTTGTCGTCAATATATTGCCAACCAACCTTTGGCGATATTAATAATACTATAAAATTTCTAATCATTAGTAGCTGTTTTCTTTTTGAGAGTGCAAAATTAATAAAATAGCCAAAATAATAAAACTAAAATTGAGTTAGAAGACAAAAAAATAAGTAATTTTGCATTTTATTTCTGGAGAGCATGGTGGCAACATGATTTTTATGTTTGAGTTATGAGTCTAGCTGACAAGGGACAAGCTCACAAGGCAATAGTTCATTTTGGTGGATGCGATGCACATAGTCTCATCACTGCCTTCCATAATCGACAAACCATAAACGACAACAAGCATCAAGAATGAGACACGAACTTTTTATAGCTTCAAGACTTAAGCTCGGGAACAAGGGCGAGGCCAATTCCCGAAGCCTCTCTGTCGCCGTCGTGGGCATCATTCTTGCCATCATAATTATGATTCTCTCGGTCGTGATTGTGCTCGGGTTCAAACAAGAGATAAAGTCTAAGGTGACAAGTCTCGACCCGCACATTAAAATCCTCAATGGCGCCATTGGCCTCGACAACAATTTCGCTGTGGTCGATTCCAGGGAGATTGCTAATGGCATAAACAGCGACCCTGCTCTCAAGCAGCACTTCACTAGCATCTCGCTCATTGCCGAGAAACCGGCAATACTTAAAACCAACGACAACTTCAAGGGGCTACAGTTCCGTGGCGTGGATGCTGGCTACGACTTTTCTTTCCTCGAGAAAAATCTTGTGAAAGGACGTGTGCCTAACATCGAGAATCGCGACAGCACGCAAGAAATCATCATCTCGAGTGTCATCGCCAATCAGCTGATGCTCGATGTGGGCGACCGCATCTTCACTTATTTCATCGACGAGAAGGTGAAGGTGCGCAAATGCCACATCGTGGGAATTTTCAGCACCGATTTTGAGGCCTTCGACAAGATGTATATCGTGGGCAACATTGCTCTGCTACAAAGCGTCAACGGGTGGAAGCCTCACATCGGCAACTATGTGGGGGTCAATATCGATAACATCTCTAACCTTGATAATGCTGAGTCTCTTGCCTATCAGTTATATGGCAAACTGGCCCTGCAGACCTACGACGACGAATACAACACTACTCTCTATAACGTCACTAACACCAAGCGCAACAACCTCTCTTATTTCACCTGGCTGAGCATGCTCGACATGAATGTCATCATCATCCTCACGCTCATGATCATCGTGTCGTCATTCACACTGATCTCGGCACTGCTCATGGTGGTGCTCGAGCGCATCAAGATGATAGGACTATTCAAAGCGCTGGGCGCCACAAACTCATCAATACGCCGCATCTTCATCTTCTTGACACACAAAATCATCTTCAAGTCGATGCTCATAGGCAACGCCGTGGGAATAGGCCTTGCTTTGCTGCAGAAGCATTTCCACATCCTAAAACTAAACCCCGATGCCTATTACATGAACTATGTGCCCATCGACATTAACATGCCGGCAATCATCATCCTTAACATCGCTATCTTGGTAATCTCCTACATTACCCTGATAGGCCCATCCTACATAATATCCTCTATAAAACCCACTTCAACCATGAGGTTTGAGTGATGCCGGCTTTTCCATCATAATTAACAAGGCGTAGATTAACTATTTGATATAAAGCCGATTGCTGGCGATTGAGGTTAAATTGCGCTGAACTCTGTAATGATTGTTCAAAAAAAATCTCTTAAAAAGTTGTGTAATAGTCAGAGTTTTACTACCTTTGCACCGCTTTTTGCGAAAAGCACATTAATTAATTATTAATTTATCATTTAATTTTTTATGAACAACTACGAAACCGTTTTCATTTTAACTCCCGTTTTGTCTGAGCCTCAGATGAAGGAAGCGGTAGAGAAATTCAAGACTGTGCTCACCGACAATGGTGCCACAATCGAGAATGAAGAGCTGTGGGGAATGCGCAAGCTCGCCTATCCCATCCAGAAGAAATCTACCGGATTTTATGCGTTCCTTGAGTTCGCTGGTGAACCAACCATCGTTAGCAAGCTCGAGACTGCCTATCGTCGCGACGAGAAGGTGCTCCGTTTCTTGACTTTCCGTCAGGAGAAGTATGCTCACGAGTATGCCCTTAAGAGAAGAAGCTTGAAGAAGAATGCCCCTAAAGTAGAGGACACTCCCGCCGAGGAGCCCGCTGCCGAAGCACCTCAAGCTCAAGTTAACGAAGTAACTAACGATTAATGCAAGGAGGAAACAAAACTATGGCACAAGCTCAATCTGAAATTCGCTATCTCACTCCACTGAGTGTTGATACCAAGAAGAAGAAATATTGCCGTTTCAAGAGAAGTGGCATTAAGTACATCGACTACAAGGACCCTGAGTTCTTGAAGAAGTTCCTCAACGAGCAAGGCAAGATCTTGCCTCGCCGCATCACTGGCACATCGCTCAAGTTCCAACGCCGCGTTGCTCGCGCCATCAAGCGCGCTCGCCACTTGGCATTACTGCCCTACGTAACCGATTTGATGAAATAATTTAAAACTGGAGGTAACACAACTATGAAGATTATATTGAAAGAAGACGTTATGAACCTTGGATTCAAGGACGACGTTGTTGAAGTAAAGAACGGCTACGCCCGCAACTATCTTATCCCAACTGGCAAGGCCATCATGGCATCGCCTTCAGCCTTAAAAGTGCTCGCCGAGAACCTGCGCCAGCGCGCTCACAAGATTGCTAAGATTAAAGGTGACGCCGAGGCTGTTGCCGAGACTATGAAGGGCGTTGCTCTCACCATCAGTGCTAAGACCGACAAGTTTGGCACCATCTATGGTTCAGTGGGCAGCAGCCAAATCGCTGAGGAGCTCGCTAAGCTCGGTCACGAGGTTGACCGCAAGATCATCAAGGTTGCCAACATCAAGGAGCTTGGCCACTACACAGCAATCGTACAACTGCACAAGGAAGTTGCCGTTGAGATTCCTGTTGAGGTGATTTCAGAGAATGCTCCCAAGCAGGAAGAGGCACCCGCAGCCCAGGAAGAGGCTCCCGCAGTAGAGGAAGCACCAGTAATGGAAGAGGCTCCTGCCGATGATGCTCCCGCAGCTGAGTAAGAGTTGATTTGAGGTTATGGGGCAACAAGCTCCTACCTCACCACACAACCTAATAATAAAACTGACCGCGCTAGATCTAGTGCGGTCAGTTTTATTGTAAATATAACAAATAATATGTATCTTTGCACCATATAACTACACGATTCAAGTAAAAGTGATAGTTGAGAGTTTTTGTGCGAGGCGTGACAGCTACCATTGCCTCGTCAGTTCATATACTTAATTACTATAATTATGACACCATTAAAATTTGTAGCAATCATTCCGGCACGTTATGCCTCAACACGATTTCCTGGCAAACCACTTGCTGTGCTTGGTGGCAAGACGGTGATAGAGCGAGTTCATGAACAGGTGGCGAAGGCCATAGACAATGTGCTGGTGGCTACCGACGACGAGCGCATCCTCAACCATGTGACAAGCTTTGGTGGCCGAGCGGTGATGACAGGCAACCACCATCGCAGTGGTACTGACCGTTGTCGCGAGGCTTATCAGTTGAATGAAGGCCATGAAGACATTATTATTAATGTGCAAGGCGACGAGCCATTTATCCTGCCTGAGCAGATTGAAGCACTGAAAAGCTGCTTCGACGATGAGACGACCGACATCGCCACTCTAGTCAAGCCTTTTGACAAGGCACGTGGATATGAGGAACTAGAGAACCCGAATATCGTGAAAGTGGTGATGGACAGCGACATGAACGCCATGTATTTCTCTCGGTCGGTAATTCCACACCTGCGAGGCATCGACAAGGCTCTGTGGCCTAGCAAGCACCAATATTACACCCACCTAGGCATCTACGCCCATCGTGCACAGGCACTAGAGCGCGTCACCAGCATGGAGCCATCGTCGCTAGAGCTTGCCGAGTCGCTCGAACAGCTGCGCTGGCTCGAGAGCGGCATGACTATTAAGGTGGGCATCACGCAACACTCATCAATCGGCATCGACACCCCTCAAGACCTTGAGCGTGCCGAGCAGTTCCTTAACCAACAATGATGCCATGGCAGTAGATCGAAGCACTCCCCCACCAGTTAGCGACTTTGACGACTTCTCCCTTGAAGTGCCCGCTCCCATCACACTATCTAACGGCATGAAGATGTGGATTGCCAGCAACGGCGAGGAAGAAATCAACCGGTTTAGCATTTACATGACTGGCGGCGCATTTCAGGAATCGCGACCCATGCAGGCCACTGCGTGCTCATTAGCCGTGTTCAATGGCAATGCGAAGATGTCGTTTGCACAGATTGCCGAGGCCATCGACTTCTATGGTGCCTGGCGTGAGGCACATGTCCTTGACAACTGCACCTCATTCTCGCTGTCGTCACTCAATGAGAACTTCGATAAAACGCTGCCCATCTTCATTGAGAGCCTCAGGACTCCAGTCTTCCCCGACAGCGAGTTTGAGCCACTGAAACGTCAACTGGCAGTGAACTGCGCCATGGCGCGAGAGAAGGTGAAATACCTGGCCAACAAAGAGATCATGAAACTCTATTATGGCAAAAATCACCCTCTTGCCACCGACCCCACCCCTGACGACATCAACTCGTTGACAGGTGAGCACATGCGCAGCTTTCATTCTCATTTTTACAAAGCTCAGAACTGCAATCTTGTGCTGGCAGGAAACATCAGCGACAGGGAGATTGCCACAATAGAGGCGGTGCTTAGCGACTGGCAGCCCGATGGTGCCCCCACACCGCAGGTGGTGCCCCCTTTCAGCCCATCGCAAGAGATGTTCAAGATTGTTGACAAGAAAGGCGCCGTGCAGTCGGCTGTCGTGATGATGCTCAAGACCGTGCCGCGGCGTCACCCCGATTACATTAAGCTACGCATTCTCGCTACCGTGCTGGGTGGCTATTTTGGCAGCCGGCTGATGAAAAACATTCGAGAGGAAAAAGGCTACACCTACGGCATTAGCGCTAACCACAGCGGCAGGGCTTTTGATGGATATGTGGGCATAGCCACCGAGTGCGACACACTCCACACATGGGACGTCATCAGCGAGACACACCACGAAATAGAGAGGTTGCAGAGCGAGCTCATTACGCCACAAGAGCTTGAAACGGTGAAACGCTATATGCTCGGCGACCTGGCAAAGACACTCGACACGCCGTTCAACATCGCTGCTTACATTGGCAACATGTTTTGCCATGGAACTTATCCCACCTACTTCAATGAGCAGGTGCACGAAATACGCAATGTCACCAGCTCGCAACTACTAGACATCGCACAGCGCTATCTCCACAAGGATAAACTGCGCACTGTTATCGCTTGCGACAAGGACATGTTACCAAAAAACCACAATTTGTAGGTGGGTTCTATAAATTAATTGAGATGGATTTTGAATTTTTGTCGTGCAGGTTTTTATACAAAGGTGAACAATAGTAGCGGACTACATTTCAAGACTTTAGATAAAAAGATGCCAACAGAAAACAAAATACAACCAAAACATAATTTTACTTTTTTTCTTAATCTATTAGAACCAACTTGTAAACTTTTTTAGAAAAAAACGCTTCAGCTCTTGCACAGAACAAAAAAAAGCAGTACCTTTGCAGTCGCAAAAGTCAAATGGCGGGATAGCTCAGATGGTTAGAGCGTCGGATTCATAACCCGGAGGTCCTGAGTTCAATTCTCAGTCCCGCTACTTTTCAAGAGACTCAAAGACTAGCTTTTTGAGTCTCTTTTTTTAGATAATCGCGCGCTCATGGCATGCCAGCTCCGCAGTATGCGATAAGGCGCAACCCCATTGTGCATCAGGAATAATGCATTTAAAAAGAAACATAGAACTTCTCGCGCCTGCCAAGAATGAGCTCATTGGCATCGAAGCCATCAAGCATGGTGCCGATGCGGTTTATATTGGAGCCAACGCCTTTGGCGCGCGCTCGCAGGCTGGCAACGACATCGAGTCGATAAAGCGGCTCGTTGACTTTGCGCATCAATACGATGCCCGCATCTACTGCACAGTCAACACCATCATCTATGACCATGAACTACATGCCGTTGAACGCATGATTCATGAGCTCTATCGTGCTGGTGTGGATGCTCTCATTGTTCAAGACATGGCGTTGCTGCGACTCGACATCCCACCCATTGCCCTGCATGCCAGCACGCAATGCGACATACGCACTCCCGAGAAAGCGAAGTTCCTTGAGAAGATGGGTTTTGCGCAATTAGTGCTCGCTCGAGAATTAACTATTGACGAAATCAAGGACATCAGTTCTAGTGTGAGAGTGCCACTCGAGGGATTTTGCCACGGTGCCCTGTGCGTGAGCTACAGCGGGCGATGCCAGATAAGCCAGGCACTGAAGGGTCGCAGTGCCAACCGTGGCGAGTGCGCACAGTTCTGCCGCCTGAGCTACGACCTGGAGGATGCTCATGGCAACAAGCTCATCAAGTCGAAACACCTGCTATCGTTGCGCGACTTCAACGCCAGCGACCGCCTGCATCAGATGATTGACGCCGGCATTTCGTCGTTCAAGATTGAGGGAAGACTTAAAGATGTCGATTATGTTAAGAATGTAGTGGCCTATTACCGCCAAGCTCTAGATAGAATAATTGGGGCAAACGATGGGTTGGCACGCAGCTCGCACGGCACGTCGTCTTTTTCCTTCGAGCCGTGCCTTGCCAAGAGCTTTAACCGCTCGTTCACACACTATTTCATTGATGACCGCCATCCCCATAACGGCACCAAAATGGCATCGATCCTCACACCCAAGTCACAAGGTGAATATGTAGGCAAAGTCGCCACCACAAGCGCCAATGTCATTACGCTCAGTGGAAACGCCACTTTTGCCAACGGCGACGGCCTGAGTTTTATAGGCAGCGATGGTAACTATGATGGTTTCAGAGTAAACAAAGTGATAGGCAACAAATTGTTTCTAAAAGACAAATGCGACATCAAGCCAGGCGATAGCGTGTATAAGACCTACGACAAAGCATTTAATGACATTTTAGCCAAACCAAGTGCAAGACGCAATATCTACCTGGATTTCACGCTCTGGACTGCCGGCAATAGGCTTTGCCTAAAGGCTTGTGACGAAAGGGGATGCATGGCAACTCATACCATCACACTTGACAGCAAGCCCGAAACCGCTAAGCAGCCACAGCATGAGCGCCAGCGGCAAGTGCTTTCTAAACTCGGAGACACAATTTTCACCATGCGTGAGTGCCACATCAAGGGCGACTTCTTTATTCCCGCCTCAGTGCTCGCTCAGCTCAGGCGTGAAACTTTAGCCCTGCTTGAGCGCGCCCACAAAGCCGCTTATCAACGCGACCTGCGTCACAGCGAAGACCGTAGTGCCCCATTCCCCTATCAAGAGCTTGCCAGTGCCGATAATGTGGCTAACCACATCGCCCACCAGCTCTACCGTGACCATGGAGTAAAAACCATCGCACCTGCCATCGAGTGCGGGAATGTCAATTTGGAAAAAGGCACTGTGGTGATGACAACCCGCTACTGTCTCAGGCGAGAACTCGGCGCCTGCCTAAAAGAAAAGGGGCGCTCATCACTCCCCTCTCCCCTACTGCTGCGCGGCGGCAAGCACCTGTTGCAAGTGAACTGCGACTGCTCCCGGTGCGAGATGACCATAACACTTGCCTAACCCCACTAGGCTTAAAACCGATGGATAAATTGTGTCATTTCCACTTTTGAACCACGCTCGGCGGTGAATTTTCCAATAACTTCAACGTTTCCAGACTCAATCTTGACCTTGGCTCCGCTCTGGAACACGCAGCCGTCAATAGTAACTTTGCTGTGGGTCTTAACCGCAAAGGTAGCTCCGTTCTCAACTATAAAGCCCTCTCCATTATAAATGTTATGCGCGTAGTCACCCACCTGCACTATGCCGAGCGAATCGACATAGAGCTGAGCGTTAGTCACAAATGGTAAGCACACAAATAGTGCTACAAAGAGAGTTAATGATTTGCGTCTCATAATTACAATTATTTTAAGTTAATAGAAATAGAGTTGATTAATGGGATTTTTAGAACTTTAAATTAAGTACATGACAAATATTTAAAGATGACATATTTGTCCTTGTAACAAGTCCTTTGCAGCACGCTCTCAATCTCCATGAGTCCGTATCTGACCACGGACATGGCTCTGCGGCCGTTCTTCAAGATGCGTATCGGCTTGACGCATTGGTCGCGGTGGTCGCCCACGAGGTAGGCCCACACGACGGCGATGCACACCACGGCCAGCAGCCGCTCGATCCTTTCCAGGTGGGTCAGATGCGTGTCCTCGAGGTTGAAGCCAGCAGTTTTCAGGCAGCGGTTCAAAGTCTCAATCTGCCAACGCAGTTTGTAGGTGTCCACGGCTTGTTGGGGTCTGTTGTAGCAGATTAGTATTTGCAGCTCGGGGACACCATCCGAGTTCTTGAGCTTGGCTCCAGCCAGATAGACGTATTCGCCCTTGAGCAGATAGAGTTTGTGCAGGAACCTCTGCTCACCCAGCTTTAAGTCGTTGAAGAGCCAGGAAGCCTTGATGTACTTGCAGCTGCCTGGTTTCTGCAGCCAGAAGTTCTGGCGGATGCGCAGGTAGCAGCGTATGCCACTGGCGTTGAGGTAGCCCGTCCAATGCTCGCCGACGAACTCGCGGTCAGCCACCAGGCAGTCGATGCAGTCCTTGCCGAAGAGCCTGATGAAGCGCTTGATGATTTCAACACGCTCGGCGGTGTTGCTGTTGCCGCGCTTGGGCAGGAGACGGAACAGCAGAGGGAAGGCCACGTTCTTGTAAGTCACGCCAAGCAGCAGGACGTTGATGTCGGTCTGGCCGTACTTCCAGTTGGTGCGGTCCATGGTCAGAACCAATCCGCTCCTCACAGGAAGCTGCGAGAAAATCATGCGCGCTATCAAGTCCAAGTCCAGCACATAACCAGCAAGGAACCTTTGCAGCCGGCGCATGTTCGACTCCTTGTCGGCAGCGGTGTCCATCGCATTGGCGAGCCTTACAAGGCTCACGGTCTGTGCCTTGACAAGCGCCTCCAGCAGCAGAGCCATCAATTTGATGCGCGCCAGGTTCATAGATTGTCCCAAATGATCTTGCATGATTGGAAAAAGTTTGCTAATTTTGCCTCTGTTCTTGAAATTAGTAGCTTTCTTCATCTGAAAAATTGGTACTTTTTCTTTACAAAGTTACTAATTTCCATGGATTTATACAATACTTAACTACTTGATAATCAGCTAATTAGAGTTAATTTTTTAACTTTTTATCATGTACTAAAAGCTTAAACTCCTCACATTATGAAATTATATAATTATCTCAATCCTATCATCAACAGAATCAGAAGATATAGTCAAAAAATAGAAGTTTCTGAAATACTTTGTAATAAACCATGGATTGTATTTAATGATACTGGCGACAAAGAAGTATATATGTTTCAAAGTGACGGTTCTGTGCTAGTCACAAACAATGGTATTGGAGTTAAAACAACTTGGGAATGGATACCAACTAATAACTCGCTTATAATCAACCGTGATATATCTAACCAGAAATCAATTATTATGTTGCATCCAAAATTTGTCAACCCGACCATCCTCGCTCTTGAACAAGATGGTACTGACAAATATACTTTTCTTATTGATGAGAACAATAGGCAAAACTTTGCACCCAAAACACTTTCTGAACTAAATCAATACTTCCTTGATATTGAGCAGAAGGCCATAGAAGCAGAACGTCAGAGAGAACGTCAGAGATTGCTTCAAATAGCAAGAATAGAAGAAGAAAAAAGACTTGAAAGACTTGAAGCAGATAGAAGAAGACTTGAAGAAGAAAGAAGAAAAACTCAAGAAGCAGAAAAAAGAAGGGTAGAAGAACAAATCATGATGCTAAGAAATAAAGCTTATAAAATTGAGAATCCGATATCATTAAAAAACGAGAAATCTTATATAAGATCTATTTACTTAATTATTCTTGCGATTATAATAATAGTAATTATAAGAACTAAAACTTTAGGAAAAATATTTGATTATTTTGTAGGTCTAACTGGTATTTCTGAGGCTGTTGTATTTGGAGTTTTATCTGGTTTAGTATCAATGATTTTGCTAATATATATTATTCAATTTGAGAATTTAATTGATAGATATATTTTTTATCGGAAACGTTATTTTGCAAAAAAATATATTAAAAAACATCCAAATGATCCAGTGAATAAGTTTCTTGAATCTCCGAATACATGGTCTAACTGGTAAAATAAGCCTCGATGATGAATCGGGGCTTATTATATCAAGTTTCGCTATCGATTTTGTCTATTAGCATGACAATCTCTTTGCGGTACTCTTTGATGGATTCTTTGTCGTCTAGTTTCTCAATTAACTCTGATGCCTCAAGAAGGTCTTTCTTGGCATCTCCGAAATCTTCACAAGCGATAGATGCTGAAGCTGTCATTAAAAGTGCATTGATATTCTTGATAAAGTTGACTTTTGCTTCTTCCTTGTTCTGCTCTGCATAATATACTTCATCAATATTATCAGGGGTCAAATCAAAAGTTATAGCTCCAGGAGCACTCGCATCATAACAGAAAATACTAGAATTCATAAGGTATAAGTCGTTAAACTTTTGTTCTATTAAATCTAATGATCCGGAATTGATGGTTCCATCTTGGAAAATCAATTCTCTCAGTTTCTCATAATTACCACAAAAAAAATCTGGTTCATCCGTTAAATGCGTACACGCTTGTCGTGAAGCGAGAAGAGTTTTAAAGTCAAGAATTCGTCACATCTAAAGCCATAAGCTTGCCGTTTCATAGTTTTGATTTTGTTGTTGATCCCCTCTATCTTGCCATTGGATATGGTATGGTCATACCAAGCGAGGATGAATGGCTTGTGAGCCTTGACGGTAGCGGGCATTTTGGTGAGTTGCCTGACTTTTGCGTCATATGCCTCTTGCACCCACATGTCAAGCACTTTTTCGGCATCTCCTTGATGGTGGCGAACCTGGACAAGTCAATCACCATGTTTGCAAAGCATTGAGTGTGGCGACGCTTACCCTTGGCAAAGTCTATCTCCTCCTGAGCTATGGCACCGCATTCTTTGCATACAAGGCGGTGAACTTTCATCTCCAACACACACGGCTGCACTCCGAATGGAACACTTCTAAAACGACGGAGATGGCTGCCGGAGCGTGCCACATTACGACTACCGCAACAAGAACAGCAATCTTTTTCACGAGGGGTTTCTATTTCTACAATAATTTGATTATCTTTGTGCCGTATTCCCAAGCACTCTTGTTTGGACACGCCAAAAGCGTGGTACATTATGTCGGTATTCATATCCTTTGGTTTTTTGGTCACACAAAGATACGAATTACCAGCATTTCTTATACACTCATTTCAACTTTTATGTCATTACTGTCCCATTAAAATAAGAAAGAGTTCTTTGAAATAATTGAAATTTAGTTTGTTATAGAGGTTTTACTAGCGAACGGATCTGAATTTGTAATTTTGCGATTCTCAAAAAAATCGCAAGACT